>Ga0114957_1002013_pt1 | contig 20420 bp, 20 predicted proteins | sample BantaG_FD_87175 | JGI IMG/M metagenome (GOLD analysis project Ga0114957, IMG submission 87175) | Marine algal microbial communities from Bantry Bay, Ireland - BantryBay_4 metaG | ecosystem: Host-associated > Algae > Red algae > Unclassified | place: Bantry Bay, Ireland | collected 2014-11-21 | reverse complement strand
GCGTGTGGTTGAACAACGGTGTGGCTGCTGACATGTGATTTCTCCATCGAGTAGGTAGTTCGTGGAGAAGAATTACACCAGAGAATTATGTCAGATTTACACGTGCCAGCCGTAAGGACACAAGGAATATGGGAAACCTGCCTGGCGCACAAGTAAGACTGACGAATAGCTGCCGCCAATGAAAACAGATATTCGACTGGTGTTTGAATTGGCCATTAGTCTGGCTCGCTGTCGGCACAATCCAGATGACCTAACATAAACCCCCATTGATGATTGCGGATGTTGTAAGGAAGCCGACTGAAACCGAGGAACAATAAGCGTTGAGCGTAAACTCCGTAGAAAACCTGATCCACGAGTTTGCCCTGCCCTACCAGTTGCTCAGCATCGTCACAATGATGAAAATGCAGAGAGCGCTAGTTCAATGTTTTCTGTTCCGGCCCCGTTTAGCAACCGTGCCTTAATCAAGACACTTTGCCGAAAATGTGATCCGTCAAAATAACAGCATAAGGACGTTATGTGATTATTAAAAATCGTGTCCAGCAGACAGGGGGAGCTGTGTACCGATAGCAACCTCCCTCGACTATGACTACTCCTTTTATTGCTGGAGATCGTGGACAAGCTCGTAGACGTAGGATTTATCCCTCTTCTCGCTAACCCAGTCGCCTTCGGGCGGAGCATCGGATTGATTCCTTAGTAACACCGACAAGGGTCGACCCGCAATACTTTCCGTTTTCGGATCGACTGCAATCCAGCCGAAGTCGGAATTCAATAAGATCCAAAGATCGGTGTCACGTCGCCTGTACCCGTAGCTGCCATCGACAAGTGGCATTTGATCAAATCGGTAGACTAGGCCATCCGGTTTACGTCGAAGCTCGAAGTGACGGATGTCCGGCATGGCTCAATGACACTCTTTTCCGTTTAGACAAGCTGGGCAGTGCTTTGGATTCCTCCACTTTGGGATTCGCTCCCCGCAGGCTCGGCAGATGATCACAGTAGAACGTCGCTCGACGTGCCAATGTCCGTCGCCATGGTGCTGTCGGGCGGCCCGCTTTCGGGTGATCTTCGTTTCCAGATCATTCATCGATTGAGTTCTCTTCAATGTTCGGCATGCGGATAGTTTGAGAGTTAGAATATCGAAGCACTCTTCCGAAAAGGGTCGTGCCAGCGAGAATCTTATGTGTCCCACCGACCCCTAGCTTTCCACCATCCACCTTGGCCCCAACTGGCAGGCGGATAACACAGGTTGTGAGAAACCCCGTCTTACGACTATCCTTGGATAGAGTCCCCTGTCATACGAATGGATGTACTCGCAACCTGGAGTTCCCCCAGCCTGCTCCGAAGCGAAGGACCACAAAGAAGAATAAAGTAGGGGGGCGTAATAGACACAAATTCGTGAAGTGATTCTCACAAGAGACTGACTCAGAACTGCATCGTTGTATATGGCAATGATGTCAGTTTATAGTCAGCATCTGTGTATGTTTATGATAAATAAAGAAATTATAGACTGGTGTATTTCCACAGATTTGGTAATGAAATTTTATGTCACGAATCCCCGCATCGTACGACTAAGTTAGCATCATAGGGAAATTGAAACGAGACATTCATCTTGAGCATCCATTCACCGGTTCACAACCACCAGCAGGCTTTATCGGATCACAGGCGATTCACCGTCTTGTATCGCTTACTGGCTGATCTCATTCGACCGAAGTTAGAGACGGTTATTCAACATGAGCAGGACCATGCAAACAGCATGGAAGCAATGAGAATGGTTTCCAGAGTTATCAATCATCTGGTGGATGGCTGTGTACCTAGCGGGAAGGGGAGTCTGCCCAGACGCGAAGTGGATGTGGCCAAAAAAGAGATCGCATCATTACTTGAGAACAATCAGGATCTTGTTGTTCAAGAAGAATTAGATTCGCTGAGTAGGAATATCGCCCGTTCTGTAATCAATGCCTGGATGACCGAACTGGAAGAGAGCTATCAGACGGGTATGCGGCTTGACGCTCAACTGACACCAATGAATAATGAGAAAGGGTTCATTGCGAAAGCAATGCAGCCATATCATATTCCACGCTATGAGGATCTTGTCTCTCGAAGTATGGTGAGTCTAGGCGTTCTTCTCGCTAGCAGGGGTAGTAGTGACAGCTGGGTAGGGCTGCCGCTGGGCATGCGCTTTCGCATAAGCGATCGCATGCCGTTTTCTGAGGATGTATTCATGCCATTGACCTATGATGTGATGCATGAGAGCGACTCAAGTGAATCACTTCGAAGTCCAATAGACGTTAATAAAGTAGCAAAGCGATCCTTTGATATTACGATCGCCACTTTAGCTGGGCGAGTATTGTTTAATAATCTAATAACGCCGAATACAGCAGGCCGATTTCGACTGGACGAAAGATCCGTAGAGAACGAGGTATACCAGCGAGTAACCGATATGTCATCAGAGGTATTCGGCACATCCGCAGTGCTCGAACGAGATCATCTGAATAATTTTATAAAGGACATTCATACCGAGCTTCTCAGTGATGCGTATCCTTCTGTGCTGCATCTGTCCGAGCATCGATCCATGCATATTCAGGAAGACGGTATTTTTGGAATCACAGATGTCGATAAAGAGATCCCGACAGAGCCGGAAATTCTCTATGCCAGGGTCTGTGTCGAGAGAGCAACGGACAATGTTGCCCTAAGGTAAGGGCCGACGCATCGCATTTGATTTTTGGGGCGCTCTAATAGTATAAAAGGATGTGCTCTAATTGGTTAGTTGAGAGATTGCATGTGTTCTGGATTTGGCTGAACCGACCAGACCCCATTCTACGCCCGTAAACCGTGCGCTCGAGAACTAAGTAAGGCCTGTCATCAGGAGGAGAAATGTCAGGTTTCCAGAATCGCAGCACTTGGAATTGGTGCTGATAGATCACGTCAATCTCGTCTTCTGGAGGAATTTTTGAGGGTAGGTAACGGGCCTCATCATATGAGTCTAGCAGCAGCTCATCGGCGAGTTGTTCTGGAGACTCGCCGTTGTCCTCAAATTCCACAAGAGAGCCGAGTCTGGAGACTGATCCTGCAATCAACTGAAACGGAAGTCCATTTTCGTCATTTTGGTGATAGTGCTGCATCTCTCCAATTGGTGGATACACGGCGTGTGTGTGACCACTTAAGATTAAATGAGCCAGCGGCTCATTACCGAGTTCTTGTCGCGGCTGTGATAAAAATCGAGCAATACTTGGAGCATCGAGAAGTCGAATGAGATTTCCTTCTTTTCCGGCACTAGTATTCGGAAAACTTGCGTTTATCGGATGATGTGACAGTATGATGCGCATATCATTTGTACGTTTTCCATCGATCGTAATTGATTTTTCCAGGAGTTTCTCCAACTGATGATACAGCTGTGGACTTGTACTGTTTCTCCAGTACTGATCCTCTCTAATGTGTCCCTGTGCAAATGAATTTCGTATCCGTGTGTGTACCGCTGAATTTAAGCGATTTAGAACAACAGATGACTTGGTTCCAGGGATTGGGGCAACAAGTACATGTTGGTCTGGATATTGGAAATTGAAGTGTTTGTCGCGGAGCCCCTCTCGATGTCTATCTCGAGCAGTCTTCGACGTACAACTCAAGGGAAATCGCTCAGGCCACGTATCGTGGTTACCGTGGATACAGATGACATCTTGAGTTTCTAATGCCTTCGCACATTGAGCTAGCATATTTTTAGCCATGTCTATCGATGCATCATCTCCCCAGGTGGATAAATCCCCAGTATCAATTAACCATAGTGGAGCATCTCGCCACTCTTCATCGCGCTTAACATGGCGTCTAATATCATCTGGCAGTATGGTTTCAACCTGTGGATCATGCCCCCAATATCCCTTCTCATAGCGATGGTATAGGCGTTGTGATCGCTCATATATAGAATCCCAATAGGTCTCAAAGGAGGCCGGTAGTGCGGGTCTCAACCGATCGAATCGTCGCAACAATCTACGGAGTACTGCCTCGCTGACTTTTCGTTCGAATTCAGGATGTACAAAGTGCATGTCACTGATATGTGCAATTTGCAGTACCGGCTTGTGTCCGTGCATTCCATCAATCCTCGTCTATTGGTCTGAATCCAGCAGATCCTTGATCGAACAACCGTATCGAGTCTCAATACGGTCTCTCAGCCGACGCCGAGTCCTCGAGAGCTGCTTACGCTCGGCGGTAGTTAGCACCTCATTCACTCGCCCTTCCAAACTTCTCAATAACAACATACGATGAGCTTCTGGCAATTGGCTGATCTCGCATAGCGTATCCATAATGAGCGAGCGCTGACTATGTTGCTCTTCCGGACCATTTTCCTTACTCGTTGGTTCTTGGACATCTTCTATCTGTAAGGCATTGAACAAGACCTGATGTGTTGATTTTCGGAAGTGGTCTGCGACACGTCTTGATGCAAACGTAGTTAGTAGGGCAACCTCATTGCGAACGACGTTTTTATCGTCAGTAGATACATCTTTACTTGATTCATTCTGAAGTTTAGCTACGTACTGTCGGTAATCTTCTAGAGCCAAGGCCGTCACATCATCAACGGTACCTCCGTCATCTCGGACAGAAAGGCGGACGCGAGCCTTTATGAGACTACGAATTCGCTCGTAATGGTCATTCTCAGCGTCTCTGTCCACAGGATTATGAGTCCCTTCGGCTATTTGTTATTAACTAGCTTTACATCACTTTACGTTTTGACTAAGGCGACAATGACACGTACAGGACGTTTTAGGAAATACGTAATATAGCACCTTTCGATGTGCCAGATCGAGCACCGAATATTACGCAAATGTATTACTTCTAGTCATTAGAATAGGCGACGTAATCCCGGCTGAGCGTATTGAAATGATCGTGAAGAATTGAAAGGTATGGAGCAACGAACTTCGAATATGATGAGTGTAAGACGGATATCAGTTGTCACCGCAGTAGAGTGCCACGACTGTACTCAAAATGAAAGCGGAAGTGTGCCTACATCGGAAACAGAGTACACGTAATCAGGAGTATCGAATATGGTCATGAAAGCACTCATCGTCGTTCATGGTATGGGTGAATTCATCAGGAGAGAGGTGGTATCGCTAATTGACGGTGTGCTGTACCTATCCCCGTCTATGAATGGTAAAATATGAGTTACTGATGTTGATATCATTTCCGTAGGCTGCAACGATATTTTCGATGATTTTCGTAACCGAATTGATGGTTCGGCGGAAAGCCTGCCAGAGATGTTTCGATCAATTGGCGGGCAGGCCACTTGGCTTTCTGGGGCTGTGCAAACCCTTAATAATATCGATGATTGGTCCTCCCCTGTACCAACTGACTGTTCGGTAGTGCTGGGGAGGGCCGGTTTTCAGGTGCTTTCTACTCCGCCCCAACCCGTAAACCTTTCACAGATGGTGACAAGTCATCGATAAAGTCGTTAACGAGCGCACTTCTCTCTTCATCGTTCTGTAACAGGCCATACAGATCCAAGCCAACATACAATGAAGCCGGTCGATCGTGGGCGTGTTGTACGAAACCAGCCCAGTAACCGTTCTGAAAGACAATCCAATGCCAGCTCCGTTGTCGGTGTCGATGCCCGTAATCAACGCTAATCCCCAATGTTTCTTGTAGGAATCCCGATACCAGATCTTTCCGAACACCTCCAGTGCCCCAGTGGGCGCTATGTCAGCATCTTCCTGACGTGGGTAGCTTAGATTCAGCCCTAACGAGGGGCGCAGGAATAGATACTGTGATTTGGGTGTTGGGTTGCCGGAATCCGTATTCAATAGCTTCTCGTTCAGCTTCATTTCCCAAGGCCATTGTGGAAGTCCATCTTCTAGCAACCACGCATTGGTCTCTTTCCAGTTCCTGCGTATGATCACTAATTCGCTGTCAATGGATGTCCGGTTCGCTTGCCGTCCGGCCAAATTGGTTGTTTCAAATGCCGCGTAGACGGCCGCAAGACCGGGTTGCTGGTTCTGAATATCCTCCGCGGTATTGGTGCAGTTCTTCTCGATACCGTGAAGTTCCAGATCACGCCACCGGAACGGTACATGCCGAAGGAACGATGGCGAGCGAGGATTCAGCAGGTCATCGAACATCCCCTGCGCAATGAGCACGTTCTCATTGTACTGCTCACCGATGTCAGTCACGTGTGTGACAAACCGATCGTGTATGTTCTGGTAAAGCACGGGCAACGAGCTGCTGTTTTGCAGCTCATTGCCTATCTTGTCAAAGTCCAGTGGATGATCAGAGAATTTTTCGTTGCCACCGCACCAGAATGGTGTCGCGGTGACGGCCTCTGAGGCTACCAGCAGAATCATCCACACCATAGGCTTCCAGCGTTTCATACCAATTCCTCAAGGAGATCGGAGATGTGTTTGGTGGAGAATTCTCTCATTCTCTGAGCAACCTCAGTATCGGAGAAATCCCCACCCCGTCGCTTGAAGTAATCCGGATTTTGTTCGGCCTTCAGTAACTCGTCGAATCTTCGGTTTGCGTACTCACGCTCGGTCTCTCCAAAACTCCCCGGACACATGGTGCCGAGTACTTCCCGGTGCACCTTAGGATTCAATAGATAATGATCCAGGGCATGTACATCTTCACTGTATAGATGCGACGCATTGATATCGAGTGCAAATCCCGCGGGATTATTTAATTTGGCCACGTCAAATTTGCGAATTTGCGAGACAGGATCGTAGTCGTGAGAAATATTGACAAACCAGTCAGCAAAACCTGCAATACAAGTACCGCCGGGTTCCGGCCTAGGTCGGACAATGGATTGGTAAGGATCGCATTCAGAAGCAAGTGATCGGCAGGTATTAGCCACCATGAAGATGCCTGAAAACTGGAACATTTCGGCCGAGAGGCCCGAAAATCCGGCAACTTTCTGTACACTATCGAGAAGGTTCTTATCTGTATTTCTCAGTTTCCCCGAAGGGGATAACAGTGCAGTTTCTGCCTTTGACAGTGTCTGTTCTACCTGAGTATCCCAGCTTTGCTTGGACCATTGGGTGGTGCCTAGTATGTGGAGCGCATCGTGCGCAACCGCTGTACCCAGTGAGTGCCCCAGCACACCGAATTCGGTGCGGATGTCGCTTGCCATACGATCGGCAATGATACCAGCCATTTCACTCATGATTTGCAACAGTACCAGACGACGAACCAATCCAAAGCTGTGATAGAGCAGCGCATCCCCAGCATAGTCAACATTTCGGTTGTTACCGATCTGGGGTTTTCGGCCATTTCATGCAAAAAGTGCCGTTAAGGAATTCTATATAAATCAATGATTTAAAATCATAAATTGGTAAAAACATAACAATATCAATAACTTGCTTTGATATTCAGTAACTCTTGAATAACAAAAACGTATGGCATTGATAACTAAGCAATTGTTATATCGCTAATTTCATCCATTGGGGTAAGATCGAATCCTAATGAGGCAGCCCTTTTTTTCAGATTGCTCATAACACGCTCACGATATTGCTCTTCGTAGTAGTTCTGTCCTTGATCGACATACTCAGCTCCATTCTTCAGCAACTTGTAGAATATTCTAGCCAACTTATGTGCGGTTGCTGTAATTGCCTTTGGCGCTCCAAGTCGTGTGCGCATTCGCCGAAGGTAGGCTCCTAAAGCACTTTTTGAGTTGAATAGTGCAAAAGCGGCGATACGGAATGCTGCAGCTGCTCGATTAGCACAAGGCTTGGTTTTGCTACCAAGTATCTTACCCCCTGTGATCTTATTGCTCGGACTTAGGCCCAACCAAGAGGCAAAGTGTTTTTCTGTCGGCCAGGCGCTCATATCAATACCTGTTTCTGACAGGACTTTGAGAACGCTGTTTTCATCCATGCCATCAATGCGGGTCAGATCAACACCGCACATTCGGTAAAGCTCACGACGTACATCAAAAGCAAGACTATTCTTGTTTTTACGTTTTTTCCCCAGCGGTAAGTTCTCCGGATCGCCTTTGCTATCCAGTTTACGCAATTGCGATTCGATAGCCGCATCACAGCCAGAAATCTGTTTTTGATAGAAATCATAAAGCTCAACTGCCTGCTTTAGAGAAAACAGGTGTTCCTCTCGATAGTGTCCCTCTAGCGAGGAGGCTATGGTTTGTTCATCTTGCTTGCAGCGTGCATCTCTGAATTTCGCCAATTCTCCTGGATCACGTATTCCGTTCAAAATCGCTCGTATAATGCACATGCCTGTCTTGCCAGTGATATCCCGCACGACATTGTCCAGCAATAGGTTCATTTGCCGAAGGGCTTTTTGCATATGGCGAATGCAATCTGAGGCACTCTGTATCACACTTTCTCTCTGACGCATGTAGGCACGCAGAGCAATGCTCGCTTCAGGTGTTCGAAAACATCCACGTAGAAGCCCATGGGTATGCAGTTGCTGAAGCCATTGACAATCCTGAACATCACTTTTACGGCCCGGTACATTGCTGACATGATGGGCGTTAACGAGAATGACCTCCAATCCTCGTTCTTCGAGTATTTCAAAAGCCGGAATCCAATAAATTCCTGTGGACTCCATGGCCACTGTTTGGATACCCGCTTGGACCAACCAGTCCGCCATCCGATTAAGATCCCCAGTAAAACAGGGAAACTCACGAACTGGATGATCGTCAAGCTCAGGAGGAACTGAGACGTAATGACTCGTTGAGCCAATGTCAATTCCCGCCGCATAGAGATTGATTTTCTCAAGGTGCTTGTTGATGTGCTTCTGTTTGCGACTTGAAGCGCTGGACTTTTTCATAGGCGTCTACTCACGTTGTGAATAAAAACGTATCTGAGAATCGGATTGTCGATAATTTTGCATTCTCTTGAACAGGATCGCCAGGCGTCACTAATGGTTCTGTCGCTAATCCGAGACCACGCTTCTCAACGGGCAGCTATGCACCAGTGTTACATCGGCCTTTGCTCTCAGCTACGCTGATGCATTTTGCACTAAAAATAGACACCCTGTTATTCCCCTGTTTCTTGGCCGCGAGCGGCGTTAGTCGCTTCTCAATAAGCCGGGGCAGAGGCACGCGCGCGCACTAAGTCGGATAGCTGAGGGATTGATGATTCTGTGCAGCCTATCCGATCATGTAGAAAATCCCAAAATGAGATACCCAATTTTCGACAGCTCTTTTTTAAACTAATGAATGTATCCCGACAACGCTGGCCTTCATCGCTGCGCGTGCCACCACTGACCTTTCGTTTTTTAACATAGTCACGGATATCTGTTTCACTGCCATTGGTGTGCAAGGGGATTTCGGGCCGTTCCAGCACTTTGAGAAGCTCAGCTTTGTTGCGGTGAATTCGTTTGAGTAATTGGTTCAACGTGGCGAAGCTGGTCTTTTTCGTGAATAGCTGATCAAAGCGTTGCGCCAGCTCTTTTTTATTCCACTGTTCAGGGGCATTCTTGAATGCCTTCAAATCAGCGTAGAGCGTCCAGATCTGATCACGCACCTCTACGATGATTTGCCTGTGCGATTCATTAAGTGCCAGCGTCTTGTGGACCAACCGCTCTGCATGTATCCAACACAAGGCGTGCTGTAGAATGTTGAATTGTCCGGCATCATCACTCACGATGACCAGATCGTTGCAAAAACCATTATGTAACACGCTGCTCAGCAACGTGCCTTCGCTGGCAATGCGAATGTGTTGCTTGCTTCTTATGTTCAGTGAGTGCAGACGCTCAAGCCAAGCGGCTTCATTCTCATAGTGCTCGCCAATATACGGGCGCAGTTTGTTCACTTGCACTAAAGGCAGTTTATGCTGCTTCATGTACTGAATCGCATCAATACTAAGGATGTAGTCTTTGTGCCCTGCACGTAGAATATCCAGAAAATTTAGGCGACTTTTCGATGCCGTGCTTTTGAACCAGGCAAAGTTATCGTTGCCTATGTGAGTGACGTAACCATTCTTACCCTGATGCCTAGCGCCGCTATCGTCCACCGTAACAAAGCGTGAACTACTCAGCCCTGCTTGCAGCAGCGCATCTTTTTCGGCGTGCAAATGCTCATGTCCTTAATACAGAATCGCCTCTATCTGACCGGCAGAGATGTCGATGCCGTATTCGCGTAGTTGCTCCAGCAGCAGAGGCTGTGTTGTCTGACAGTGATGATACTGATACAGCACGAAACGAATCAGTTCGGGGCCAAAATGACGCCCACCAAGCTCAGCAGGAAGTTCAGCTTTGATCGTTTCACCCTCTGGGGTGATCCAGCGTTCGAGCCGATAGCGTGTGTTACGCGACTCGATGTGCAAATTCTGAACCACGAAATCACGATAGCCTTTGAATCGTGAGCCCTCTGGAATCTCGATGCTGGGTGCGATGCTGACTTCCTCATGGATTGTCAGCTGTGCGTTCTTGGGTTTTTTGCCCGATCCGGGTCGTCGCTTTTTGCCATTCCTGTCATCGGAACTCGGCTCGCTGTCCGTCGACTCATCCATGCCGCTAGGTTTAAAAGTCGGCGTTTTTTTCTCGCCCTTGAGAACATTGATCTCATCCTTAAGACTCGCATTAGTTTCTTCAAGCAGAACGATTCGCGTCGAGAACTGCTCCAGCAAAACCAATAACGTCTTAACCAGCGGTGTTTGCTCCTCCTCCGGAATATCTGGTAGCTGCGGCATATTCTTCATATACTGACTTAAGCACAGATTTCAGAAATTGCCAGTCCGACTGCCCCGGGTTATTGAGAGTTACGATATTCACTTTTCACTCATTTTTCGATGTTATTCCGCTGAATTAAAGGATCGCTTCGGAACAGCCGATCCTCACTCGGCTCAATCGGGAATGTAAAATGTCCATTGAAGTTGATATACCGATGATGAATTGGCGCGATCTTGCTCAGGTGTTCAATGGATATGTCGCTGGTGCCTTGCAATGATCGCTTGTGGTAACTCTGCAGTTTAAGCGTGTTCCAGGCCATCACGATATTGGTCAGCAATGTCAACGAGCCAGAAATCGCTGCCAGCTCCTCTGATCGACGCCCTCGCTTCGCTCCCAGCCCTCCCTGGCAAATCTTCCTTTGCAACGAGTGAACGGCTTCGCCGTGAGATAGATCACGATGCAATTCGCGTCTGAAGTCATCGCTGGTTAATACATCGCAGAGAAAGATACTTCGCTCCAGCCGTCCCAGTGTCCTGCCAGCCCGATACAGTGGATCACCCGATGCCATTGAACCAAACCGTTTAAGTACTGCCGTTGCAGTAACCTTCCCTTCCTTGATCGATGCGGTCAGTCTCACCAGCTCATCCCACTGAGGTTCCATGTCCGATAGAATTAAACTTGGCCGCACGATCGATGCAATATTCGATGAAAATGGAAAGCCAACAGGAACGTGCAGCAGGCGATCGTTCAAACTCTTCAGCCGCGGGCACAGATCAAACCCCAACAACCTCGCCAGACCCATGGCGAAATCGGTATAGCCGTGCGTATCAACAGCGATTCGTTCAATGGTGTTCACCACCCGCTGCCTTACGGCACCTTCGATGGCTGCACCGGCCTGCCGCGTACCCAGCACAATGGGTTGATTATAGATAATGCCCCATCGATCCAGCACATGTTGATACTGTCCCATGCCATAGGTACGCCGCTTCGGATCGACGCGGGCGTTCCACAAGTGGCGTGTTGCATCCAGGCTCATACCATCAGACGACACGGTTCTACCAGTGCCCCAATACGTCGATATGGGTTGACGGAACATGAGTCCGACAACGGCATCACTGGCGGTACGCAGAACGTTACCGCGTTCAAGAACCGATTGTGCATTGCTGATCGCATCCATACTCACACCAGGCATCATGAGCGATACCTCTGACACACTGCGTGCCGTGCCATGAGCCAGCAGTGCGCCATAAACCGACAGCAGTTCCTGCGTATCTCGTGGAGCCCGCCGCAACAACAACCCGCTGAATCGAATCTGCTTGTCGATATCGACGATGATCTGTGGAAATTGAACCGTGCCAATCTCATTCAGGAACCGGTTTCGGGCTCGATCAAGCAGTCGATTTTCATCCAGGGCATGCAGTTTCTTGATGTGAAGTCCACGCTCATCAATCACCAGTGAATTACCTTCGACGGCCTCCGTAACACCGGCCAAGCCACTGCTCAATACGTCTAGTCGCTGTTGCAGAAAATCACTGGCTGCCAGCGGAATATTGAATTCCCTATAGGCTGATTTGCGCTGTATTTTCCAGTCTTTCACATCGATCATCATGGCATCGCGTTGCAGAAAACTCAGACTCTCTGGTGCCCACACCGATCCGTTGCGCAGGCCGCAGCGCAACTCGGTCAGCACCACGCAATCGAATGCCGAACCGGCTTTTTTGTTGTCGCTCTGACAAACATGATCACGCCAGCGTGGTGGTACAGCGTCGATCTGATCATCACTTACCGGCTTCTCTTTCGTCAGTTGGCAGCGTTTCCACCGTGTGAGCAGCCAATCAATGCTTGACCCTTCCACACACTCGAGTCGAGGGGCCGTCATGCAATGGAGTAATCGGCGAACCCGGTACCCACCGGCTGTCAACGCGTCCCGGTAGCGATGTGCCCGGGATACGGGGGCACCGTGGGTACTGGGGAGCGTGTCAAGAACAAATTGCCTGACCTGGGCGTCAGATTGATCCGAATCTTCGGCGCATTGCCGAGTGCGAGACAGTAACGATCGGATTTCATGCAACTCAATGCGCTCTGTTTTGTTGGCGAGCTCCTGTGCTTGCCGACGAAGATCAGTGGTGCGCATATCGCACAATGAAATGATCGTATCGTTCGTAACCAACAAAGCATGACGTAGAAAACACGCAAGCTCTATTGTCCGAGTCGGTTCTCGTAACGTTTTAAGTCTGGATGGACGACGGGATCGGCAACGTTGGGATAACTCAATGAGGTTCTCAAGGTTAATACCCGGCAATGCAATGATCGGTACAAAGAGTCTTTGAAGCGTCGCCAGTTTCGAAACGGCTTCGTTCAGTGCGCCGGTGGAGCGTTTATGGGCTGCCGATCCAAGCCACTCCAGCTGCGACTGTTGTCTTTCGTTCTGTGCGGTGAATAATTCTTGCTCCCATAACAACAGGACGTAATCTGGTATTGCCGACATCACTGATGAAGCCATTTCATGCTCAGCCCGGCGAACCACTTTTAACGCCATCGCCTGAACACGTCGTGGCCCGGGTATGCGAATGCCCCGGGTAAACAGCCAGCTCATGATGTCGACTGCCATTGCACGAGAATCCGAAGCATTCGCCACAGGCGGACGAAACGCGCGCATCAGAGCGCGCTGATGATGTTCGTTGAATGCGTCAATGCCCAACAACTGCATCGCCCATTGTTGGTGTTCGTACAGGGTGCGTTTTCGCCTACGATACAGGGACCGAACGGTGGCAATATCTACATGAGGCAAATCGAGTTCATTGGCGACATGCATCAAGACAACAACTGGAATGCGATCAACGGCACTTAACGTGGTGCCCGTCATTTTAAGAAAACCCAAATGGATACCAAACGCGAGTCGCAGATGATCCCCTCGTCTTGATTGGATAGCACGACGCTCTTCATCGTTGAAGCTGAAGAAGGTGTCTATTTCAAACAGGGTCAGGCTTCGCGGAAACTGCCTGAGGCCAAGGAACGGAATTTGCCAAAATGGGAGCGTGCGCATTGGAGACATCCTCTTTGAAGCGAGAGCTCATTTACGCAGAATCGGCTGTCAAAGCCAAAATCAAAGCAAGTTTTTTATTCCTATGTATTTTATCGATTTTATAGTTTTAACCTGTTGATTTACAAAGAATTCCTTAACGGCACTTTTTGCATGAAATGGCCGTAAACCCCGATCTGGCTGCCACTCGAGCTGGCATCGCCAAGCAGTTTCACTGCCCGGTCCAGCAATTGCGAGTGACCCTCGAGCATGTTCATTTTTGCGGAGAGTTCAGACCATCGACGCCAAATATTGACGAAAATGTCGTTGTAGGAGAGTTCAATGAATTCCAACGAATCACTGAGTGATTCACTCTTTCCAGAATTAACCATATAGCGATCAAACTCTGTCGATAGCACCGACTGGGACTTCTGGGACCAACCTGGTTTGTGATTTCCTATTCCGTGTATTAAAAAAAGAATATTTCTTGCCATTTTCCGCCTCCATTCTACCGTTAAAAGCAAAATATATTACTTAACGCGAAGTACGAAGCTATGAGATCGCGCACGTTCTAGTCCGTGAAAATATTGAAGTGCATCGCTGAGCACCGCCGAAAAACGCGTCAGGGTGCGACAGGCTTCTCCCCGATCGCTTGATCCTCGGTCCGAGAGAGAAAAGTTGGCACAAGTTTTTGCGAATAGCCCGCGAGAAAGCTCCAAACTATGAGCAGTGCAGTGTCTTTGTTGGGCAACATGAACGTGAAGTTCTCCAAGCCGAAACCTCGCCAGACACTTTTTGAAGCATTGAAGCCAATGTCAGACAGGTTGGGCCACACCCCTTCTCCGAGCAGTCCTGTCTGGAAGAAGAAGTAGAGCACCGTTGCCGCCCCTATTCCAAAGAAGCACCGTAACAGTATCATTCCGTAGGTCCACATATCTCTGAGGGTCGTGGTCCGACTCACCGCCAGCTTGGTCTGCAGGTCGCGGATCATGAAAAACGTGGTTCCCAAGAACCCGCTGGCGAAAGCATACATGTACCCGGCGAAGAAGATCTTGTCATCCATCAATTGAGTCCTCTTGAGACGGTGTAATTTCTGTAAAATTGTGCCAATGACCAATCGACATAGTCAACAAAAAAAACACTAACGAGAGGCTGAACACAACTCCGACTCTTGCAGTGGCTTGTTTGGCAAAGCGCATCTTGATGTAGTGATGGCTTCTGACCTGCTGTGCGTTGTCCACGAGCGCCAGCAGCAGCGCCATGCGTTCCTCATCACTCGTTACGAGCGTTGGCGGCTCTGCCGACAGTGCTCTGATTCGATCGTCGAAAAATTCCATTCCCGGAAACGGATCGCGCCGGCTACGCTCGAGCCAGAGCTGCAGTTCAATATCTACTGTGCTCGGCGAGTACATGGAAACGATCAATTTCTGAATGTGATTTGCACGATTCCAGTTCTTCTCGAAAGAGCTATCGTCCTCGATCAACTGGAACTCCTCGTCGATGCGCCGTCGTACCTCAACCGTGTCCTCTGCGGTGTCCCCATGATCGCAGGTCAAGAGATCCATGTCGGATCTGAGCTTGACCACGAATTGGTTCAGAGAGTCATGGTCCACTCGGTGACGGCTCAGAGATGTGACGATTCTTTTCAACCAGTTGTGTCGAGGTTTGCCCGACGGTGGTTCGTTGATTTCCACTGATCCCCCCGAAGAGCGTTAGCGACGCTTTGACGTCCTGAATCTTTCTCCAAAGAGAATGCAAGCATATACACATGAATACAAGCGTTCGAATGCTGCCAAAAAGGATAGTCAAGGAACTGTCGTTCCCTGCAAAGCGTTGGCAAACGATCAAGTCTCACCTCGTATTTATTTGTGCCGCCTGATGCCAAACATGTGTCGCTGTAACCACCATAAATAGTGGTGCGATATATCTATAGGTATAGGAAGAGACAGTTTACCTTGATAAAGGCATAGCTCAAACGCTAGACTTTTTCTCGCAATAGTTTTCAATGTCACAAATAGGAAAAATGACTTTCCAAACTACAGATCCTTGCGAATGTATCGCCGAAGAGACATTAGATAACGAGGTCTAAGCCACTAGATAAACGCGGAGTCTTAGTGATTTCGGTCGACTAGATGGGTGTAGTTTGCTGACAACTATTGCTGCTAAAACCTCAAAACGGAGTTGAAAAAGCATTATGAAATCAAATAAATCGAAACCGGCAATTGATGAAGAAATTGATGGTTGCTGTCTAGGCGTAACAACTGAAGAGGCCACCAGAGATCACGAGTTGCCCAGTGCAGAAGGAGGGGTTAGTGGCAGAAGTTTCGAAAAAGCATCAGTTTCACGGGGCCTGGATGAGGAATGTCTGTGTGATTTTGGTATTTCCAGTAAGGAAGCAATGCGAGACGACGAATTACCCAAGGCAACTGGAGGAGTGGCATAAATGGCATTCTCACTAATTTGGCTACCTGACGTTCTAGAAAATGCAGGTCTTAAGGTCGCTCGTGTACCAGGCTGGAAAAAGCGCGGTGTAGGAAATAGAGATATAGGAAAAATAAAAGGCGTTTTGTGTCACCATACTGCCGGTCCGATAGCTGGGAACATGCCGAGCTTGGGGATACTCCGTGATGGACGCCAGAATTTGTCAGGGCCACTATCACAGCTTGGACTCGGCCGTGACGGAACTTACTATGTGATTGCAGCTGGAAAAGCAAATCATGCCGGTAGAGGAAGCTGGCGTGACCTGATGAACAATGGAAACAGTCACCTGATAGGTATTGAGGGTGAAAATACGGGAAAGACAAATGACTTTCCATGGTCCGAAATTCAAATGGATGCCTATCGCCGAGGTGTAACGGCTATTCTGGGCCATCTCAATCTGGATAAATCCGCCTGCATTGGGCACAAGGAATGGGCTAGCAGTCGAAAAATTGATCCATTGTTCGATATGAACACATTCCGACTCCAGGTCGGGATGATTATCGACGGAACTGCCCCCCCTTCAGTTCCTATACCAGGAACAGACCCTGAGGGCCGTCCGACCATACGCCGAGGATCCAAAGGCGAGCATGTTCGAGTTTTACAGTCAATGATCGGTGTGTCTGTCGACGGGAAATTTGGTCCACAAACGGAATCGGTGGTACGTGCATTTCAGCGTGAACATGGTCTGATCCCAGATGGTATCGTCGGTCCGCAAACCTGGGCTGCACTTCAAGGTGCCGAAACAGGCGGTATAACAGATCGTCCAGTACTACGACGCAGCTCAACCGGCGCGGCAGTGCGTTACTTGCAGAGTAACTTGGGTATACCTGCCGATGGTCAGTTCGGTCCAATGACGGAGGCTGCAGTCATTGGGTTTCAGCGTGCGCGCGGCCTGTCCCCGGATGGAATCGTTGGTCCACGTACTTGGGCTGCTCTGGACTCTTAGCCTTGCCATAATGTTCGAAGTGGATGTTGATGCAGGCTAAGTTTTGCAAATCCTCTGCTCCTATCTCAGTTTGTCTTGTCTGCATCAGCTATCCTCATTTGTGATCGGTAGCACAAACGAAATTCCACAGAGCCTACTGTGGAGCAGGAATTGCCTGGAAAACTACTACGTTTGATACGAATGTTCAGCAATAATGTCCTGATATACTTACTTAAAACATAAGACATCTAACATGTCGAGATTCAACTTGGAGGATTTTTACATCACACTCAAACACTTAGGGTTGCTGACACTATGCGTTATTATGGTTGGAGCTCCGGTAAGCGAGGCTGATACCAGCATTGAAGAGGGATCCTGTACAGTCAAAATCATTGATAGCGATAGCTCGCTCAACGTACGTGCTGAACCTTACAAAACAAGTCAGAGAATCGGAAAAATCTATTCTAATAGCGAAAGTATCGCCAGGCTTGGAGCAACTTACTCAGCTGAATACGGCGAATGGATCAAGATCCAGTATCAAGATATTTCAGGCTGGGCGAGTGCAGACTACCTTGAATGTCACTCAGTAACGAGTCAATTTATTCTCGAAAGCGCAGCCGCAATTATCACTGCACTGAAAAGTCGCGATTTCGAGCTACTGGCGACTTATGTTCACAGAATTAAAGGTGTACGATTCTCTCCTTACGCGTATGTTGATGTCGAATCTGACCAGATCTTTCAAACGGATGCCGTTCGCACATTGGATACAAATATTGGTGACTATTTATGGGGTTATTACGACGGATCCGGCGATCCAATTAAGGGAACATTTGATCAATACTATGATGAATTTATATTCAGCCATGACTTTACCAACTCAACTTACCTAAGTATCGATACGACGATTGTTGATGGTAATACAATTGACAACAGCCTTGAGGTTTATCCCGACGCGCGTATTGTCGAATTTAATTTTCCCTCGTCTGATTCTTCGGGCCTTGACTGGTCAAGCCTACGCATAGTGTTGGAATGGCATCATGAAGCATGGCGTTTGGTAGGCTTGGTTCATGATCATTGGACGACTTAAAAACAACTACTGACTTGAGGATATTGTGAACCCCCAGAAGTTGGACAGCGATCTGAGTACCTCCCATTGCTATGCCCAGATGCTGTGCGGTTCGTATAATATCCAAAGCCATGGTGCTTAGGAGATGCGTGAGCCGTATAGAAAATCACTGGTATGATCGCCTATAAACCATAATCCGTCAAAATACCATTAGTACGGGTTTACAAAGATCACCTCATCCGTTGAGTATTGATCTTCTCTACGAATTTTTAGAGTTTCATTGAGGGCATTTTACCTAAGTCCCCGATTTCGCATTCCGAACGGTGAGGTCTATCAGGATGATGGTGAGCTTTCGGCAGTAGATTCAACGATTTCATCTTTGGTCTGGATCTCAACGCATGCTTTCATCTAGTACGAGTATCAAAAGATCCTAAAGTGATTATTCATTTCATCGAGAAGGTCTGTGAAGACGAATCATTTGGCGAAAGCTGTAGCAAACGTTTGGACCGCTATTACCGTGACTATTATGAAGAAAGGAATGATGTCTGGCAAAAGGCGTGCGACAGCGGTTACAGTATCGGGTGTTTTTTGCTCGGGTATATCTACAAAGAAGGTAACGGCGTGTCTGTTGATTATGATAAGGCCAATGCTCTGTATTTAGAGGCTTGCGATGGCGGAGAGATGTTGGCCTGTACGAACCTCGGGTATAGCCACAATAAAGGTCTTGGAGTACTTGTTGATTATAGAGAAGCCAATGCTCTGTATAGAAAGGCTTGTAATGGTGGAGACATGCAGGGCTGCAATAACCTAGGATTCAACTATGAAAACGGCAATGGAGTGCCCGTTGATTTTATGAAAACCAACAAGCTATACGAAAAAGCTTGCAATGGTGGAAACTTGGAAGGTTGTAATAACCTGGGCAAGTGCCACGGGAATGGCTGTGGCGTGCCAGTTGATTTTGACAAAGCCAATGCTCTGTTTGAACGGGCCTGTGATGGCGGATACATGACAGGCTGTGACAATCTGGGGTATAGCTACGAAAAAGGTTATGGCGTACAGGAGAATGTCGACAAAGCCTATGCACTGTACGAACAAGCTTGCGATGGTGGTTACCAAGTTGCGTGCAATCGTCAATTCAGTACTGATTAATTCTACAATGGCCACCAAACTGAAAGTGAATGGTGCTGTGCGAATCGATCTAGTCAGTGTTAACTGTTTGAGTAATCAAAACACGCAGACGTAGCATAGTTGTTCGCTACTGTTGGCATGGATGATATCGATGTTCAGATCGTGCAAGGCACGGCCGAACTGCGTCAGGCCCTTACCGGTCTTCGCGTCGCGTTTGTTCACGCGAAACACCGAATGCTTGTCACTGTAGAGTGCCACCGGTTTGCCAAAGCGTTCCAGGTATCGCTTCATCGAACGCATGCAGTCGAGTGTCGATTCAGAGGGACAGAAACGCAGCTCGACCAGTTGGCTTGTGGCATCATCGATGTAGACCAGCAGACAGCAAATTCGGGCTACGATCTTCGAACCAGGCATGCTTGGAACCATCGATCTGAAGCAGTTCACCAAAACATTCTTGTCGGTAACGTGGCTGGTAGGATCGGGCGCGAGAGGCTAGACGATCAGTCCACAAGCCGGCCGCGATCATCCAACGGCGAACGGTCTCACGAGAGACGTTAATCTGATGACGTTCTTGAAGCTTCTCGACGATCAATGTCGGACCGAAATCAGCGTAGTGCTCAAGGATGGCTGCCAACGCAGAATCCTTGATTGCCGCCGACGTCGATCGATTGCCGGTACCGCCACGTTTTTTGGACACCAGACCAGACGCTCCGTCGTTACGATATCGGGTAACCAGCCGGCGCAGTTGTCTTTCGGTGATACCAAGCTGCTCGCTGGCTTGCCTTTGGGTCACGCGTTTCTCCAGAACAATCTGAATCACGCTCAGGCGGTTGAACTCGCCATTGCTCATGGTCAACAATTCGGTAGGCACCATGTCTGTTCAAACTCCGTTGCGATGGAAACTGAACACCATGGTGACGGATCAAAGCGGACATTTCTAATGTGCGGAAACCGGACATTAAACTCTGTGCGCCTACAAGCTTATTTCGGATATTGTGTTTTATGGTAAACGGTAGGTTGGTTGTTAGATTGGCATTTTCAGATACTTGATCAATTGCCATATATTGGCCCCTATCCCCGACAGTGTATGGTCATCATGCAGCTTCACTGTACCCTTCAGTGCGAATCAAGTTTGAGGGCCTTCTTCAACGCAGAGGCCGAAGGCAGTTTACCTTTGAGATCGGATGGCAGACGAGATT
>Ga0114957_1002011_pt1 | contig 20439 bp, 16 predicted proteins | sample BantaG_FD_87175 | JGI IMG/M metagenome (GOLD analysis project Ga0114957, IMG submission 87175) | Marine algal microbial communities from Bantry Bay, Ireland - BantryBay_4 metaG | ecosystem: Host-associated > Algae > Red algae > Unclassified | place: Bantry Bay, Ireland | collected 2014-11-21 | reverse complement strand
GGCTCCGGCTCGGGCTCGGGCTCTGGCTCTGGCGCGGGCTCCGGCTCCGGCTCCGGCTCCGGCTCCGGCTCCGGCTCCGGCTCCGGCTCCGGCTCTGGCTCTGGCTCTGGCTCTGGCTCTGGCGCGGGCTCCGGCTCCGGCTCGGGCTCGGGCTCCGGACCCGGGTCGTTGCCCGGCACGAGCAGCAGGCGCACGACCCGCTCGCTGCGTAGCCGCTCGTCCAGGGCGTCGACGGCGACGAGCGTCATGTCCACCCGACCGCGCCGGTCGGTGGGCGGCGTCCAGTCGATCAGATACCGCCCGCCCCCGTTGTCGACGAGGGTCGCGCCGTCCGGCAGATCGCGCACGCTGAGGCGCGGCGGCGCACCATCCGCATCCCGTACGCGGAGGTGGAGCCGGAAACGCTTGCCGGCGGTCACGCGCTGCGGTCCGAGTTCACCCAGGGTCGGCGCCGCGTTTCCGGCAACCACGGGGTCGGCCGGTCGCGGCGGCGGGGCGGCATCCTCCGGCGCCGGCGAGGAGGGAATGGCGGGCTGGCGCCAGTCGGCCCGGCCGTCCAGCTCGCCGCCGCCGACCGCCGCGGTACCGGCCTCGTCGGCGTGCACCGTCGCCACGGTGCCGCCGCACAGAGCCGTCAGCAGCATCGCCATCGACAGCCCTGCCTTCCACGATCGGCCGCGCGCCGGACGCACGGACGCTGCATGTTCGTCCGCCCTGAATTCGGTCATTATCCCGTTGTTCCTGCCCGACTCCGGGCAGCTCGCTTGCGTCACTCACCGCCCTCCCAGACAGTTCCCCCGCCATGTCCGACGCGCCACCGCCCCGGGATCTGCTCGAACACCTGTGTCGTCTGGGCGCACCCGATTCTCACACGGCAGCCCGGCTGCTGGCCGAGGTGCTCGCCTTCTACGACGAGACGCCCGACGACTTCATTCGCCGCCGGCACCGTGAGCTTCAGCTCGCAGGCTTCGCGAACTCGGCGATCTATCGCCTCCTCCTGCAGGAACTGCCGACCCGGCGCTTCGCCGCCGGCTCCCGCAGCGAACGTCAGATCCGCCGGGCCATCTACGGCTGAGCGGCACCCCGCCCCTTCGCGCCATCGGAGTCCTCGTCCCATGTCCGGCATCATCGCCTATACCGGCCCCGAAGCGGCGGTACCCGTGTTGCTCGAGGGCCTGCGCCAGCTCGTGCGCCACGGCCACGACTCGGCGGGCGTGGCGTTGCTCGAGCGGCGCAGGCTCCGCGTCTGGAAGGCGCTCGGTCCGCTGACCGCGCTCGAGGCCAGACTGCCCGCCTCCGCGAAGGGGCGCTGCGGTATCGCGCACACGCGGCTGGCCACGCACGGCGCACCGAGCGAGGAGAACGCGCATCCACACGTCGGCGGCGAGGCGCGTGTCGCCGTGGTTCACAACGGCATTCTCGAGAATGCCGAGGCGATGCGGCGCCGCTTGCACCTGGACGGGATCGACTGCGCGTCCGAGACCGATACCGAAGTGCTGGCGCAACGCCTGGCGCAGCGGATCGAGACCCCGGGCGAGTCGCTGGAGGACGCCCTCGCCGCGGTGCTCGGCGAGATCACCGGCACCTGCGGCATCGCGGCGCTCGATCGGGACGCGCCGGGACGCATCGTCGTCGCCCGCCTCGGCAGCCCGATGCTCGTGGGGCAGGCGGACGGCGAGAGCTTCGCGGCATCCGACGCCGTCGCCCTTCGCGGCCGCGCACGCGCGCTCGTCCCGCTGGAGGACGGCGAGATCGCCGTCCTGACCGCGACCGGCTACGAGATCGTCACGCGCGAGCCACGACGCACGGTTCGCGGGCCGGATTCCCGCTCGTCCGAGCACGACACGGCGCACGACGTCGCGTCTGCGGTGGAGGGGAGTGATACGCGCATCGACGAGGCGTCGCACGTCATGGCGAACGACGCGCACGAAGCGAACGATGCAAACGACGCAAACGACGCGAACGACGCGAACGACGCGAACGACGCGAACGACGCGAACGACGCGAACGACGCGAACGATGATGCCACCCTGCCCGAAGCCTTCGCGCGGCGCCTGTATCGCGAGATCCACGAGCAGCCGATGGCCGTCGGACGCGCGCTGGCGGGCCGCCTGGACCGACGCTTCGCCGGGGTGCGGCTCGGCGGACTCGATCTCGACCCTTCCGCCTTGCGCGCGGTGCGCCGGGTGCACCTCCTCGGCGCAGGCTCGGCCTGGCACGCGACCCTGTCCGGCGCGCGCATGATCGAATCGCTGGCGCGCTTGCCCGCCAGCGCGGAATCGGCTGGCGAATTCCGGCATCGCGAGCCACTGATCGAAGAAGACACGCTGTACCTGGTCGCCAGCCGATCCGGAGAAACCTTCGACACGCTCGCCGCCCTGCGCGAGATCCGACTGCGCGGCGGCACCGTGCTCGGCATCGTCAACGACGTGGGCAGCACGATCGCCCGTGAAGTGCAGGGCGGGGTGTACCTGCACGCCGGTGCCGAGCGGTCGGTCGTCGCGACCAAGACGGTCACCGCGATGCTCACGGTCTTCGCGCTGATCGCGCTGCTGCTCGGGCGCCTGCGCGACGTCTCCCCACAGCGCGGCGCGCGCCTGCTCGAGGCCTTCGATGCCCTGCCGGCCGACATCGCTCGGGTGCTCGATGCCGAAGCGGATATCGCGCGGATCGCCGCGTCGATGTGCACGGCAGCGAGCAGCGTGCTGTTCGTCGGGCGCGCCGCCGGCCACGCGATCGCGCTCGAGGGTGCCCGGAAGCTCGCCGAAGCCTCCGCCCTGCCCGCGTCGGCCTGCCCGCTCGATGAGCTGGCCCACGGTCCGATCGCGCTCATCGGCGAGCGGACGCCCTGCATCGCCCTGCTGACCGAGCCGGACCTGCCGGCGCTGTCCTCGCTCGAACGCATCAAGGCGCGCGGCGCACCGCTCGTCGTCGTCGGCGACGCCGGCACGCCGCGCGCCGCCGAACTCGCCGACCACGTGATCGCCCTGCCGGACACCGAGCCGCTGCTTCAGCCGATTCTCGCCGGCGTCGCCTTGCAGCTCCTCGCTTATCACGCAGGCGTCGCGCTCGGGCGCGACGTCGGCCGCCCTCACAGCCTCGCCGATCGCGTGACAAGCGGCTGAGTCGACGCGGCCGGGCACGCGACGCGCACGAACGGGAACGGCTCTCCGTTCGTCGCACCTGCCTGGTGCGAAGACCCGTCGAACCGCACCACCGTGGCGCCTCGCGCACGGCCGATCAAGGCCGGCGTCTGCTCAAGCTACTGATAAACAGACCTTCCTGCGCGTGGCACGCTCCCTGTACTCCCCCTCCTGCGCATCGGCCCGCCCGGCCGTTCGACGGACATCACAGTGGAGCGTTCGACCGCCATGCACAAGACAACCCCTACCCCTTTCGACAGACGATCGTCGTCGCCGCTGTACACGCTGTCCGCCCTGGGCGCGGCACTGGCGCTGATCGGGGCGCCCGAACCCGCCACGGCCCAGGAAGGCGAACCGATCAAGGTCGGCGTCCTGCACTCCCTCTCGGGAACGATGGCGATATCCGAGACGACGCTGAAGGACACGATGCTCATGCTCGTCGAGCAGCAGAACGAGAACGGCGGACTGCTCGGACGGCCGCTCGAGGCCGTCGTCGTCGACCCCGCCTCGGACTGGCCGCTGTTCGCCGAGAAGGCGCGCGAGCTGATCGAGAACGAGGGCGTCGCGGTCACCTTCGGCGCGTGGACATCGGTATCGAGGAAATCGGTGCTGCCGGTGGTCGAGGAACTCGACAGCCTGCTCTTCTACCCGGTCCAGTACGAAGGCGAGGAATCGTCGAAGAACGTCTTCTACACCGGCGCCGCCCCGAACCAGCAGGCCATTCCGGCGGTCGACTACCTCCGCGATGACGTGGGCGTCGAGCGCTGGGTGCTCGCCGGCACCGACTATGTCTACCCGCGCACGACCAACCGCATTCTCGAGGCCTATCTGAAGAGCGGCGGGGTTGCCGAGGAGGACATCATGATCAACTACACGCCGTTCGGGCACAGCGACTGGCAGTCGATCGTCAGCGAGATCAAGTCCTTCGGTTCGGAGGGCAAGAAGACCGCCGTGGTCTCTACCGTCAACGGCGACGCGAACGTTCCCTTCTACAAGGAACTCGGCAACCAGGGCGTGTCGGCCGAGGACATCCCGGTCATCGCCTTCTCTGTCGGGGAGGAGGAACTGTCCGGTTTCGACACCGCGCCGCTGGTGGGGCATCTCGCCGCGTGGAACTACTTCATGAGCGTCGACGCCGAGGTGAACGACGACTTCATCGACCAGTGGCTCGACTTCACCGGCGACGATGAACGGGTGACCAACGATCCGATGGAAGCGCACTACATCGGCTTCAACATGTGGGTGAAGGCGGTCGAGAAGGCGGGTACGACCGACGCGGCCGCGGTGCAGCAGGCGATCATCGGCGTGACCGTCCCGAACCTCTCGGGCGGCTACTCGGCCATGATGCCCAATCACCACATCACCAAGCCCGTGCTGATCGGCGAGATCCAGGATGACGGCCAGTTCGAGATCGTCTCGGAAACACCCGGACTCGTGGCGGGCGATGCCTGGTCGGACTTTCTCGACAGCTCGCGCGACCTGATGGCCGACTGGCAGCCGCCACTGTCCTGCGGGAACTACAACGTCGCCACCGGCGAATGCTCGGGTCAGAATCTCTGACCGGGGCCAGCGGCCGAATGCGGTCGTGAAGCGCCCCGCGGTGTTCCGGTGGTTCTTGCCGACCCTCCCGGTGCTCGCGGCGCTGCTCTGCCTGTCCGTCGCACGGGCGGACGCGCGGCTCGGCGACCCGACCCTCGACCCGATCTTCACGGCCTTCGTGGAAGGTCGGGGGACGGCCAGGGCCGAGGCGCTCGACGCCCTCGCGGCAACGGGACGCGACGATACGCGCGCCTTGCTCGAAGGCATTCTCGACGGCACGCTGATGTCGCGGAAGGATGGCGGCGACGTGCTGCGCGTCGAGAAGCGCGGTCGCGAGGTCGAGCTGTTCCACCCCCTGACCGGGCAGAGGCTGGGCATCGAGCGCAAGCGCGCCATGAAGCGGCTCAAGCTCGACAACCGGCTGCGCGCCAGGCTCCGCGAACTCATCGCGGGGCTCGGGCTGCAATCGGCGGACCCCGTCGAGCGGCGCGCGGCCTTCGAGGCCCTGCTCGACCGTCCGGCGTCCATCGAGCCTGCGGCACTCGCCGCGCTGGTCCGGAACGAACCGCTGCCCACCCTACGGCGGCTCGTCGAACGGGTGCAGGCGCGGCAACGGATCGAGGACGCGGACCCGGCGATCCGGCTGAGCGGGATCGCGGCCTTGCGCGACGATCTCTCGCCGGCGAGTCGCCGCGCCCTGGCCGACGTCGCGGCCAACGATGCCGACGACGCGGTCCGCGAGAGCGCGCGGCTCGCAAGCGTCGGGCAGGCCCGCACCCTCCGCCTCTACGGCCAGGCCGAGACACTCTTCTTCGGACTCTCCCTCGGCTCCGTGCTGGTGCTCGCCGCGATCGGCCTCGCGATCACCTTCGGCGTGATGGGCGTGATCAACATGGCGCACGGCGAGTTGATCATGATCGGCGCCTACTGCACCTGGGGCATGCAACAGCTCCTGCCGAACGCGCTCGGCACCTCGCTCGCGCTGTCGGTGCCGGTGGCCTTCGTGGTGACGGGGCTGGTGGGCATCGCGATCGAGCGAGGCATCATCCGGCACCTCTACGGGCGGCCGCTCGAAACCCTGCTCGCGACCTTCGGCGTCAGTCTGATCCTGCAGCAGACGGTGCGCACCCTGGTGTCGCCGCAGAACGTGCCGGTGGCGAACCCGGCCTTCATGAGCGGCACGGTGGAGATCGGCGGCGTGCTCGAACTCACGCTGAACCGGCTGTGGATACTCGCCTTCTGCCTCGTCGTGTTCGCGCTGCTCCTGCAGCTCCTGAAACGCACGCGCTTCGGTCTCGAGCTGCGCGCGGTCTCGCAGAACCGCTCGATGGCACGGGCCATGGGAGTACGCTCGGCACGCGTCGACTCGCTCACCTTCGGGCTCGGCGCCGGGGTCGCGGGCATCGCGGGCGTCGCCCTCTCGCAGCTGACCAACGTCGGCCCGAACCTCGGTCAGTCCTACATCGTCGACAGCTTCATGGTGGTGGTGTTCGGCGGAGTGGGCAATCTCTGGGGAACGCTGGTCGCCGGCATGACGCTCGGTGTGGCGAACAAGATCATGGAGCCCTGGGCCGGCGCGATCCTCGCCAAGATCCTCGTGCTCGTGTTCATCATCGCCTTCATCCAGAAGCGACCGCGCGGGCTGTTCCCGCAGCGCGGTCGCGCCGCCGAGAGCTGACATGCGCATGCTTCGAGGCCCGCTCAGGCTCCTGCCGAGTCGACCCGCATCGCCCGGTCTCGCCTCGCGACGCGCGACCTTCGTCTTCTGCACGGTGCTGACGCTCCTCGTCGCCGGAGTCACCGTCGCGAACCTCCTGCCACCGGAGCACCCACTGCACGTCGGCACCTTCACGGTGTCGCTGCTCGGGAAGTACCTGACCTACGCGATCCTCGCGGTCGCGGTCGATCTCGTCTGGGGCTTTCTCGGCATCCTGTCGCTCGGCCACGCCGCCTTCTTCGCGCTGGGTGGCTACGTGATGGGCATGTACCTGATGCGCCAGATCGGCGCGCGCGGGGTCTACGGCAACCCGGATCTCCCCGACTTCATGGTGTTCCTCGACTGGGACACCCTGCCCTGGTACTGGGCCGGGACCGATCACTTCGCCTTCGCGGCGATCATGATCCTGCTCGTGCCCGGGCTGCTCGCGTTCCTGTTCGGCTGGTTCGCGTTCCGCTCGCGCGTCGACGGCGTGTATCTCTCCATCATCACCCAGGCACTGACCTACGCCTTGATGCTCGCCTTCTTCCGGAACGAGATGGGGTTCGGCGGCAACAACGGTCTGACGGACTTCCGCGAACTGCTCGGGTTCGACCTGCGCTCGGACACGACGCGCCTGGGCCTGTTCGTGGCCTCCGGCATGGCCTTGCTCGCGAGCTATCTGCTGTGCGCGCGCGTTCTCGCCTCCCGACTGGGTCGGTTGACGCTGGCCGTGCGCGACGCGGAGAGTCGCACGCGCTTCCTCGGCTACCGGGTGGAACGCGTGAAACTCGCGCTGTTCACGTTGTCCGCGATGATCGCAGGCGTGGCCGGCGCGCTTTACGTCCCGCAGGTCGGCATCATCAATCCCGGCGAGTTCTCGCCGCTCAATTCTATCGAGATCGTCGTCTGGGTGGCGATCGGCGGACGCGGGACGCTGTACGGCGCCGTGATCGGCGCGCTCGGCGTCAATGCCGCCAAGACCTGGTTCACGGGTGCCTTTCCCGAGGCGTGGCTGTTCGCGCTCGGCGCCCTGTTCGTCGTCGTGACACTGCTGCTGCCGAAGGGCATCGCCGGACTGCTGCGTCGACGTTCGACGTTCCCCGACGTCGACGACCCGTCGACGACCACGGCCGCACCGGTCGGCGCGTCGAACGCCGCCGTGTCCCGGCCCGGACCGATGCCGACCGTCGGAGCATCGCCGTGAACGCGATCTCCGGGGAGACGGCGGCCGACGCGCCGGCCACATCGAGCGATGGCGCCGGCACACGCTCGGTCGGCCCGCGTGTGCGCCGGGGAACGCCACCCCCGCTGCGGCGCGACAAGGTGTTCGAGTTCCTGATCCCGCGCCGGGTCGAGGATCTCGACCTCTCGCACGGGACCGTGCTCTATCTGGAGGACGTCAGCGTCGCCTTCGACGGATTCCAGGCGATCGACGGGCTGGACTTCCACGTCGATCACGACGAGCTCCGCTGCGTCATCGGCCCAAACGGCGCGGGCAAGACGACCCTGATGGACATCGTCACCGGCAAGACGCGCCCGGACCACGGTTCGGCCTGGTTCGGACAACGCATCAACCTGCTCCGTCTCACGGAGGCGGAGATCGCCGAGGCCGGCATCGGGCGGAAGTTCCAGACGCCGACCGTCTTCGAGAACCTCACGGTGTTCGACAATCTCGAGCTCGCGATGGACGGTCCGCGCGGAGTCTGGCGGACGTTCCGCGCGCGCCTCGACGCGGCTTCCCGCGAGCGGATCGAGGCGATGGCGGAGACCATCGGCCTTGCCGATCGCCTGCACGCGCTCGCCGCCCTCCTCTCGCACGGGCAGAAGCAGTGGCTCGAGCTCGGCATGCTGGTGATGCAGAACCCGGTGCTGCTGCTGGTGGACGAGCCCGCCGCCGGCATGACGCATCAGGAGATGGACCGGACGATCGCGTTGCTGCTCGAGCTTCGACGCGACCACGCGATCGTCGTCGTCGAGCACGACATGGACTTCGTGCGGGCGCTCGACGCGCCGGTCACCGTCCTGCATCAGGGGCGCGTGCTCGCGACGGGGTCGATGGCCGACATCCAGGACGACGCGCGGGTTCGCGAGGTGTACCTCGGCACCGAGGCGAGCAGATGCTGAGCATCGAGTCCCTGCATCAATACCACGGCCAGTCGCACACCTTGCGAGACGTCTCGCTCGACGTCCCGCCCGGCCGATGCACCGTGCTGATGGGTCGGAACGGGGTCGGCAAGACCACCCTGCTGCAGTGCGTGACGGGCCTGCTGCCGATCCGCGGCGGGACGGTACGGCTGGGCGATCGCGACATCACGCGGCTGCCGGCCGAACGGCGGGCGGCGGCCGGGATCGGCTACGTGCCGCAGGGCAGGCAGATCTTCCCCCGGCTCACCGTCGCCGAGAACCTTTCCATCGGCCTGCCGGCGCGACGGGACGGCAGGCGCTCGCTCCCGCCCGAGATACACGAGCTGTTCCCGGTGCTCGCCGACATGAAGGACCGCCGCGGTGGCGATCTCTCGGGCGGCCAGCAACAGCAGCTCGCGATCGGGCGTGCTCTCGCCACCCAGCCGGACGTGCTGATCCTCGACGAGCCCACCGAGGGGATACAGCCGAACGTCGTCGCCGAGATCGGCGACATCATCGGGCGTCTCGTGGAGCAGATCGGTCTGACGGTGCTGCTCGTCGAGCAGAAGCTACCGTTCGCGCGGCGCGTGGGCGATCGCTTCGCGGTGATGGACCGCGGGCAGGTGCTCGAGCGCGGCGAGATGGCCGCGCTCGACGAGGATCTCGTGCGCCGCTACCTGACCGTCTGAACCCGGCCGCTCGTCACAGGGACTCCAGCCACCGCAGCACGCTGGTCTCGGACACGTCGAGCTGCTTCCTCGACCGTCCGGCCCGGGGCGGCGTTTCACCGGCGTCGATCGCCTTCAGGAGATCCGGGTGCACGTAGTACTTCCGGGCGACGGTCAAGGTGTTGCCGAGGGTCTCGGCCGCGTGGCGCGCGGCCTTCACCGCCGGCTTCGGTGGCGGATCGTGTCGATGCGCGTCGGCGTGCTGCCAGGCGGCGACGGTGCCACCCCAGGTCCGGAAGTCCTTCGCCGAGACATCGTCGAGACCGCTCGCTGCGCGCAGATAGGCGTTGACGTCGCTCGAGGTCACGGGCCGCAACGCACCGTCGCCGTCGCGATACTGGAACAGGCGCTGGCCCGGCAGATCGGCGCAGTAGCGCAGGCTACGGGCGAGCGCCGGGTCCTCCAGGACGATGTGCCGGTCCGTGTTCGACTTGCCGGTGAACTCGAGCGTGATCGCGCCGTCCGGCTCGGTCTCGACGTGACGGTTGCGCAGCGTCGTGGCCCCGAAGGTGTGGTTGTCGCGCACGTAGGCCTCGTTGCCGACACGCACGAGCCCCTGATCGACGAGCCGGACGGCCGCGGCGACGACGCGACGGCGCGAGACACGCGCCCCCTTCAGATCGCGATCGATCGCGTCGCGCACGCGGTGCAGCGTCGAGGCGAACTCGACGAGGCTCGCGAACTTGCGTCGGTTCCGCCACTCGTTCCAGAGCGGATGATAGAGGTACTGCTTGCGCGCCCGATCGTCCAGACCGGTGCAGAGGATGTGACCGTTCGTCGCCCGCCCGATCCAGACCGACTGCCAGGCCGGCGGTATGACGAGCGCCCGGCAGTGAGCGATCGCCTTCCGATCATCGAGCCGCGAGCCGTCCGGCTCGAGATACATGAACCCGCGCCCATGCCGACGACGACCGTATCCCGGCTCGGACAGATCGGCATGCACGAGACCGGGCGTGCCCTCGAGCGCGACGTCGATGGTCTTCGTCGCGCCCGCGGCGCTCATCCCGGCCCGTGATCCTTCATGCGCCGATCTTCACCGACGCGCATCGGCCCCGGTTCCCGTGAGCAGCAATTACAGCTCCCTCGGAAGTCCATCCGGTCGAGCGGCCGTGCCGGGTCGACGGGTGAACTCGATCTCGCGACTGACCCTGCTCGGACGGGCAGCGGGATCCGTCTGCGCGTTCAGGGTGCCGAGCAGCAGGCGGTCGTCTGCGCGCAGGTCGGGCGTCCCGTTGTCCTCGACCAGGAACAGGTTGAAGTCCGTGCGCGGCGACTCCGTGCTGATGCCGATCACCCCGCCCATGTCCTCGCAGCCGGCAATGTCCTGGTCGACGTTGGAGGTCCAGTTCGTCAAGCCACAGACGGCGGAGGCGTTGTAGGTATCGGCCACCTGCCGGATGCGGGGCCGAAGGAGCACCGTCCGGATCGAAAGATCGATGGGCACACCGTCGGCCGGATCCTGGCCCGTCTTGAACGGCTGATCGGCGAAGGAGCCCCGCGTCTCGGCCTCGCGCAGCGCATCCCCCTCCTGGCAGGCCGCGTCGCCGTAGGTCGTGTCGATGAAGCGAAACTGCCGATCGGGGGTGCCGTCGGTGACGGCGACGACGAGGCGACGACCGGAGGCGTTCCCCGACGCGGGCAGGCAGACCGACTCCCACGTTCCTTCGACGAGCGTGTCGGGCGCGTCGGCGGCGTTGGCGGGCGGTAGCGACCCGGCGGGGTTGCCGTCGGGCCCGGCGACGGAGCCGCCGTTGTCGCTGCCGCTGCTGCAGGCCGCGAGTTGGACGAGAATCAGGGACAAGGGAACGAGGTTGCGCATCATCCAGGCGGACTCCGGAAGGGTGGATGCGCCGCATCATAGGCCGATCGTCGCTGGCCCGGACGATCGAATTCGTGTCCGATCCGGGTGGCCGCGGCGGCCGAGCCGCGTCGGCCGTGTCGACTGGCTCATGTAACGCTGCCCGGCGCACGACGAAACGCCGGGACGAGCGCCCGAAGCCGCGCGCTATGCTCCTGATCTTCGCCGAACATGCGCCCGCCATGACCCTGCCCGATCCCGACCGTGAGCGTCGTGCCGCCGCGCTGCTGCATCACCGCGGCGCGACGCTCCTCCCCGGCGAGTCGACGACGACACCGCTGGTCGCGAGCACCACGTTCCACCTTCCGCCCGCCGACGAGGTGTCGTCGTTCTACTACGGGCGGGCCGGCATGCCCGTCTGGGAGGCGGTAGAGAGCGAGCTCGCGATCCTGGAGGCCGCGCCCTCGCTGCTCTTCCCCTCCGGCATGGCCGCGATCACCGCGACCCTGATGGCGACCCTGGAGGTCGGCTCGACCGTCCTGGTGCCGTCCGACGGCTATTTCGCGACGCGTCGGCTTGCCGAGCGCGTGCTTTCGCGCTTCGGTATCACCGTCCGCGAATGCCCGACGAGCTCGCTCGCCGACGCGGACTTCCGGGGCGTCGCCCTGGTGTTCGTGGAAACGCCCTCGAACCCCGCCCTCGACGTGTGCGACATCGCGCTCGTGGCCGAACGGGCGCACGCCGCGGGCGCGCTCGTGGTGGCGGACAACACCACCAGCACGGCGTACCTGCAGCGTCCCCTCGACCTCGGCGCCGACGTGGTCGTCGCGGCCGACACCAAGGCGCCGGCCGGTCACTCCGATGCGCTCGCCGGGCACGTCTCGTCCCGCGACACGGCCGTGATGGAGCGCGTACGCGAGTGGCGCACCCTCGGCGGCGCGATTCCCGGGCCCTTCGAGACCTGGCTGCTGCAGCGCGGTCTGGTGACGCTGGAACTGCGACTGGAGCGCATGTGTCGTTCAGCCCAGGCGCTGGCGGATGCCCTGATCTCGCAGACGATGGTGTCGGGCCTGCGTTATCCCGGATTGCCGGACGACCCGTCACACGCGATCGCCGCTCGGCAGATGACCGGATTCGGCACGATCGTCAGCTTCGAACTCGACGGGACGGACCGCGCGGCGCGATTCATCGAGCGCTGCCCGCAGCTGGCCTCTGCGACGAGCTTCGGCGGTGTGCACAGCTCGGCCGAGCGACGCGCACGCTGGGGTGACGCCGTCGCGCCCGGCTTCATCCGCCTGTCGGTCGGCTGCGAGCCGACGGCCGGACTGATTGCCGCGGTGCTCGAGACGCTGAAGGCCCTGGACTGACGGGGACCGACGCCGCGACCGCGTCACCCGGCTCCCCGATTCAATCGCTGCGCTGGCCGTACATCGCGCCCTGCATCAGGTTCGCGTACTCCGTGGCGGGTTCGAGAAACGCGTCGTAGCTCTCGCGCACCCGCTGGAAGTCGTCACTGTCCGCGGCCAGGCCGTCCATCACCGTCTTCGTCGCCCCGCGCAACGCGGTCACGACCTCGTCCGGGAAGGCGCGGAAGTCGACGCCCTCGGCGCGTAGCTGACCGAGCGCCTGCGTGTTGTACCAGTCGAACTGGGCGAGGGTCTCGACCGACGTCGCCTCGGCGGCATTCGCGACGATGGCCTGCAGGTCGTCCGGCAGCTCGTCGAAGGCGTCCCCGTTGACGACGATCTCGAGCGCGGCGGCCGGCTCGTGGAACGCGGGCACGTAGCAGAGCTTCGCCACCTTGTGCAGGCCGAAGGCCTGGTCGAGCAAGGGACCGACCCATTCGGCCGCGTCGATGGCGCCGGACTTGAAGGCCGGGAAGATCTCCGGCGGCGGCAGCAGCACGGCATTGACGCCGAGCTCTCGCATGGCCTCGCCGCCGAGGCCCGCGATGCGCATGTTCAGGCCCTTGAGATCGTCGATCGTCTCGATCGGCTCGCGGAACCAGCCCGCGCTCTGGGTTCCGGAGTTTCCGGAGTAGAACGCGCGGAGTCCGCGCTCGGCGTAGATCTCGTCCCACAGCGCCTGCCCGCCGCCGAAGCGGAGCCAGGCGGTGTGCTCGGTTGCCGACAGGCCGAAAGGTACGGTGCTGAAGAAATGCAGGGCCGGGTTCTTGCCGGCCGCGTAGTACGGCGTCGAGTGACCGATCTCCGCGGTGCCTTGCTGGACCGCGTCCTCGACCGCGAAGGGCGGCACGAGTTCGCCCGAGGAGAACACCTTGAAGGTGAGCCGGCCGCCCGACATGAGTTTCACCCGTTCGGCGAAGCTCGTGACGTTCGTGCCGACGCCGGGCGCCTTCGCCGGAAAGCTCGTCGGGAGCTTCCACTCGATGTTGCCCTGCGCGATGGCGGGCGCGGCGGTGATGGTGCCGCCGACGGCCGCGGTGGCCGCAGCGGTGCCGACGAGCGAGCGCTGGATGAAGTCACGACGTTGCAAGAGCCTGTCTCCTGGAGAGGACCACCGCGACGGGACGGGGTCACCGCATGAATCGCCGATACCGGCGGCACCGGCGATGAGCGACGGAGCGAGTCGTTTCCGCCGCCTACCGCAGCACGCCCGGCAGCCAGGTGGCGATGGCCGGGAAGCGCGCCACCAAGCATAGCGCAAGGAGTTGCAGCGCCACGAAGGGCAGGACCGCGCGATACAGCGCGAGGGTGGACAGCGAAGCAGGCGCTACCGAGCGGAAGTAGAACAGCGCGAAGCCGAACGGCGGCGTCAGGAAGGAGGTCTGCAGGTTCAGCGCGAACAGCACGGCGATCCAGACGGGGTCGAAGGCACTCGCGAGCAGCACCGGTCCGACGATCGGCACGACGATGAAGATGATCTCCACGAACTCCAGCACGAAACCGAGCAGGAACACCACGGCCATCACCGCGATGAGCGTGCCGAGCTCGTCCCCCGGCATCGACAACAGGATCTGCTCGACCCGCTCGTCGCCGCCGTAGCCGCGGAAGACCAGCGACAGCATCGACGCGCCGATGATGATGCCGAACACCATCGCGGTGATCGCGACGGTCTGGCGCAGCACTGGCGCGAGCACGCCGCGGCGCGCCAGCAGCGTCGCCTGCGCGCCCACGCCCAGCGCGATCCCCGCGACGGCCATCAGACCGACGAGGCGCAGCGAGCCTCCCTCTCTCGTCGCCCCTGGCGAGACCGTGACGAGCAGCAGCACGAGGAGCACGAGCGCCACGGTGCCGATCGCCAGGGGTCGCGCGATGCGTGCGTGCGGCAAGGCACTGCCCGCCAGCAGCAACGCCCCGCCGGCCCCGACCGCTGCCGCCTCGGTCGGCGTCGCGACACCGCCCAGGATGGAGCCGAGCACCGACAGGATCAGCGCCAGCGGCGGCAGGAAGATGCCCGCGAGCTGCCGCGCACCCGGCCGCTCGGCGGCTGCCGTCGTCTGCATCGCGACGGACGGCGACGGGGCGGTTCCGGGCCGCGATGACGTGGCGGGCGACGTGTCGTGCCGCACCGTTCCCGACGGGTCGACCGGTCCGTCCGGACGCCACAGGCGAAACGCGACGTAGGCCCCGTACAGTCCGACCAGCAGCAGACCCGGCAGCAGCGCGCCGGCGAACAGATCGGCGACGGAGACCGGTTCCGGCGCGAAGTTGCCGGCCGCGTGCTGCGCTTCGAGGTAGCCATTCGAGATCTGGTCGCCGAGGAGGATCAGCACGATCGAGGGCGGGATGATCTGCCCGAGGGTGCCGGAGGCGCAGACCAGTCCACTCGACAGCCCGGTCGGGATGCCGGCACGGGTCATCGCCGGCAGGCTGATCAGCCCCAGCATGACGATGGTCGCGCCGATGATGCCGGTGGAGGCGGCGATCAGCGCGCTGACGACGAGCACCGACACTGCAAGGCTGGTCCGTGAACCGCCGGTCAGCTGCGCCATCGACTCCAGCATGCGCTCGGCCGAACGCGAACGTTCCAGCAACAGACCCATCGCGACGAACAGGGGTACGGCCACCAGGAGCGTGTTGTTCGACAGGCCGAACACGCGGGCCGGAAACGCACGCAGGAAGGAAAGGTCGAACGCGCCGAACACCGCACCGGCGAGGCTCGCCAGCAGCGGAACGCCCACCAGCACCAGCATCACGGGCACGCCGCTCAGGATGCCGGCCAGCAGTCCGGCGAGCATGATCAGCAGGAAGATGTCCGGCAGGCTCACGGCGCCGGGGCCTCGGCCGGCGGGCGCAGCAGCAAGGCGCTGCCCTGCACCAGCATCAGCACGCAGGCGATCGGCAGGACCGTCTTCACCAGCCAGACACCGCCGAGCCCGCCGGTCTCGCGCGCGCCTTCCCGAATCGACCAGGCGTAGCTGACCTCGGGCAAGGCCAGCCAGAGTGTCGCGCCGAACGCGGGGAAGAGCAGCATCACGATACCGGCGGCGTCGATGCGCCGGCGCCGGATCGGGCGCTGTCGCTCGCGCAGGACATCGACGCGCACGTGGGCATCGTCGGCGAGAGCGACCGGCAAGCCCAGCGCGACGAGTGTCGCGAACACATGGACCGCGAGATCCTGAAGTTCGAGGAAGCCGACTCCGAGGCCGTAGCGCAGCAGCACGATCGAGAGCTCGATCCCGAGCAGGGCGCCCGCCAGCAGCACGCAGAGCGCGCGAGTGGCCCGGTGAAGCCGCCTCGCGAGGCGCAGCAGGCCGGACCGGACGGCGACCACGGACGACTCCTTCATCTCCGCTCGGTCTCTCTCTCGGCGCGGCAGGCGGGGAAGCAGGGTAGCGAAGCTGTCAGGCCGGCGCCATCGGCGCGGTCGACGTGCATCTCGACACGAATCGGACCCGTAGCGACCTCCAGCGACCCCACCCACGCGGCCCCGAGCGGCCCCGAGCGACCGCGAGAACCCCGGGCGACCCCGGGGCGACCCCCGGGGCGACTCAGGGGCGACCATGTGGCGATCCGACAAGGTTTTCCGCCTTGCACACGAGAATAGCCGCTCGCGTCACGGCGAATGGCAAGCCCCCTCGTATAATCGACGCTTCACCTGCAGGACCCTCGCCGCGATGCCGAACCTTCGACAGTCAGCCGCCCCGGTCTCGCCACTGCTGGCGGGCGTCTTGCTCGCCGCACTGGCCTCGGCCCCGCTGCAGGCGCAGGACGACGCGCCGGACACGCGCGCTCCGGTCATCGAGCTCGAGGTGCTGACGGACGTCGCCGCCGCGGATTCGCAGTCGTTCAACGCCCAGGTCGCGGACGACGGGGAGCTCGCGAGTGTCACTCTGCACCACCGGCGCGAGGGCGACGGGCCGTTCGTCCGCAGCACCATGCGCGCCCTCGGGGGGAGCGGCTACTTCGGCGTCTCGATACCCACCGATCGGAACGACACCAGCGCGATCGAGTACTACATCCAGGCGATCGACGAGAGCGGCAACCGCACCGTGAACGGCTTCGCGTTCGACCCGCTGCGCCGGGCTTTCACCGAGGCGTCGCTGCCCCTCGCTACCGCACCCAACGCCGCCACGGACGCAGCGGCTGGCGGCGTGATCGCGAAGGAGGCACCGCGGGCAGCATCGAACAGCAGGCGCTGGTGGACCGTCGCGCTCGGCGTCGTGGCGGTCGGGGCCCTCGCGACGCTTTCGGGCGGTGGGGGGGACGACGACAACGGCAACGTGCCACTCACGATCGACGTGCCGAGGCCTGGGTCACGATGATCATCAAACGCCATTGCAGCCCCGTCGCGGCGTTGGGGTTCGCGCTGCTTGCCGCCGGCTGCGATGCGGTCGGCGAGCGTGCCCCGAGCGCGGGCGTCGGTCTGTCGCCACCCGCGCCGCTGATGCAGTCGCGTGCGATCGTGATCGGCGCGCTCCGGCCGGTCGTCACCATCGACGGCCAGTTCGACGTGCCGATGGCGCCCACGGGAGACGGCACGCGCTGGCGCGGGACGATCGACGTGCCGCCGAACCGCGACTACGCGCTGACCGTCATCTGGACCGAGCGTGTCGAGTCCGGCGGACGCTCGCGCGATCTTCCGCTCGCGCGTCTCGACCGCACCGTGCCGGTGGATGCCGACGGCACCGAATTCACGCTGGCCACGGCCGACGGCTATCGCTACGAGCCCGGCGACGGCCTGGGAGAGGAACTCGATGCGGACGGCGACGGCATCGGCAACTTCAAGGAGCGCGAAGACGGCTCCGACCCCTTTCCGCCGGATGCGTCGACCGACGGTGCGGCGGGCGTTCCCGTACCGCCGATCGTCCCCTCGGACGATGAGGAACCCGGGCTTCCGGTCGTGCCGCCCGCCATGGAGCCCGGCACGCCCGAACCGCCCCGGGTCGAGCCGACGAACGAGCCGGTCGTCGAGCCCCCCGTCGATCCGGCGGCACAGCCGCCCGTCGACTCCGGGACACCGATGACGACGCCGCCCGGATCCGGCATGCCGTCGAGCACGGACCCGGAGCCGGAGCCTGTTGAACCCGTCGAGACCGGGGCCGGCCCCGAGACCGAGACCGAGCCTGACACCGAGACCGAGACCGAGCCCGAGCCCGAGCCGGTGGAGCCCGAGCCGACCGTCCCGGTCGATCTCGTCATCCCGCGCATCGCGCCGTCGGATGCGCCTGCGCTCGACGGGCAGAACGTGTCGTTCGCCGGCAACGGCTTCGGCGGCGAGTGGGCCGCGGCAACCACGCTCGATGCCACCGGAAGCCGCCTGTTCATCGATCGACTGATGGTCGACCAAGGCACCGACGAGATGGACGGGCAAGCGTTCCGGGCGTGGGGCGCGATGCACGATGGCGAGTTCCTGTACGTCGTGGTGGTCGTCGAGGACGACGGCCAGCGGTTTCGCGACGACACGGAGATCCTGCTCTGGCAGGACGACAGCCTCGAGGTCTACGTGGACGGCGACAACAGCAAGAGTCTCGCGTACGGGGACGGCAACGACTCTGCGCGAATCCTGCCCCTGCTGGCCGTCGGTACGACGCGCACCGGCACGCGCGAAGGGATTCTGTCCGGCTACCTGTCGGTCGACGCACCGATCCGGATCGACTTCGCGACGGGGCCCGGCTCAGGGCCGCGCGGTATCCGGCGTCCGCGCTTCGAGCAGGACGTGTACGAGCTCCGCATCGACCTGCGCTCGGCCGGGATCGAGGTGGGCCGTCCGTTCGGCTTCGAATTGCAGGTGAACGACGACGACGACGGCGGACCTCGGGAGGCGAAGTGGGGCTGGGCGCACCCCTCGCGAGACGGCACGGACACCGACCTGACCTACGAGAACCCGTCGATCATGGGCACCGCGCTGCTCGAATGATCGACCGGTCCGGCCGCGCCTAGTCGCCGCCGGCGACGAGCAGGGTGCGGATCCCGCGAAGGTTGTGACTCTCGGCGAGGAGCAGCGCATCGACGCCGTTCTCGTCCCGGCGCCGCACGTCAGCGCCGGTCCGCACCAGAGAATCCACCAGGCGTTGGTGGCCGCCGGCAACGGCCGCCAGCAGCGCGGTTCGCCCGTAGACGTCGCGGCTCTCGATGTCCGCGCCGAGCGAGATCATCTGCGTGACCAGGTGGTCGTAGCCCTTCTTGCTCGCCTCGATGATCGGTCGCGAGCCGCTCGGGGTCATCGCCTGGATGTCGGCGCCCGCGTCGACCAGGTACTTGGCGATGACCGGCTGCTCGAGCGAGATCGCCTCGATCAGCGGCGCGTTGCCGCGCTCGTCCGCGGCGTTCACGTTCGCACCCGCGGCGATCAGCACGCCGACCAGCCGCACGAGCGACGCCTGCGGCGCTCGCCGGATCGCGTGCAGGAGGATGCCCTCGTCGAGCCGGTCCTCCAGCGATCGGGAGCGAAACATGAGCTGCACGATGTCGGCGCAGCCGCCGACGATGGCCTGATCGAGTGGTGAGATCACGCCGCCCGCCTTCCGATCGACCGTCAGGTCGGCGTCGTCGGTCAGCATGTCGTCCACCTGCCGCAGATCGCAAGCGGCGACGGCGGAGCGCAGCCGGGCCGCCCGCGCGTGCCGGTAGGTCGCCTTGCTCGGCAGATAGTCCGCGAGCCGCTTGCGGCACTCGGGCTTGCGGGTCAGGCTGACCAGCGGCTCGCCGTCGACCGCTTCGGGCGATCCCAGATCGCCCTCCTCCCGAAGCAGCGAGGCGATGCGCTGCACGTGACAGTTGGCTGCCGCGCTGCGCAATTCGCCGTGCAGCCCGACCAGCCGCATCTCGCGTTCGGCCGTGCTCCTGACGGTGTCGACCAGCTCCTCGATCGCAGCGTCCGAGCCGGCGAAGCGCGGGTTGAAACCCGCCGAGACCAGCAGGGCGTAACGCTCGCCGCCGAGACGCCCGTCCGTGGCTGCCGCGTGATCGAGGGCGGTCAGGCCCCGGTGGTCCCGACGCGTCACCGAGGCGCCGCGCGCCAGCAGCACCCCGACCGCCTCGGCCTTGTCGCTGGTGATCGCGACCATCAGTGGTGTGCGCCGCTCCGAGTTCAGTGCCGCATTGTCGACGTGTGCCCCGGCCTCGAGCAGAGCCTCCACAACGGCGACGTTCCCGACCTTGGCCGCGAGCATGAGCGGGGTGTTGCCGCTGACCACGGCGTCCGGCAGAGCGCCGGCCGCGAGCAGACTCGTCACCGCGTCGCGGTCGGTATTGGCGATCGCGTGCATCAGCCGACTTTCCGCCGTCGCCGGCAGGTAGCTGCAGGCAGGTTTCAGGCGCTCGAGCACGGCACGGTCGATCGAGTCGCTGGTGCAACGCCAGGCGAGCAGCCCGCTGACCGTGCTCACCGACGGGGTGAAGGTCATCGCCTGCTCGCCGATCTTCTCGGCGAAGTCCACGATCAGCACGCCACCACGGTTGATCGCGACGCGACGCACGCTGGTTCCGTAGAGACTCTTCGGCGGCGGCAGACCGGCATCGGCGTTGTCGTGCGGCATGACGCCGTGCCGCACGTAGTGATCGCTGATTCGGAGCTTGGCGGGGGCGGACAGGCTGAACGCCTCGGACAGGAGGGCAGCCCGGACGTACAGCGTGCGCGAATGCCAGCTGTGGAGCGCACCGACGCCGGCGGCAGCGATGGCGAGCATGAGCAGGAAGAGCTTCAAGACCGTTCTCTCCGGGCCGGGGAATCCCCGACCCCTTCCCTTGCGTATCGGCCCGCGACGCCGCACGTTGAGCGAGTGGAGTCGCGGATCGCCGTGCCGGAGCGCGAACCCCGTCACCCTATACTGGTCGCACGGCCCGGCCCGGCGGTCCGCTGCCACCGCCCGTTGCCTCGGCCCGTTCTGCCGACCTGCCCGCCGACCCCGCCTGCCGGCCCCGCCTGCCGACCCCTCCTGCCGCCCCATCCTGCCGACCCATCCTGCCGACCCATCCTGCCGACCCATCCTGCCGACCCGTC
>Ga0114957_1002009_pt1 | contig 20465 bp, 18 predicted proteins | sample BantaG_FD_87175 | JGI IMG/M metagenome (GOLD analysis project Ga0114957, IMG submission 87175) | Marine algal microbial communities from Bantry Bay, Ireland - BantryBay_4 metaG | ecosystem: Host-associated > Algae > Red algae > Unclassified | place: Bantry Bay, Ireland | collected 2014-11-21 | reverse complement strand
TTTTTTATCCTTTGTTCTAATTTACCTTGATTTTAGTAGGCTAGCTATTGTCAGGGTAGACCCTATCTATATTTCGGTAATTTTTCACTAATGAAAGTATAGGAAATTACAAACTCTAAATCGTTTATAAATTATTTTATTCAACTTTAGAAAAACTAGAAACTAGACAATTCATTTTTTTAAATTTACATAGTGTTCTAAATCATGAATTATTCTTTCAAAAACAAAAATAAATTCTTACCCAATGTTAGAAGTCCCAACTCCCTTTGGTGGTCAAAACCGAATTAAACTTACTCCTAAGCAATACTTTTTAGGTTTTCTTGGAATGGCATTTTTTATTGGTTTACTTTTCTTGTATGGCTTTGAATTCAAGCATTTTAGTAATACATTCGAGGTAAAGGGATTAGTGATTCGGTCATTAGTTTTTGGGGCTTTGTTTGGGTTGGTGCTTGGTTATCTTTTTGCAAGAAACTTAAAAGATACTTTGGAACAATTTAAAATGTATACTTTTTTTGTTTTGCTTTCAATTGTCTTTGCACCTTTGTTTGGAAGTTTATCTAACCGATGGCTAACCTTTTCTCCAAAGGAAAAAGTGCAAGTCGAATTAGAAACTCAAGAGGCATTTATTAAAAGTCGGTTTGGAAATGTTCCAAGTAAGAGTGATGGGATTTTTCTGTTTTTTTACAAAGATAAAAAACTGGAAAGGGTCAAAACAAAAAAACACCTTTTTCCAGATTCGCAAAAAGGTGATATTGTAACAATAAATACACAGAAAGGACTTTGGGGATATGAGGTGTTTTATGAGGATTAAAAATTGTTGTAATTCAGCTTTGCTGAATTTTATTATTTTTCAACGCAGAGACGGGGAGACGCCGAGGATTTTTCTTTGAAAAATTAAAAAACTCTGCGCCTCTGCGTCTCTGCGTTGAAAAATAAATTGGCTTTAGCCAACTCAGTATAGTTACAAAATAATTAGATATAATATGCCAGAATTACCAGAAGTAAATACCTTTCAACAATACTTTGACAAAACTTCTCTAAAACAAAAGATTCACGAAGTACAAGTCCATGATGGTAAAATCATTCGCAATGTGGATGATGATACTTTTATTAATAAACTTACCAACCGAAAATTTGTAAGTTCTTACCGAAGAGGAAAATATTTATTTGGGAAAATGGATGATGGAAATCATGTGTTATTTCATTTTGGGATGACAGGTGATTTTAAATATTATGAGGATGAAATGGATCAACCTAAACATGAACGATTTGTATTTATTTTTAAAAATGGTTATCGTTTAGGATTTGATTGTCCTCGTAAATTCGCTCGTATTTTATATTTAGAAAATTTAGATAAATATATTGAGGAAATTGGATTGGGTGAAGATGCTTTGGAGATTTCAGAAGAAGATTTTTTGAAAAAAATGGAAGGCAAGAAAGCTTCCATCAAAGGATTTTTATTAAACCAAAAAACCCTCGCAGGAGTAGGAAATCTTTACGCAGATGAAATATGTTACCAAACCAAAATTCATCCTGCTTCCAGAGTAAATGCTTTAAAACCAAGACATAAAAAAGCAATTTATAAAACCATGGTTGACATTTTAACTACTGCAATTAATAGAACGGCATATTATAAAGACTATCCTGAAAATTGGTTTTTTGAATGGCGAGTAGAGGGAAAGAAAGCTCCTAAAGGAAAGGGCGTTGTCAAAGTAGCTAAGGTAGCTGGAAGGACGACTTATTTTTTTGAACACTATCAGAAATTATATGAATGATTACAACCAAGATTTTAAATATTTTTAAATCCTAGTTTTTCAACCTTCCTCAACCATTTGTTTCTAAAGGCTTCTTTTGATAATCTTAAGGGACCAATGGTCGTTACTCTAACTTTTTTGACACCAACGAATTGCATGGTTAATTTTTTCATGGCATTGGTACTTGGATTTCGATTGATCCATTTGTAATACCAAGCAGGCTGATCTAACGTACAAATAATTCTTGATGTTTTTCCTGTCAAAAATTTATCCCACCAAACGGAACCTTCTCTTTTTTTAAAAGCAAAGCCAGGCAAAAAAACTCTATCAATAAATCCCTTCATGATTGCAGGTACGGAACCCCACCAAACTGGATAAACCCAAACTAAGTGATCTGCCCATTTTATTAATTTCTGAGCTTCAATTAAATCTGATTCCAATTCAGTTCTTTTTCTATAACCAAATTGAAGATTAGGATTAAACTCTAATTCTCTGATATTAATTTCTTTAACTTCAGCGGTAGAATTTTTCACTCCTTTTTTATAAGCATCGGAAAGTCCAAAGTTAAAACTTTCTTTATCTGGATGTCCGTTAATTATGAGGATCTTCATAGCGTTTATTTATCTAACCAATTTTTAAAATTACTCACACGTTCTCTACTAACAATAACTTCAGCAGTAGGAACTGGTTTTAATTCTAATTTTAATCGACTATTGAAATAAGTATTTATTTTTTTGATGGAAGAAAGTTTAGTAATAAACTTTCGATTGATTCGAAAAAATGAATCTGGGTCAATACAATCTTCTAATTGATCTAAAGTATAATCTAAAATATGTCTTTTCCCATTATTGTTTTGAGCACAAACAATTTTATCTTCTGAATAAAAATAGGCAATATCATTTATTGGGATATAAGAAAATTGTTGACCTGTTTTTACTAAGAATCTTTCTTTGTATTTTTTTTGTTGGATGTTTTGTAAAAGCTTTGTTATAGCACTCTGGTCATACGATTGAGGTTTTTTATAAACTTGTTCAAATTTCTCCATTGCTGAAACAAGTTCCTCGTTATCAATAGGTTTTAATAAATAATCAACACTATTTACTTTGAATGCTTTGAGGGTATATTGGTCATAGGCAGTTGTGAAAATTACTGGAGCCGTAATTTTTGTTTGTTGAAAAATATCAAAACTTAAACCATCAGCAAGTTGGATATCCATAAAAATCAAATCAGGATGTTCAAACGTATTTAACCATTTTACCGAAGCTTCAACACTATCAATTACATCAATAATTTCTGCTCGTGGGGAACAGTCTTTAATAAGTTTTGAAAGTCGCAGAGCTGCGGGACGTTCATCTTCAATGATAAGTGTTCTCATATTATTTTTACTTTTTCCAAGATTTCACTTTCTTCTCTGATGTGTTCAACTAAAGGAAGTGCTACCAAAAAAGAATTAGAAGTTACGATGACATCTACTTCTTGATCGGTAAAAAATTGGTATCGGTTTTTGATATTTTGTAAGCCAACTCTAGTGGAGGAGGAGACATGATTCTTCTTTTGCAAATTGTTTTTTACAATTAATTTTTCTTTTTCAATGAATACTTCAATGGCTAAGGGCTTATGTGTAGATATAATGTTATGTTTGATTGCATTTTCAAATAAGATTTGCATGGAAAGGGGAACAATTTTTCTTCTATTAAATTCATCTGGAATTTTAATATTGATATTAATGTTTTCTCCAAATCTTTCTTTTAGCAAAAAAACGTAAGCATTTAAAAATTCTAATTCCTCACCAATTGAAATAATCTTCTTATCCCTTATTTCCAAAATGTATCGATATACTTTCGAAAGTTTTTGAACAAAACTTATGGCTTTATTTGGATCTTCTGGAATCAAATAAATTAATGTATTTAAACTGTTAAAAAGAAAGTGTGGGTTGACTTGATTTTTTAGTCCTTCTAATTGACTCTGAATATTTTCTCTTTGTAACTGTTCTGTTTCTCTTACTGATTTTTGAAGTTTGGTATAAAATATCATACCCTCATATATGGCCCAAATCAAAAAAATAGACATAAAACTTCCTATCATTTCAGATAGTTTTCCTTTTTCGACTTCATTCTTCCATTCGGCCATTACGTCATTCATACATAAAAGTAAAATATTTCCTACGACAACTTTTATTAGAAAATATCCTAAAACCATCAAAATCAATTGAAGAAAAATTCTTTTAACAACATCCTCTGAATCAGGAAATTTCATTACCATATAAGCTAAAACCTGCCGAAAAATAACCCAGTAGGTAAGCGTATAGGTTAATCCAATGGTAAAACAATGGAAGAAAAAAGCTTTGGTATCTTCTGAAAATAATTGAGGGAACATTATCACATTGATAAAAAATGCGATAATCGGTGTTCCAAATATCATGAGCCAATGGTCGTTAAACCCTATTGTTTTTCTTACAAAGTTCATAAATTAAATATACGGATTTAGTTGGTTTTCTATTCCTTACAAAAAAGGATGAACCATTTTAATTTTGGTTCATCCTTCGAACAACTATTTTTTATAAAACTGAAAATCTTATGGGCTGTTATTCCATTAGATATTTACAAGTTGATTTATTTTTCATTCTTTACCTAGTTAATTCTGATGAGTTGTTGATTTTATAGGATGAATTGTAATACCTATTCCCTAAATAGAAAGTCTATTCTATATGATCTAAGTGCCAAGTGTCATCGGGATCAGAAAATCCAACTAACCCTTTCTCTTTCGTATAATAATATTTTAAAGGTTGATCTTCATAGGCAAGAACATTGTTGAATGTTTTACCATTTAATTCAACTGAAATTTTTTCTACTAAAAAATTATTTAAGATTGAGGTCTCTTGGTCAAAATTTCCAGCGAAGTGAACATCTGTTATTTTTCCAGCAGAGGTAATATAATTTCCTTTTGAAAAACCAACACGGATAAAGCTGTAGAATTTTTGAGCATTTTTTTGAGAGTTATCCGTTCCAAATAATAAATCCATCAACATCGTTTGAGCATCATCTCCAAATAAGTATCTGTGAGATTCAGAGGCGATATATTTGCAAGTGGTATTTCCTTTTATTTTTGTTTCTGTACAGATTTCTTCGATACAGATTTGATCTCTGGTTACCGTTTTTCCATCTTTTGCTTTTAAGATTAAACTATCTCCATTTGCATTTTTGAAAATTAATTTTTCAGCGCCTGAATATGGATTGAAACTTTTGTTGATATCTGTCAGATCGAATTCTCCAACTTTTTCATCTGGTGGACAACCACGATTTATACATGAAGAGAAAGTGATGAATAGGATTAGGAAGGCTAGGAGTGGAGTTAAGTTTTTCATCTTGGAGGCTGTAGCTGCGGGTTTTAACCCGCAGAATTATTAAATAAGTTTTAAAAAGCAATCGCTTCATACATCCAATTTGCCAATGCTTGACGATTGTCTTTTAGAAATCGTTGTTGGTCATCTGCATTTCTAATATTTCCCAATTCAATATACACAGATTTACCTTTTGTTTCTCTAAGCATATGCAAATCTCTCGCTTTAATAGTACCATGATATTGACCATTTTTACGGTACTTTTTATATTTAGCCGCAAGTTTATTTTTAATTTTTTGTGCCAATTTTAAGCTAGGTGTACTATTCGGATAATGATAGAAAAAGACATCTGCTCTTTGACCTTTAGCCCTGGAATCAATGTGTAAAATTAATGTGGTTTGATCTTCATCTTTAACGCCTATCTTTTTATATTTTTCAAATAAAAAATTAATTGCATTTGAGCGTTGAAACAATCTTTGTTTTTGAGAACGAGGGATTGCATAATCACCCCAGCAATATTCATCCTGATCACAAGAAAGAAGATTTGCATCTCGAATGCCATCATTAGGATCTCGGGTAATCATGTAGGCAACTGCACCTTGAGCAATCAGATTTCTAGTTAATCGTAGGGCGATATCATAAGCATATTCGTCTTCACACATTTGAGTTTTTCCTCTTTTTCCGACGGCACCAGGATCAGGCCCACCATGTCCACTAACGATATAAAAAACTTTTCCGTTGAGTCGATTACTATTGAGCGGAACGTGTGCATATTTTTTTCCGAAAATGGCAAACTTACGTGCTCCTGCAATTTTCTTTTCGACCTTCCTTGCTTTTTGACCCACAAATGCTTGATTCGGATTAGGGCTTTCACCTATACATTTTAATTCATGATAAGGCACCCAAAGCACATTGCTATTCACAATCGTTTGACGGCGTAATTTTTTTTCTAATAAAAATTCATTGTATTTCTTTATTCGAATCGCTTGATCCCAACTTTTTAAACCAATAGTAGTTCTGATACTTTTCCCATTATATTCATAAATATAAACGGGTAAAATGTATTTTTTACCTGCCACCAACTTACTGTTGGTTTTGGTTTTATTCAATTTATTAAACTGTTTAATATTACAGTCAAATTGATTTAACTGATACCGAGCTAGAAATGAATTGACATCATCGCCTTTTTGTGCAGGTACATCATGAAAGGTTGGATCATTATGATCTGGATGGAAAGCCGAAAATAATGTAAAGGTAAAAATGAGGATTGCTAAACTTCTCATATTAAAATATTAGTGTTTTGTCATAGTTAACGAACAAAGTTACCAAAATGGTCTATCATTCGAATTGGTTCATTGGTAGATAATCATTATCAATATAAGGAGATTAGTTCGGTGGAGGTTTATTTAAGTACAAATATATACTTTCCAAGAGACTACTGCAAATAATCCTCAATTCGATACTCATCATCATAATCAAAAGGAATATCGAATTTAACACGACCAGCCCGAATAGTAATATCTCCTACAGAACGTATTTTTATCCCTTTCCTTTTCCAAGCACCTTTGAACGTATCGATAATTCCCCTTTTTTCTAGTGGCACTTCAAAACTCAATGGTAATTTGAATTGAGCATTTGCAGGGATTAGCACTTCCAAGTCCTGTGTGAAGTGAGATGTTTTCTTACCGTCTACCAAAATATCAAAGTCAACTCTTGAAACTGTCATTTCATGAGCGTTAGGATTATTAAGAAGTGCATCAGAAGTAAATGTAATCGTTATGTTAGGAGGTAAGGTTATATTTTTAAACTTGATGTTTTCTAATTGAATAAATTCAGGTTCTTTTAAATTTGATGCTTCTTGATAAAGATAAACACCTCCACCAAGTAACGCTAAAAAAAATACTATTCCAATGATTCGTACTATTTTCATATTTAAACAAATGTGTTATGAGTAAAAGAATTTTTAAAACAGGTGACTAATTTTTGAAAATCTTCGGGTGTATTATAAACATGAGGAGCAATTCTGATCGCATTTCCTCTCTGAGAAACCATTACCTTATTTGCTTGGAACTGTACTTTGAGTTTGTCCATATCCATTCTTGATGAAAGCCGTACTCCAAATATCAATAATTAGAGATGCATTATTTTCGTGCGCTTTGGCTCTTATTTTTATTAAGTTAAAAAGAGTACCATCCGTCCAATGAACATTTCCCAAAGAAACTGCAATTGTATTTTCATCAATAGCATTAATGATAGCTTGATTCCAAATATTCCCTTTGAAAGAAGAATCCTTTGGAGGAGAAATGTTTTTTATTTGAGCACCAGTTTCATTTGCCATTCTTTTCCAGGCATAGTAATTACTTGGAAATCCTTCGTCTGCAAGTACAATGTTATTTTTTGAAGTAGCTTTTATGTTTTTTATTACATTTGCAAAACCATACGAAACCGATGGAATAAGCGCAATACGCTGAGGTTCCTTACAATTAATTAATTGAGCAAAACTTTTTTTTACCTTTTCAACTGGGCTAAAAAAATCATCTCTCTGGATATTCCATGGCTTTGATTTTTTTAAAATGGCTTCAATACCTGCTGCCTCCACAGATTTGAGATTCGGAGAGATAGAAGCTACATTTATGTAGCTTACATCATCTTGAATGTTAAATTTTTCTTTTTGGCAATTCAGCATGATATTTGATTTTTTTGCAATGTAAGAAATTGTTGTAAAAATACTTAATTGGAAAAAGATTCGTTTTCCTCAATTCATTTAGAAGCAGAATTTTTTCTTAAAATTATATTTATGAAAAATAAAACTTGGTTATTGATATCTTTTCTTTTTTGGGTTAATAATATTTTTGGAAATGTAACTAGCGATTCTTTAATCATCGCAGATTTTAACTTTGAGAATGCTTGTTTATTTCAGTCCGTTGTTTTTACAGATTTGTCCCAAGGTGATATTGAAGAGTGGGACTGGGATTTTGATAGTGGACTGGCTAATTCTAACGAACAAGATCCAGAGTTTACTTTTTCAGGATTTGGTACATTTAGAGTGAGATTGATTGTAAGTAATTCCTGTGGAGCAGATACGCTTATACGATTCATTGATATTCAAGATGGACTTCCTACGGTGTTAGATACTACAGTTTGTAATAATGATGAAATTTCTTTTAATGGTATAACTTATCAAGAATTTGTTCCTACCCAAACAGTTTTTAACTATGTAGATACTTTTACAAGTGTTAATGGATGTGATAGTTTGTCCCTTCTGAGGTTAACTGTTAATCCATGTGGATGTGAATTAACTTTTCCAAATGCTTTCACTCCTGATGATGATGGCGTGAATGATACTTTCCAACCTTATGTGGTGTGTGATCTTCAAATAAAAAATTTTAGAATGGTAATTTATGATAGATGGGGAGAAACGGTTTATGAAACCTTTGAATATAAAGACTATTGGGATGGAAATATCAATGGTTTTCCTATGCCAACTGATGTATTTGTATATTTAGTAGAATATGAAATCGTTGATGGAATGATGACTAATGAATTTAAAGAGGTCAAGGATTTCACGTTGATTCGATAGGGGATTTTGCGAATTTTCGCTTTTTAAGAACAAAAACGAAAATTTTAAAACATTAACTTATAAATATTGAATTCTGATTTTTTTTTATTAAAGCGTTCACACTTTATAAAAACAACCAAGAACTAAAGAAATTTTTCTAACCATTCTTATGAAGAGCAGCTCCTGTTCTCTTATTTATACCGTTTCGAAGTATTCACTTTTGAGCATTTTTTATCCTAAAAAGATATATGTTTTTTTTAAAACTTCATGTAAATGCCCTATTCTAGCAATTGAAAGGGAATCTTACAATTTTTTACGATCTATTTAATTAGATACGGTGTATGGACTCGTTGCATTTTATTATGTAACGGGTTCTTTTTTTTAGACTTCAGATGTCAGACCATGCGATTCGCTCGCTGCGCTATTGTCAGAAGTCAGACCGTCCAAAATGTGTAAGCATCATCTTTTTTTTTAGTCTGACCTTTGACAATAGCGAAGCGCATGGTCTGACATCTGGAGTCTAAAAATAGAATTAAATAATTTTACATTAGACTTTTTGAAAAACCTTTCATAGATTTGCGGCAATAAAATTAAGATCATATGAGTACACAAGAAAATACTTCTTCAAAAACAGATTGGCTTCTTTTTGTCGTTTCTACAATTGTAATGATTGCAATGTTGATTTGGGTAAATGAATGGTTTTGGTTAGCAATGCCTTTTTCACTTACTTATTTGGTAAAAGCATTAAAAATGATGTAACCTTATTCTGTTTTACTTCAATAAAAAAGTCGTTCTAATGTAAATTAGAACGACTTTTTTTATATGATATATTTTTGTTTGATTTGGTTTGGTTTGGAATAAGTTTAATAAACTATTCCTAACCAAATCAAGCTATAGAAATTACTTAATAATTCTTTCTCTTGTTGTATTTCCATCATTGTTATTTCCACCTTCATTTCTGAAGTTTTTCAAAATGTGCTCCATTTGCTTTCCAGCAGCTTCGCGTCCTCCTAATCCGAAAGATAAAGCAACTGCAACTGCAACTGCACCAAGTGTTAATCCAAACGCAAGGTTAACAATCTCTTGGTCAATTCCGATAGTGCTTAAAGCCATTGCAAGGAATAAACCTAATGTAGCCACTCTAGCTAAAGAAGCCATGAATTTGTTGTTTTCGCTTTTTGATAAAGCATTATATGCAAGATTAGAAATGTAGTTTCCAACAATCATGATAATACCAGCAAAAAAGATTCCTCCAGAAATTTCGAATAATCTATCCAGTATTTCAGATAATCTATAGAAATGTAATTTTTCAACAGCTGTAATAATACCTGTAAACATCAAAAAGAAGAATCCTAAATTAGCAATCATCTTAGATGGAGAAGCAGTTCCAATTACACCTTGAAGATTTAATTTTTGTGCCATTGTATCAACTCCTAAGTTTTTCAATAACTCAGCTCCAATGGTAGAAAGATATTTTCCACCAATGTAGAATACTCCAATAATAATAGCAGCAGCAATAATATTAGGAATAGCATTCAAGAAAGTAGAAAGCATATTTTTCAAAGGTTCAGAAATAGCCTCAATTCCAAGAGCATCTAATGCTGCAATTAAAATTGGAATAAAAACTATAATAAAAACCAACTGCTTTACTAACTTAGGTAAGTCCATATCGCTCTTTAATCCAAGCCTAGCTGAATACTTTCCTAGAGAAGTACTTGCCATTCCCACAACGTCAGAAGCAATAGTTGCCACCATGTATCCGACGAATCCAAGAATTCCTGCAACTACAATGTTAGGTATAAAATTAAGGAATTTGCTTACCATGTCTTTGATAGGATCAAGAACATTGTGTACACCTAGCATTTCTAAAACAATCAATAAAACAATCATCATAACAAGGTAATATACTAATTTAGCGATAAACTTTTCTGGACTAACACCAGCAGCACCACCCTTGAATAATTTATTGTCAATATTGGTTTTTGACATCATTTTTTCAACTAACTTTCGAACTACACCTGCGATAATTCTACCTATAATAAGAACTATAATAGCTCCAATAACTGTAGGTATAAATCCACCATGTGTGGTCAAATAACCTGCAAAAAATTCGTTTAATTTCTCCATTATTCTGTTTTTTCTTTTAAAGAGTTTTTTTAAAAATTTTAGTGATAAATAATAAAATCTATATGATGATTTACTTTTTGAAATCTGTTTACGATTATTGTTAACAATAAACATACGTAAAGCAAAATACTTCAAGTAAAACCATTTTGAGTTTAACTAAGGTGTAATCTTTAATATTGGATATTGCTCTTGGGAAAGAATCAATAAAAAGAAGGGAGCTATCCCTAAGTATGTTATTTTTTATATTTCTCTTATTTGTTAATAAGACGTTAAAACTTATGATAGTCACATTTTTGGTAAAAGAAGTATTGAATTTTTGTTTTATAAATATTAAAAACTTCATTATTAGTGTTTATTCTAAATGGTTTTGTAAGGAAAATTTTAAAACCTAGTAAATACAAGGTTTTCGACACATTCATCCCGATAGCTATCGGGACAAAATTCGTCATTCACAATTAAGTCTATTATATTCCAACAATGTGCCTAGATTCTCTTTTTAATCAAATGCTAATACCAAATCAATAACTAAAATAGAGGAATGGTAAAGGAAGGAATAATCAATTTTTTCAAAGGTATCTGTATGTTTATGATAGTCCTCATGATCTTCAACTCCAAGGTAGATAAAAGGAATCTTTTCCTTATGAAAAGGAGCGTGGTCGGAAGAATTAGTCCAATCATTATAGCCTAAATCCGGCGTATCATGACCAAACTTTACTTGAATGGGAGAGGTGGCGTCGATATGGATTAGTTGCTCCTTTAAAATAGGATAATGGTGGGTTCCACAAATATAAATTTCATTTGCCTTATTTCGACTAATCATATCAAGATTGATATTTAACAATACATTTTCATTTTTGACAGGATTATTTTTCACAAAATATTTAGCACCTTCAAGACCTACTTCTTCAGCATCTAGTGCAACAAAAATCAGCGTATGTTTTGGTGGATTGTTTTTAAAATATTTGGCAGCTGCCATGATCGCTGCGACACCTGAAGCGTTATCATCGGCACCATTGAAAATTTTACCATCATGAAATCCTAAATGATCGTAATGTGCCGTAAGAATAATATATTTATTGGGATGTTTTGAGCCTGTAATTTTTCCAACAACATTTTTACATGAAAGGTCTTTACCTTTTTTTATAATTGAAAATGATTGAAAAAAGGAATCATTAAACTTTTCTAATCCTAGTTGATCAAATCTTTGTTGAATAAATTGAGCGGCCAAAGTCGCGCCCTTTGTTCCAACTCCTCTTCCTTCCAAGTCATCAGATGCTAAGTATTTTACATCATTCATCACTTGACTACTGTCAACTTTTGTGAAACTTACTTTACTTGCTGATGGCATGGTTGCTTGATCGCCCTTTTGTGCTGCGGTCTGATTTTGAGCATTGCAGGAGCAGAGCAATAAAACAACAATTGTTATCAATATATTAGTTAGGAAAATTTTCATTTCTTCTGGTTTTAAATCCCTACATAATTATGAGGTGAAATTAATTTTAATTCTTCTTTAATGATTGGTACAATATCTAGTGATTCTATAAACTCGTGAATGTCTTGTTGAGTAACATTTGCCTTTCCTCTGGTAAGATTTAAAAGTGCTTCATATGGTTTATCAAAACCTTCACGTCTAAGAATATTTTGAATGGCCTCAGCGACTACCATCCAGTTATTTTCTAAATCTTCTTTGAGTTTAGGTTCATTTAACAATAGTTTTCCAATTCCTTTTTGGATAGATTTGAAAGCAATTAAGGTATGTCCTATTGGCACGCCTACATTTCTTAATACGGTGCTATCTGTAAGATCTCTTTGTAATCTTGAGATCGGTAATTTATCTGCCAAATGAGTGAAGATTGCATTTGCAATTCCTAAATTTCCTTCTGCATTTTCAAAGTCGATAGGATTCACCTTATGCGGCATCGCAGATGAACCGATTTCTCCTTTTTTAGTTTTTTGTTTAAAATATTCCATAGAGACATACGTCCATATATCTTTACAAAAATCTAAAAGGATTGTATTTATTCTTTTGATGGCTTGAAATGTGGCCGCCAAATTATCATAATGAGCAATTTGAGTGGTGTACTGCAATCGCTCCAATCCTAGATATTCAGAGACAAAATGATTACCGAATTTTTTCCAATCTATAGTTGGGTATGTAACATAATGTGCATTGAAATTACCTGTGGCTCCTCCAAACTTTGCCGTAAAAGGGATTTGTTCTAATAATTTGAATTGGTTGTCTAAACGTTCCACAAAGACTTTCATTTCTTTGCCAAGTCGAGTTGGAGAAGCAGGTTGACCATGTGTTTTTGCTAACATCGGAATCCCAGCCCATTCCATTGCAATATCATTGATTTGATTTCTTATTTTCTTAAAAAATGGGATATAAACTTTTTCTAATGAAAGTTTTAATAAAAGGGGAGTGGCAGTATTATTGACATCTTGAGAGGTTAGACTAAAATGAATAAATTCTTTGTATTCACTAATTTCAAGTTGATCAAACTTTTCTTTTAAAAAATATTCAACGGCCTTTACATCATGATTAGTGGTCTTTTCAATGTTTTTGATGTAGAGGGCATCTTGTAGGTTGAAGTTCTCAAAAATATCATTTAGCAGATCTACTTTGTCTAAATCAAAAGATTCCAGTTGTGGTAATGGATGTTGACAAAGTGCTATAAAGTATTGAATCTCAACAAAAACACGGTACTTTATTAAAGCATATTCGGAATAGAATTCGGAAAGTTCTTTAGTCTTTTCATGATATCTACCATCTATAGGGGAAATTGCTGTAAGCATAGTTGCTTGAATTTTTCTGCAAAAATAGAAAAACTTTTGTTTTAATTATGAAAGGTTAATGATTAATCAAAATTGTTGACTGCGCTAAAGCGAAAAACGTGATAATATAGACCCCGACTTGAAAGTCGAGGTTATGGGAAGATGGGAACTACATACAGAAGTTGGGCTGAGTTATTTTAATTTTTGGTTAAAGAAACAAGCCACTTACATTGTGAAAATGTAAGTGGCTTGTTAAAAAGTCAACTAAAAGAAAATCCCTCTAATCAAAATCATTCTCACCATACCTGTTAATCATTAATCATTAATAATTAATCATTAAAACTAAATATTATCCACAGAAACTTGATCCGCTTTCTTCTGATATTCATTTTTAATTTGCAATGCTTTTTGATCGGCTTCAGTAGTCAACTTAGTTGCATTTTTTTCGGCATTGGCGATAACTTGATCCGCTTTTTTATCGGTCTCTTTCTTTAATTTTTTAGCACCAATTTTTGCAGCTCTCTTTTTGATAGGATTATTTCCAGCAGCTTCCACTAGGGCATCGGCTTGCTTGTATCCTTCCGCCCGTATTTTTTCAGCAGCTTTATTTCCTTCCAATCGTACTTTGTCCGCACTCTTAGCAGCCGCAGATTGAATCTGCTTAATTCGATTATCAGCTTCTTTTTGTAGGGCTGCTTTTCTAGCTTCTACCTTAGCATTCAATTCTTCTTTTTTGTCTTCAACAACTTCCTTAACTTCTTTAACTGCATTTTCCTTAACCTCTTTAATGGTATTAGTTACCACATCTTTAACACTTTGTCCTTCCGAACCCACTAATGAAAAACTGACTTTAGGGTCTGTTATAGAACCAGTCAAATTAATTTTTACATTTACGAATTCTCCTGCATCAATCTTTACGCCTAGTTTTGAAGCCTGTTGATTAAGTAGTGCAATTCCTTTTTTTGCAGCAGCACCAACTGCATTTTGATCAATCATTTTTGTAGGAATCTTGGCTTGAATATTATAATTTATATCTTGCTCAATTCCATGAGAACCACCGATAATCATATTTATCCCTTCATAAGCAACAGGGAAATCTTTTACAGTAACAGATCCATCTTTTACTTCAAACCAATTTTTAGTTCCTTTTAAATTAATCTTAGAATTTTTCAATTTTGAAATATTTAAAGCCTCTCCAATTTTATTGAGGGGTTTAAAATCCTTAATAATTCCATTGGTAGTTTGTAAAAAACCATCTGCGTTCAAGGAGCTGAAATCAGGAATAAAATCCTCTCCTAGAATTCCTTCAAAGCTCATTCGAGAAGAAAAATTTCCTTGAATATAATTGGCAATAGGAGCCAATTTTTGAATAGTTACAAACTTTTGAAATGAGTTTTTAAAATCAAAAGCTTTGATATCATAATCCAATTTATATTTTGGTTTATCTGCATCCTTAGTATCATAATAGCCATCTGCACCAAGTTTACCGCCAAGCAATCTTGCAGAGAGATCTTTCATTTGAACCTTGCTATCCTTAACATTTAGCTTACCCGAAAAATCCTTTAAATCTAAATTGGTGTAAACTAATTTTTTGATTTTAGCATCAATACTAACAGCTATATTATCAGGAATAACGATTGGTTCATACTTCTCTTCTTCGTTAGCAATTGTTTTAGCAGTTGCCGTTTCTGTCTCTTCCATAAAAGGATTTAAATCAAAGAAATCAGAATTGATTGCTAAATTTCCTCCAAGCACTTCATTTTTAAAAACATAATTAAAAATATTGGTCAATGTTCCTTTTCCACTTAAATCACTTTTCCCTAATTTTGTTTCGAAATCATTGATTTTCAATTCATTAGAAGAAAATGACCCAGTTGTACTTGAGTTGGTTAATTCATATACATCGTAATCAATCTTTCCAACTTTAGCATCTATATTGAATTTAAAACGATCAAATATTTCAACTTCCGCTACTTCACCACTTGGAACAGTTGCGGCTTCTTCTTCACCCATCCATTCATCAAGATTAAAATATTTTGATCTTACTTTTACATCACCAGTCATTGTTTTTTCTGAAGAAAAATAAGCTAGTATATTATCAATTTTCCCTGATGCTTCAATATCACTTTTTCCCAATTTTCCAGAGAATGAATTAATAGTCGCTTGTTTAGGAGTGAAGTCAATACTAGATTCCTTGATAAGAATTTTAGGCAATCCTTCTGCTAAATAAGTTAAATTAGTCACCTTCGCATTACCATCAACATCTGCATCTTCATAGTTGCCTTTATCAATAGTTGACAGTCGAGTATCAATTAAAATATCGGCTTCAATCACACCCGTTAATTCTTCAACTCCTTCCATCGGAAAAGCTTTATTGATATTTGCTAAATCAATGGTTCCTTTTAATTTAGTATCAATGTTTGGATCAGAAATAGGCGTACTTAATTTGAATCTTCCTTCGAAAGGTTTACCATCCAAAGCCAATTTAAAATTAGGAATATCAATTTTCATTTCATCCAAGTTGCTACTTGGACTTTCGATATTTACATTTGCAAATATATTGTTCATGCCCAACGGAAGATCGGGATATTTAAAGCTTCCTTCATTAACATCAAGTTTTATTTTAAAAGCAGGAAGCCTTTCTTTTTCACCATTATAAATTCCTTTTACATAACCATTAAAAGCCATTTTACCATCTGCTTGTACCTCATCAAAATCAGAAGTAAAGGCACTAGGAATTAAAGACAGAAAATTTTTAAAATCATTTTTTGGAGCGTCAAAGGTGAAATCAATCTTGATGTCCTCATTATCTTTCATTTGCACAAAACCATCTATTAATAATTTTAATGAATTAATTCTTAAATCATTTTCTGCTAATGTATAAGTACTAGTCGGAAGGTCAATGTTAAAAGTAGCGTCCAATTTTGTATTCGCTTTTCTCAAATAATTAATTCCACCACTACTTGCTGACAATTGTTTAATAGAGGTTTCAGTAACTAGGTCAAATACATCTTGGGTGAAATCTCCTTTTCCTTGATGATCTAATTTTTTTAATTCTAAGAAAATATTCCCAGCACGATCATCATAGGTAAAACTACCATCATTGATTTCATATTTTTCAAGCTGAATCAGAAAATCGTATTCTCCACTTTCAGTTTCTTCATCAGCTGGTTTCACAATATCATAATTGGCTTTTCCATTATTCAAAATTAAGATATTGACTTCTGGAGTATTTAAAGTGACCGAATGAATTTCAATAGGACGATCTGATTTTATCACAGACATTAAATCCAATGTGAAATCTATGTCCTCTGCCTGAACAAGAGGAATCCCTTCGAACTCATTTTGACCAATAATTTTTAAATCTTCCATGGCGAAACTAAAGTTGGGAAAGTTTCTTAGCAAAGAAAGATTGACATCACTAAAGTCCACAGTTGCGTCCAATGTATTATTTGCCTCTTCCTTTATTTTTGCAAGAATTTCGTCTTTGAAAAAATAAGGTATAGCCACGGCAGCGCCTATAATTAAAATCACCAAGAATAGAAGTAAGGTGAATGAACGTTTGATGATTTTTGAAATTTTCATACGATTCGTTTTTACGGTAATTAATCTTTAATTTATTAGTACGTTTTTAAGACACAATTGTTTGTATTTGGTCATCAGTTATGCCAACGAATTAAAAAAAAATAGATTTATTCAATAACATTGATTCTTTATGATAAAGATGCCTATATTGCGATTTTTGACCTAAGCCTTATTGGTTTTAATTTTTTTTTAACAAAAAGTAAACTTTTTAATTAAAGAAACCTTTGATATATAAGGATTTTAGCTTCAAATAGTTAACCCTTAATTAAACGTTTTTATGTTAAAATAATTTTAAAATTTATCTTAAAAACTTCTAAATTTATTTCTATAGGAAATAATATTTTCCAATAGAATTTTTAAAACTAAACTGAATATAATTATTAGATGGCCCTAAAAGACGTACCCTATCTTCTTATTGAAAATAAGCAAGATATCACTAAATTTATTGAAGAAAATAAGAACATTAAATGGATGGGGTTTGATACCGAGTTTATTGGTGAAAAACGATTTCATACTTTATTATGTCTTGTTCAATTATCAACAGAAAACGGTTACTATTTACTAGATACGCTTAAAGTTAATTCCTTTCCTGAAATACTTCAGCTTTTCCAAGATCCTTCAATTTTAAAAATAACTCACGCAGGTGAAAATGATTATCGGATTTTCTTTAATCAATATGGGATTGTTCCTAACAATGTATTCGATACTCAAATAGCAGCAGGTTTTGTTGGTTATAAATATCCTACTTCTTTTCAAAAACTTGTTGAAAAAGAGATAGGCGTTTATGTACCAAAAGGATATACTGTTTCCGATTGGGAAGCACGTCCATTTACCAAAAAACAAGTTTCATATGCATTGAATGATGTTATTTACTTATATGATTTATGGAAAGCTATTACTGAAAAATTAGTATCAATGGATAGGGAATCATGGGCACTTGAAGAATGTGAAAAGATGTGCCATCCTAAATATTATTTTATACATCCGCACAAAGAAGCATTTAATAACAATGCTATTCCAAATCTGAATACTCAGGAACAAATATTCATGATTCGATTGTTCAGTTGGAGAAAGAGTGAGGCGAAAAGAAAGAATTATTCTAAAGAAATGATTTTACCTAAAAAATTAATCACACCTATTGTGAAAAATATGAACTCGGGTAAAAATGCATTATTAAAAGATCGAAGGTTGCCTACGAATACTATTTCCAAACATTGGGATACGTTCAATGAACTTTTTAATCTAAAAATATCACCTGAAGATAGAGCGGTTTTGGACGAGATTCCTGAACGTAAAGAATCACCTGACCCAAAGCAAAATACGATGTTGGAAATGCTATATTCGATTGTTGAATATATGTGTCAACGACAAATGATTGACCCTAGTTTAGTATTGAATAGAACTAATTTTAAATTAATGAAATCCGATCCTAGTTTCTTTGACGAAACAATTGCTTCAGGTTGGCGAGCTAAATTATTAGGAGATGATTTATTAAAATGGCTCCGTACTCGAAAAGATTTAATTATCGAAATGAAAGATCAATCCTGCGTAATCAGAATGGAAGACTAGGTTTTTTAATGATTAATGATTAATGTTTAACGATTAATGATTAATTTTTTTACGGTGAAATTAATCGTTAATGTTTTGAATCAAAAGTCAGAATTATTGAACTGCTAGATATTGAGAACAAGAATTAAGGACAATCATAAAAATCATAAGTATCTTAATCAATCAGCGTTATAATCTTTCTTGATTATGATTTTTTAACACGGATTTGTCATGATACTTATGATTGCCGAATACTGATGAATTAATGACTAGTTTCACCTTAAACAGGTTAATCATTAATCATTAATCGTTAAACATTAATCATTAATCATTAATCATTAAAAAAATTATACTTTTACGATAAGGCCTTGGTTAGCTGGTATTTTTCCTTCACATACCTCATTATAAATTTCCTCCAATCCATTTAATCCTTCAATAGTTTTGAAGTTCAACCACTCTTGGCTAGCTTTTCCTGCTTCCATAATAAAATTGGCAGTACGTTTTTGTAATCCTTCTGGACCCCATTCTTTTGCTCGCATTTGAAGATGGCTTGGGGCAAAAAAGAATTCACTTCTTTCAGCAAGTGCTGCATCCTTTCCTCCTTTTTCCCAATGCGTTAATCCTACATTAATACAATATTTTCGATTATCACCTAAGTGTGCATATAGTGCTTTTAATACTTGAACATTCCCTGACATATCCACTATTACGGTAGGAATAGAGGCATCAATTTCTGAGATAGTATCGTATGTAACTGTTTTGTTATAAAGATCAAGCCCCTTGACAAATGCTACATTTCTATCAGAAGTAATTCCGATTGAAGCAGGTGCTTCTTCATCACTTTTTAAAGCATAACCTAAGCCAACACTCGTTTTACTTGAGGCACTTACGACGATAACTTGCTTTGCACCATAAAAATCTTTTACCTTCATCGCATCCCAAAGACAAAAAGAAGTCATGTGTAAAGGCCACAATAACATTCTTAAATTATCCATAGAAGGATGATAGTTTGGTTCTGCATTTACTCGGGAATAATTATTATAACCAGCAGGAAGTTTACTACGATGTTCTGAACCATCAGTAAGTCTATTAGAAGAGATTTTTGTTGGTTTCATTTTTAGAAAATCAGAAGGGGAGAAGTAACCAAACAATCTTTCTCCAACTGGAATATCAGCAACATTGGATTCAATTACATCTGCAAAACCCCAAACTGGAATTACACCCCAATCCTCGGAATCTTCTCCAATTGGAGGAAAGAATTGCCAGTATCCTAACATAAAACCTGTAACGGCATAGGTAATATTATTGGCAGTAAAAGCAAATCGATCTATCTTTAAAAGTATCTCATCCTCAGCGATCTGTGGCTTCTCTTGTTCTATTTTGACTAAACGCTTTTGAGCGAAATTATTTTTTTGAGTTTGAAATTGAATCATAAGAATTTATTTTTATAACAAATTAATTACATTTTTTGATTACTCTAACTCAGCAAGGAATTGTTGTAGTATTTAAACCAAAATAAAAGTCCTAAAATAAATGGTAGGATCAAATCCTTTCCATAAATTAAAGTAGCTATTATTCCAAATAGTGCAATAAAGAAATTGGCGATGTTTTTTAAGGTCATTAACTAAGTATGTCTAATTTGATTAAATGAAGGTAATTACTAAGAGCTTGTTGGGAGTTTTGTTTTTGAGCGAAAAATAGTTCATTTTTTGATGACACGATGCAAAAAAATGGGAACATAGTCTGCGCTATTTGACTATTTTTTAAAACCTGCCTG
>Ga0114957_1002006_pt1 | contig 20472 bp, 21 predicted proteins | sample BantaG_FD_87175 | JGI IMG/M metagenome (GOLD analysis project Ga0114957, IMG submission 87175) | Marine algal microbial communities from Bantry Bay, Ireland - BantryBay_4 metaG | ecosystem: Host-associated > Algae > Red algae > Unclassified | place: Bantry Bay, Ireland | collected 2014-11-21 | reverse complement strand
GTAGTCAAATTGTTGCGCTATCAATTAGCAAAAGAACCTCTAAGCAAAGGCGAATTTTTAATAAAATATGCGATACATCGAAGAGGAGTGAGCTTTGGTGCCGAGTCTTATTTTTTTGAAGAAGGAACGGCAGTACGATTTGAAAAAGCAAAGTATGGAGGTCTTCGAGTGGACGATGAAGGGAAAAGTATTTTGATTGGTTTGTATGATGAGACTTTTGATTTTATTGAGTTGTAGCCGTTTTTTAAAAAAAGATCATCATGGAAAATAATTTAAGAATAATTGTGAACATGAACTTAAAATATTAAAAGCTTATCAATTCATCCTAATCCAATCTACTTCTAAATGAAATTGCCCTTCCTGTTTCCCAGCAATTAAAAAACCAATTTGCCGCAAATCCATTGTGTCAAATTTCCCATAACCTGAATAAATTCTACCTCGAAAAGTAGGTTGAAAATCATCAACAGCCAACTCAATTTCTTTCCATTTATCCTTCTCCGTTGCGAAATCTAAAGAGTAAACGATACCATCAAAATTTTTAGAATTCCGCATTCTAAACTTGTAAGTTTTGCCATCACCTTTGACACGTAGTTTTATTTTTTTAAATTCTCTTTGATCAAAATTTAGAGGAGCAGCTCGAACAGAAGCGAACCCACCATTATTTTCCATAGATACATTTCCCGAAAAATCAAAAGTGTTTTCTTTTTCATCCCAAGAAATTTTACTTTGAGAAAGTCCACCCATCACACCATCGTTGACGATTTGCCATGAGTCGATTTCAGTCGCTTTTTTAAATTCAAAGAGAGAATTGTTAGTCGTAATCATAGTTATTATTGATAAGGTGATTAAGAGATATTTCATAAAAGTAAAACACAGAGAGAGGAAATTTGTTTATGACCTCATTCCTTTTTCTTTCTTAAAAAGAAGAGTGAAAGCAAAAAAGGGTGAGGTGAAAAAACTAAAAATTGTCGGCTAAGACCACTTTATCTAAATTATTTAATAATACTTTTGCGGATATTTTTTTAACAAAAAAAAAACAAAATGAAATTTAAGTACCTACTCCTAATTTTGTGTTTAGCATTTTTAGGAATGCCCAATGCCAATGCACAAGATGCCAAAAAATTAGAATTCACAAGAATGGATGCAAGTCCAATGGATGCAGCACATTATCCACGAAGAGCTGCTTTTCAGAATTACTTGGATGAATGTGATCCAGATCGAGGGTTGAAAATAAAAGTATTGTATTGCCGACCAAATAAAAAGGGGAGAGACATTTTTGGTGGATTAGAAAAATGGGGAAAAGACTGGAGACTAGGTGCGAACGAAGCAACGGAAGTTACTTTCTTCCAAGCAGTAGAAATCGGAGGAACTCATATTGAAGCAGGAACTTATACAATGTTTGCACAAATTTATCCATCAAATTGGGTGTTGAAAATTTCGTCAGAAAGATTCATCGCAGGTGTTCAAGATAGAGATATTACTAAGGATGTAGTTGCTGTAAGTGTACCAACGACTAGAGTTCCAAATGTACGAGAAGAATTTACGATTGGTTTTCAGAAGATAGATGAAGGACGAGTAAATATGGTTTTTGAGTGGGATCAAACTAGAGCAATGTTGCCGATCAATCTGAATGCAGTTAGCTTGGCAAATGGACCTGATGCAAGTCCAATGGATTTGGTACAATACCCAAACAGTTCAAGGTTTCGTAATTACCAAAAGCCAGAAGATTTGGACAAAGCTGTGGCGAAAGTAAGAGTCGTTTACAGTCGCCCACAAATGAAAGGTCGAAAGATTTTTGGAGAGCTTTTGAAGTATGGTGACATGTGGAGAGTAGGTGCTAATGAAACTACTGAAATTACTTTTTTCCAGGATGTAACTATCAATGGGACAAAAGTGAGAAAAGGAAAATATGGTTTGTTCGCCAAATTAATTAGTGCTGACGAATGGGAATTTATCATCCACACAAATTTGCCTTCTTGGGGAAATGCGAACCATGATGAGAAAAAAAATGTAGTCACCGTAAAAGTGAAAACTGCAAAAACACCAAAAACTTTGGAGGCACTTTCGATGTTATTGGTAGAGAATGGAACGAACCAAGTTGACTTAGTTGTTGGCTGGGAAAATACGATGGCAAGATTACCAATCATGCTGAAATAAGAAAATGTAAATACAATGTTATAAAGTATGCGTTGCTTCAAATTTTGGAGCAACGCATTCTTTTTTTATTTACAGAAAAAGTTTAATTTATACCGAATTCGATTTATACGACATATATTGAATTCGGTATTACGCTTACATTCGCTAGATTCGTGGCATCCGTGTTCCATCCTATAACAAGATCAAAATAAATGAAAAATGCTTAAAATCTTATCCATCAGAATCTAAGAATAACAGTACATTTACAAAAAGTAAAATTTTACTTACCTTTGTAGCATTATTTTAATCTTTATAAAAAAAAATATTATGGCAAAATCAAAAGATTCGAAGAAGGCTGTAAAAAAAGAAGCCACTAAAACTTTGAAAGAAAAAAGAGCTGAGAAAAGAGCAAAGAAAAAGAATGCTTAGTTCTTATGTTTTTAACATAGATAATAAAAACCACTTGCAATGATTATGTAAGTGGTTTTTTATTTTATATATGCTCTTGATTTTTTGGTTTCACGCAACCATCGCATCTTGCTCATTGGATATTGACAGATGTCTAACAATTGTCCACGAGAAGTAGTTTCCTCTGCTTTCGCTTTTATTTTTTCAAAATTATCTGTCACCCATTTTCCAAACTCCCAAGCATATCGAGCATCCTCAAAAACAAAAACGGGTGAGCGATTCATTCGATCATCAATCACCGATGCTGTGGTTTCTAAGACAAAAAAAATCCGTGAAAATCTGCATAATCTGTGGTGAATATTCATAATTTAGTCAATAAAAAAAAATCACATGTACCAAACTCCTGACCTCATCTTTCAAGAACTTTTCAACGACCTCCAACGAAGCGGTATTTTCGATGACGACAAAATAATCTCCGACGCATTACCAAAAAATAAACCTGCCGAAATTTTAAAAACATATCGGACAGAAAAAGATGAACCTAACTTTGATTTAGAAAAATTCTTTCATCGTTTTTTTCAACCTAATCCATCCAAGTCAGTAGATTTCAAAAGTGACACCTCTCGACCAGTCAACGAACATATCGAAATTATTTGGGATGTTTTAAAAAGAGAAGCAGACAAAGCAATCGAAGGAAGTTCCTTGATTCCATTGCCAAATCCTTACATCGTTCCAGGTGGCCGATTTAATGAAATATATTATTGGGATAGTTATTTTACGATGCTAGGTTTACAGGTGAGTGGGAAAATTGATCTCATCGAAAACATGGTAGATAATTTTTCATGGCTCATCGAAAAGGTAGGATTTATTCCAAATGGAAACCGAACTTATTTTATGGGAAGATCGCAACCACCATTTTATGCCTTGATGATTGATCTCTTGGCAGCCGAAAAAGGAGAAGAAATTTTAATAGAGTATCTACCTTTTTTGGAAAAAGAATACTCGTTTTGGATGGACGAGAAAGCATTGCCTACCTCTTCGATAGGCAGGTTAGAAAATGATAATTCCGTTGTTGCAAAAAATCATGTCGTCAACTTAGGCGATGGAAATTTTCTCAATCGCTACTTCGACCAACATCATCAACCTCGTGCAGAAATGTTTGCCACCGATTTAGAACTCGCCAAAAAAACTAATCGACCTGGCGAAGAATTATTTTCAGATATGCGAGCAGCTTGCGAATCAGGTTGGGATTTTAGTTCTCGATGGTTGAGAGATACCAATGATTTGACAACAATTTATACAACTGAAATTTTACCAGTTGACTTAAATTGTTTACTATATTTTTTGGAAAAAACAATTGCAAAAGCCTATGTAGTTCGGTTATCCAAAACTGACTCCCATTCAAATCACAAAGAAAAAGCAACCCACTTCCAACAACTCGCCACCCAAAGAAAAGAACTTATTCTAAAATATTTTTGGAATGAAAAAACTGGCTTCTTCCACGATTATGATTTTGTAAAAAAAGAAAAAACGAAAGCATTAACGATGGCTGGAATATTTCCCCTATTTTTTGAAATTGCAAAAAAAGAGCAAGCAGAGAAATGCGCCAAAGTGATTGAAAAGCATTTTCTAAAAGAAGGTGGTTTGGTTACTACTCCAATTCATTCAGGTGAACAATGGGATGCACCAAATGGTTGGGCACCTTTACAATGGGTTGGTATTCAGGGACTTAGGAATTATGATTTTAATGATTTGGCAAAAAATATTTCTGACAATTGGTGCAAACTTAACACCGATGTTTACCATAGAACAGGCAAACTTTTGGAAAAATATAATGTGGAAGATACTTCAATTTTGAGTGGAGGAGGAGAGTATGAAGTGCAGGATGGGTTTGGGTGGACGAATGGGGTTTTGTTGAAGTTGATGTTGGATTATTACTCACAAGGTGACTTCGAGTCACCTTGTGAGTAGCGCATAGCATTTTATTTTGAAGAAGATGCAACACCTTTTCCTTTTAACAAAAATATCATTTTGTCAATGTGGGCAAGAATATGTTGTTTCTTTTTATCGCTTACTTTTGAGTCAGCAAGCACTTTTTCAAAAAAATCCAAAGGTGCCATAATAAATTTTTTTATATTGTCAGGAGAAAGCGAAAGCATATAGTCTTTCAATAAGCTCAATTGTTTTGCATTATTTTTTTCAGCAAAATATTTTTCTAGGAAAATTTCATTTTTCATTTTAGATCCTTTTTTACTTTTCTAAATTTTAGTTTTTCACAAAGAATTGAAAATCAAATTTTAAAAACCCGTTCAAAATACCCACTCAATTCCTCCACCACCAAATCCTTTTCCTCTTCCTTAATCACTCCAGAAATAATTTTCGCCAACCGTTTTTTATATTCCAACTGCATCGCTCGACCAATCTGAATCCGTTGCGCCTGAGGCGAACCTGCACCATGCATACTCTCCGTCAAGTACCCAACGGCATTCCTACCCAAGGTCATATTTTCAATCAAGCGAAGCATTCGCATTCGATCTTCGGTCGGCACGTCCGCTTTTCCTTTTAGATATTTCCGTAACAATTTTCCAATTTCAGGATGATTTAAATCTTGCTCTGAAGGAAGTGTTGCCACTAAGCCACCAGCCAAATCTTGCGCCAATCTTCCGATCTCGTAAGGCATTTTTGTAACATGGTGTTTACAACAATTCGACAACATACTATCGCAAATGTAAGCACCCGAAGAAGTTGCATAAGCTTGGTGCGAAGAAGCAATTCCCGTTGCATAAATCGTTTCGTTTAAGTGCGTCATCTCCACCAATTTATCTTTGATGTGCGAAACTTTCGGCACGCCATTCATCTCAGCAATCGAAGCAGCAGCTCCAATCAAAACATCTCCAACACCACTTTTGCAAACATAACTTCGCCGATGATAAGCGGTAAATCGCTCCACCAACATCGCTGCAAAATCATATTCGCCATGCATAAAAATATTTTCCGTAGGAATAAAAACATCCTCAAAAATCACCATCGCTTCTTGTCCACCATACTTCGCATTTCCTACATCAATCGTTCCGCCCTCCATCGCACGAGTGTCGCAAGATTGCCGACCATAAATATATGTGATCCCTTTCGCATCTACAGGAATAGCTCCAACGATGGCAAAATCTTTATCGTTTTCGCCTAATCGCATGGTGGGCATCACGACCATCCAATGTGAGTTGATGCAACCCGTTTGATGTGCTTTTGCACCGGTGACGTAAACTCCTTCGGCCGTTCGTTTGGTAATTCTGAGAAACATATCTTGATCTGCTTGTTGATGTGGCGCAAGACTTCGATCACCTTTTACATCAGTCATCGCACCACCGACTACATAATTAGAGCGATGCATTTTTGTCAAAAAATCTTTTAAACGTTGATGATAAGTGGTTTGATATTTTTCATCCATTTCAAATGTAACAGAGTACAATGAATTAAAAGCATCCATTCCTACGCAACGTTGAAAACAAGTTCCAGTTAATTGACCTAACTTCCGTTGCATTTTATTTTGTAAAACTAAATCCTTCGCATCGGTACATACATGCAAAAATCGACTGATTCTTTCGCCCGTAAATGGAGAAATTACGGAAGCCAATTCAGGTGCAGCGATTGCTAAATCATAAGTCTTCGCCAAAGCATTAATGGAAGGTCGGATGATCGGATGATCGACAGGTTCTTGAACCATTTCGCCAAAGAGATATACTTTTAAATTTCGTCCTCGGAGAGAATTGATATAATCTTCGCCAGTTTGGATTTTGGTAGTTTGCGCAGGATTGGAAGTCATGTGAGTTTAATTTTTTTTTGGAAAAATGATGACTGCAAATTACTTTTTTTTTCCAAAAAAAACCTTTCCTTGATTTAAGAAAATATGAAAATAAATTCATGGAAAGTTACTCATTATTATTCTATAGTGATAAAAATATTCGTCCCTTGCACATCTCGACTACATTCAATTCCAAGAGATTTTAAATATTCTAACAATGCTTTTGCAAATTTGGAAGGACGATAATTTCGTTGAGTGACAGGGTCTATTTTTGGAATCTTAACTTCATTGATAATCATTTTCACAGCCGTAATTCCTTGGATATTAAATTGTGAGTTGTGGGCATTTTTATCCAACCAATCTTCAATTACATCTGAAAGTAAATTTCCACTTTCATCAATTTCAGCATCCATATCCATTTGGCTTTCTTTTTCAATTCCAATATTTAAAGTGATTGAGCGACCATTTTTTTCCAAATCTTCGAGAGCAGTTTTAGTAGAAGTAATGAATTTTTCTAAAAAAGTATCTAATGCCTTTTCGCTCAGTTTTTCAAAATTTTGAGTGTAAAATTTAGGAGAATGACCGAACCCATTTGCAAGTGCATTTCCCGAAAAAGCATCATAAGCATTGAGGATAACAGTTACAGAATTACCTCGGGAAGTCTCGACTACTTGCGCTTCGACTTCGACAAATATATCAATTCCCGAATATTGAATCACGCTACTTTTTAAATCATTGCGAGAATTGTGAGTCAAAATCCGATCATTGTCAATGCGTTGAATCATGGATTTTAAATCAATCGTTTTGATCTGTGCAGTATCAAAAGCGTTTTTCACTTTTGTCATCGCAACTCGGATATGTTGCGAACTATCACTTTCCAAAACGCTTCGTAAATCTTTTCCTTCTTTGACAAATGGAATAATCATTACAGTTGGTTGCACTAGAGTTAAGTCCTGCTGCGAGTACAAGTCAAGAGTTAATAACAATATAATTACAAAATGAAAAATGCGCATATTTTCTAAACAGTTTTTTCCAAATTAAAATTCCTAAAGCACTCGTAAAACGTTTAACGTCGAACGTTCAGCGAATAATACCTAATAATTGTATTCAAATTTCATCCCCATAAAACGCAGTTTTTTGGGAACTTTACAAATGAGTGTTTTCCCTTCTTCTAATTTTTTAATAATAGCTTTACGTCCTTTTTTAATGACGCATTGTGAAAAGTTGCCGCTGAAGTCTACCGCTTTGACGACCATTTTTCCAATAGGAACTTCTCGGTTGACGGTTTGCCCTTCGAAGGTTTCGGGAATGACTTCATAGACATTGAGTAAAACACTATTGTATAATCCTTGCTTAAATCCCGCGTCGAGTAGAATGGAAGTTTTTCTCTTTTCTTCTTTCTCTTTTAAAACTTCCAAGATGGTCAATCGAACAGGAAATTCTTTTCGGATGAAGTTTTTTACAAAATGATCTACCTTGTTTAGAGAACCTTTGTAGGAAGCACCTGCTTTGATGACACCTGATTTTACCTCCACGATTTGCAAACTAAAATGTACTAAAGTACTCGTATAAATTTTTGGAGTACTTGGTTGTCGAGAGGTCGTTCTAGTTGGATCTGATTGTTGAGTGTTGCGATCATAACGAGTAACTTTTCCTTTCAAAATATAATTTGCACCAATGGCAATTCCTTGTTGTATAGCCACATCGTTCAAGTTGACTGCATCTTTACTTCGTTCTCTTTCCACTTCGATGGCTTCTAAGATTTGGCGAGTTACGATTTGAAATCGATTAGAATTGAAAAAGGCAATTTCGATCCGATTTGATACATTTTCGGCTTCTTCAATTTCGACACCAGATGGAATTAATTTTAAAATACCTAAAGCAGGTGCTCCTTCTCCTTGCGCCAATGATGAGAAAGTGCAAATGTATAACAATACATTTACAAGAAATATTTTCATTAAAATTTTAAACGATTTAGAAGCCATATCCTTTTTTATATTGGTTAGGATCTTTGAGAATACATTTTAATTTTTTTCCATTGTTGAGCGCATTGATAATTGCTTTTTGCCCATTCTTGACTTTGCCAATGGAAGTTTCTGAATTTACTTTTGCCAAAGAAATTTTAGCTACTTCTACAAATCGCATAGTCGATTGACCACGTACGATATATTCTTTTTCATAAAAAACATATATGCTTTCCTTGGGTTGTAAACCATGAAATTTTCCTCCGTTGATTAGAATAGCTTGTGCTTTATCATTCTCTTCTTTGACGACTTTGATGACTTCCAAATCCAATGGTAGTAGGGTTTTGAGTGCTCTAGTCGTTTTTGCCCAAAGTCCTTTTTGCGCATTGCTGACAGCATTTTTGTAAGGATTGGGAGAACCACGAATACCTCTTTTTTGTCTCAAACCATCAGCAGTATCGGCAGTCAAAGTGATACTGTTTTCCAAAACTCCAGTTGCTATATCGTAAATATTTAAGGTCATCCAAACAGTCGCAGAGTGTCCATAAGCAATTGATTCGTTAGGTGATGTGCTTGTATTTGAGGACCAATCTGTATCGCCAAAGACGATTTGCAATAAATATTTTACTGCAATTTTTTCAGCTAATAATTTATCGTCAATTTTTAAAACACCATTTTCAGCGTTAATATTTACGTTCTCAAAACTTGCTTGATCTCGAACAATTTCATATCGCTCAATTTTTTCTAAACGCTTAATTACATTTTTTTCAAACTCAGCAAACTCTGCTAAAGGCATGCCATCACCATAAGTTGATGGAAGAATACCCAGCTTGATTACTTCACTTTGCGCAAAACAAAATGAGCTAAAAAATGAAAATAATAAGATTGAAATATAATTTTTCAAATTTGTAAATGTATTGTTATTTATAATTGTTTTGACTGTTCTTACTTTGCTACTGTTTTGACTGCTAAACTATTTCATTAACTAAATCGTCTAACAATCAAAGCAGTAGCGAAGCGAAAACAGTCAAAACAGAATTCCGTAACTCACTTCTTAATCGCTCGACAACGCAGCTTTGTCCCTTTGTTCAACAATTTTTTGATATTACCTTTTCCCGCTTCCAATTTTAATATGCACCAAGATTCACCATCCACTTTTTCAATTTTTCCCCAACCAGCGGATTCTTGACGAGTGGTTATGACACCTTCGACTTCCTCTTCGACCAAGGCTTGTACTTCGAGTAATTGTCCTTTTCTTAAACCCATTTTGCTTCCTGCAAAAACTTTCAAAGAACGAACTTTCTTTTTACTTTCTTCTTCTGCGCCAGTTACAATGAATAAAAATTCAGAGAAACATTGTTGAATTAATTGGTTGACTTTTTTTTGCAATTGCGAAGTTCGGGTCGTCGTCGAAAAAACATCTTTGAGTTCTCCTTTTATATCTAGTAGATGTTTTTGGTGTCTTTTGACGGTCAAAGATGAAACAATTGAACCAATCAATGAACCATCGCTGACATCATAAATTTTTAAAAAAAGTTGACGACCTCTATTATCAATAAACCCATCGACCAAATATTCTGCGCCAATTGCTTTTCCTTGCTCGACAATTTTTCCATCAATAAAATCTTCATCTCGCTGCCGATTTCGCTCTTCGGCAACTACATCAAATTCTCCTCGATCCAACAAAACCATTCGATAATCTTTCGCAAATACATCAGCAACAATATTTTGTAATTTCGTTCTAGATTCCTCTGTCATTTCCCCATCAGCAGCGAATGGCAAAATAGCTACATATAATGTATCATATTGTGCTTGAATTTGAAATGCAAAAAGGCATAAAAATAAAGGGTACAAAAATTTCATTGCGTTATTTTTTGTAATGATAATGATAGGCTAATTAAAAATTAGATTGTTTAAAAAAGATGGGAAGTAGTCAAGTTTTTATAAGAATAACTTATTCAGTTTCAAAAATAACAAATATGAAGGAAAAATGGGTGATTCAAAAAGTTAATTATTTGTTTTTGTTATTTTCGCAACTAGAAAAAATGTTCTTTTGATGCTCAAACATTTCTTAAAAAAACTAAATTTCTCATAATGAAGATTACTTCCATTTTTCAAATCATAATAATTTGTTTTACATTTTTGTTTTTTTTGCCAAAGTCAGAAGCGCAAGTTTATGATCGTCGGGGAAAAGCAATTTACGTGGAATTAGGCGGAAATGCTTTTATCTATTCTGTGAATTTTGATACTCGCTTTAAAGAAACAACGGGTGGTCTTGGAGCGCGAATAGGGTTTAGTACGGTAGGAGATCATTTTGCCATTCCCTTGATGATTTCATATATGGCTGGAAAAAAAGATAGTAATCATTTTTTTGAAATCTCAGGAGGAATGACTTATTTCAATTATGAAGAACCTTATGTGGTTGCTGATCGTTCTTTTGATCAGCAATTTATGCCAACTTTTGCATTTATGTATCGTCGGCAACCTCGGTATGGAAAATTTGTATTTCGTGTTGGCATTACTCCATTGATTGGTTTTTGGGAAGAGAGTGATGAAGGGGAAGCTTTGTTGGGAATCTTACCAATGTTTGGGATGAGTTTCGGAAGAGCATTTTAATCAAAAATAAAAACGTGTATATATTGTTATGAGAAAAATAATTTTGTTATTCATTTTTAGTTTTTTGCTAATAAATCTTTCTGCCCAGTCTGAGGAAGCAACTTTTGAACGAAGAGGACACGGGACTTTTTTTGAATTAGGAGGTGCAGGTTTTTCGCCGACCTTTAATTATGAAACTCGTTTTTTAGAAAAAAATAGAGGATTCGGTATTCGTGTTGGAATTGGTTTTGGAAGTTTGAAAGATGTTCGAAAAATTTCTATTCCAATACAGCTTACTTATTTGTTAGGAAAAAAAGGGAGTAAACATCATCTGGAAATTGGAGCAGGTTATTCTTATTTTGATAAACGTGATGTGGATGATTTTAGTCTGAATGATGAAGTGGTCCGCTTTGAAGGAACTTCGTTCGGAACATTTAGTTTGATGTATCATCGGCATCCTCCTTTGGGTGGTTTTTTATGGAAAATAGGCTATACTCCTTTTGTAGGAAATTTTAGTGATGGGAGAACTTTTTTACCTTTTTTTGGAGCGTCGTTTGGATATGCATTTTAAAGTAGCGGGACTTTTCAAGTCCTGTAATCAGAATTACAAATTTACTTTACGGGACTTGGAAAGTCCTGCTACTTTTTACTAATTCCTTCGATGTAAGTATTGCTAATTGCATTCATCGACTGTTGTCTCGCCTTTTGAATTTCTTTATTATCGGTGTACACTTTATTTAGAAAAGCTAACTTTTTGGCGGTCTGATCGTCATTGGCGGAAGCTATTTTCTGCAATGCTAGTTTAGCATTATTCGCACACGGAGACTCAATGTCTATAAGGGCTAGGAAGTCAATTGCATTTTTGTAATCCTTCTTCATCGTTGCAATGTTTGCTTTTTGAATTAAGTGATTACAGTTTTGTTTTTGATAATTTTGAAAGGCTTGAGTGAGTATGTTTTTGTTTACTTTTCGACAGTCAGAAGACTTTGGTAAAGTATTTAAAATGGCGATGGCTTTTTCATTTTCATTATTTGTGATGGCATTTTTTGCATCAGCAAGAATCGTTTCGCATTCAGCATTATAGTAGGAATCTACTTTTTCTAACAATTCATTTACAAATTTTTCGTATGCTTTTTGGTTTGGACGAATACTTGAAATAGCTTTGTTGATCGCTGCTTTTTGAGTACTTCCTGCGCCAGTAATATTTTTGGAAAAAACGATTAAATCTTCATTGGAAAAAATGTTTTTGACTAGCAAATTAAACTCCAATTGAGCCGTTTGCAAAGTCTTAATTCCTTCTATCTTGTCAAACTCAATTGTACTCAAAGAAGGGTAAATCGCAAAGGTGCTACCTTTGGCATTTACGACTCCTTTTTGAGTGAAAATGTCGATCACTTTTCGCTCAACTTTGGTGTGATAAATAGGTGGGATTCCTAAATCAAAATGAGTGGGCATGATTTTTACATCCAAATCCTTTACTTCAGTTTGAGCATTTATAACAGTATAGTTACAAAATATAAATGCAAGAAATATTATTCGAGAAATCATATTATTTTAGTTTATAGTAATGTAAATATTTGTTCCCACCACATCTCTCGTCACTTCTAAATTTTGTTTTTTCAAAAAAGCTCTCAACTTCGCAGCGAATTGTGTCACTCGATAACTACGTCCATTTTTTGGATTCACGACAGGAATTCTGACTTCATCCAAAATCATTTTCGTAGCAGTCACTCCTTGGATATGAAAATAATTATGGTAAGCATTTTCCTCAAACCATTTTTCCAAAACATCTGAAAACAGTTTTCCATTTTCCATTTCAGTATCCATATCTAATTCCGCATTTTCATCAAAGCCGATATTGACAACCACCGTTCGACCTTGTTCGACGATCTGAGTAAATTTATCTTGGATGTTATACATAAAGGTTTTGATAAAGCCATTGACTGCTTTTTCAGTTAGTCGTTCAAAATTATAAGTATAAAATCGAGTGGTCGTTCCCACATCAGTTGCGAGTACTTGACCCGAAAAAGCATCATAAGCGGTTACGGTAACCGTCGAAGAATTACCACTTTCATCTTGGATAATACTTGACTCTACTTCCACATAAATATCCGAACCTGACAATTCAATCACTTGTTGTTTAATCGAAGATTGATTGCCGATTTCCATGCTTTTATTGTTGGAAAGTTGCTTGAGTTTGGCTCGGAAATCGACCGTTGGAATGTAATGATGTTCGAACGCTTCTTTCACTTTGGTCACCGCAACTCGAAGATGTAAATTATCATCTTGCTCATAAACTGTTCTGATTTGTTCATTTTCCTTTGCAAATGGAATGACCATAATCGTGGGATGAACGAGTGGTTTTGCTACCAATTCTTCGACAGGTTCTTCCACCTGACCAAATGAAACCAAGGTCAGGCAAAGCGAAAAAATGATCGTTGTAAATATTTTCATAAATTGTTCTATTGAATAAGTAATAACAATATATTTAGAACTGAAATTGTCTTTATTTCTTTTTTCCAAAAACAAACAGACCTAAGAAGATAACGATTCCTATTCCTAAAAGCAAGAATTTATTTCTTCCCATTCCACTATTTTCTAAAGGACTAAAATCACCTAAGTGAACAAATCCTGCCCAAAAGAAAGGATGTTGTTTGGAAGGTGATTGCGCATTGATGAAATCTAGTTTTGCTTGCTGTAATGCTTTGTTTTTCGAGTATCCATCGTTTAAGTACGAATAATAAAGTGTTGTCATTTCAGTCGTCGAAGCATCGGCAACGGACCACAAACTCATGGTCACACTCGGACAACCTGCATGTTGAAATGCTCTTGCCAAACTAATCATTCCTTCGCCATTATAGACTCTTCCCAAACCTGTTTGGCAGGCGGAAAGCATCGCCATTTTTGCATTGATTTGGAGGTTGTAAATATCCTCCGTATTTATAAAATCATTTTGGGAAAAAAATATTCGACTGTCCAAAGGATCATTATTATTCATGCAAGCGTGAGTCGAAAGATGAATAATTTCCGCTTGGGGAGCTAAGTTTAAAAATGATTTTCGAGTGGCATTGATTCCATAAAATGATTGCCCATTATAATGGCTACTGATATTTTCAACTTCCTGAATACTATGTTTTAATTCAGGTAAATTAGTTCCCGCTTCAAAACAAGATCGAACTGCCATGTCCGTTCTGCCATTGAATTCTGGTGCATGACCTAAAAATGGAAGAGTTGTAGATACGTTGTTATGATTCTTTTGCTCCAGTAAAAGTCTCGAAGAATGTGCATAAGTCAACGCATATTTTTTGAGTAAGTAAGGAAGGTTTTCTGTGCCAAAATTCACTTGATTCGTAGCTGCTTGATCGTCCAATAAAATTTCAAAAGGAACTAACCAAAGTGGCCCGTCAGGGATAATAATTAATTCATCAATAGTTGAATCCAAATTTTTCAAAGGTGCTTCCAAAACTAAACTGTACAAAACGCTCGCATCTCGAACAAAGTTTTGATAAGCACTTGAAGCATCTGTTCTAAAACTCATTGACTGAATTAATTCTCGCAGCGACAAAACTGTTTCTTGAATTTGATCTAAATCATTCAACCTTTCTACATGGAAATTATCAGCTGTGACCACAAAAGCGTAAGCCGTTTTTTTACCAAAAAAATATTCTACAACTGCGGCATTTTTATTTTCCAAAAATAATTGTAAACTGTCGGAGGCTAAAGAAGGTGCTGAGTTTTTTAAAAAAGAATACTCAGGGAAAAATGTTTTTAAGGAGTCTTGAAGAAAATAAAGTGACTCTGTTGTGTTAAATATTTTTTTGTTAATATTATTGCCTGCCTGTCGATTAGACAAGTTATTTGTGTTACGTCTTTTTTTAAGTTGTTGTCTGAGATGTGCTAGTTTTATTTTTAGACTTTGCTCTCGGTGCAACATATCGGAAGGAACGGAACTCAGCCCGCTTGCTTTGGAATCCAAAATTGCACTTCGCAATGCCATCGCTTTTCCTTTATCGGCGAGGGTAAACATTTTAGTTTTGAACTTGTCGTCTCGAGTGATTTGAAATAATTGACGTGCGGCATAAATGCCTTTTTCAGTCATTTTTACTGCTTGCTCGCCGAGGTGTAATTTGGCAAATTCAGATTGATATTTATTGCAAATTAATTCCAAGATTTCGATGGCTCGCTCGTAGGCAATCAAGGATGCGAGTAATTGATTTTGATCTCGATCTGATTGCAATAATAAATTTCCTTTGGCTTCAAAAATAGGAATGGAGAGCAAAGGCGAAATCAAATCTTCTACTTTTGGATTCGCCAGAAGGTCCGCATCATCGAAAGTCATTGCTCCTGACCGTAATCCTTTTTGATAAAAAATAAGTGCTTCTTCTTTTTCTAAATTGCCTTCGTAAGCGGAACCGAGGTCTTTGTATTTTGAAGTTAGTTGAGGATGTCGTTCGATTTCACCCAGGCTTTTTTGAGTAGCTGAGATAGATTTTTTTAGATATAAAATAGCTTGCTCGAATTCTTTTTTTTGTAAAAATTTACGACCGAGTTGTTGATAGTATTGTCCTGTTTCGTTAGCGTTTGCAAGGGTTGTAGCTTTTTCGTAATCTTTTTTTGCTTGGACAACTGGGTTTAGTAACTCAGGAAAATCCTTTGCCATCATTTCGATAGCTTCTTCAAGATCGACGTTGGGATCTAGTATGGAATTAAGTAATGCTTCGTCTTGCTGTGCGAAGGTGCAAAGCGTAAAATGGATTAAAAATAATATGACGAAGTGAGTTTTTCTCATGATGTTTTTTTCGTAGCGGGACTTTTCAAGTCCCGAAAATACGAGTCCCGAAAAATACGAGTCCCGAAAATACAATTCTCGAAATGTCAAGCCTCGCAATGATACGGGACTTGGAAAGTCCCGCTACATTTTTTTCAAATACTTATTTCCTTTTATTTTTTGGAAACGAGTTTTTGCTGCATCAATTTTATTTTGTTTTAGCAAAACCATTCCTGCGTACCAGTTCGCTTCATCACTATATAGTTGATTAGAAATAGAATCAAAAACAGCTAAAGATTCATCGAGTTTATTTTTTTCCAACAAGGAAATTCCTTTGATTAAAAGTATCTCCGCATCGTTGGGTAACTCTTTTAAAATACTGTTCGCCAAGTCAATCGAAGCGGAATAGTTTTTATTCTTATAAGCAAGATCTAATTCTGCAATTAAGGTATTAGAAGGAATTGATTTCAGCGTAATGTCCGCCTCGTAGGGCGTGTAATTATTGTTATAAAAATCTGCAGTCAGATTTTGGTTACTAGCTGAACCATCTTTGAAACCCAAATACCCGACCAGAATCAATGCTCCAATTGCAGCAACGGCAGTCAACCATTTTCCTAAACTTCTAACTTTAGTTGGTGATTCTTCGACAACATTATGACCAGTTGCCGATTGACTTTGGAGTGCCTTTAACTTTTTTATAGTTGCCGCTTTTTGAATTCTTTCGGTGGCTTCTTTTTGAGCGACTGCTTTATTTAAGTTTTTTCTAAACTGAACTTCCGCTCGAAAATCTGCATCAGCTTCGAGTCGGGTTTTGAATTCCACCAATTCGGCTTGGTCTAATTCTCTGTTGAAAAACTGGTCAATAAATGTTTCTTGATCTTTCATAATCTATATATGATTTTATAAAATCTTTTTTTCTAATTTCTATTGTGACGATTCTGGATAATCGTTTTACAGGAGACGACTTGGAAAGTCGGCTTACGTCATGGCTCGCAATTTATTTTTGCAACCTTGAATATCTGTTTTTACGCCAGTCGAAGTTCGTCCGAGCATTTCGCCCATTTCGGACATTTTCATTCCTTTGACATATTTTAAATCCAACAGCATTTTACATTTTTCGCCAAGTTGTTGGAATTTTTTTTGAAATTCAGAATAGTCTCGTGGATCATCTTCGAGGCTGTCCAAAATAGAAGTATAAGTTTCTTCGAGCTTATTTGTTTTTGCTTTTTTTCTTAAAAATTCGTGATGGACATTCTTACCGACACCCATCAAAATAGCGCAAACATTTTGCTTTATTTCATATCCAGATTCAATAATTTTTATTAATCGAAAAATGGATTCGTACATAATATCTTCTCGATCAGCTTCTTCTACAACGCCACGATTTCTCAAATAACTGCGCAAGGAGTCCGTGCATTTATTCAAAATACAAGACCAAGCTCGTTCTTTTTCAAGTGTATTCCCTCCAATCAAATTTTGCACGATTGAAGTATCGGAACAATCTTTAACCATAAATGATTTTTTTTTTATAAAAGTAAATAGATTGAAGCATTTTTCTTCAAAAAAAAATAAAAATGCTTTTCGAATTGAGGAAGTTAGGAAGATCGTAAAGGTAGTGAAATTTTAGGTTTTTGCGTAGGTCAAGGCATGTGATTGTAGAGACAAGGCATGCCTTGTCTCTAGAGTTGATGCGATATTATTTTTTTATCGAAAACTTATAAATCGTCGTTGATACATATAAATCATTGGGTTCCAATGTCGTACTTGGAAAATTCGGTTGGTTGGGTGAATCAGGAAAATGCTGCGTTTCCAAACAAACTGCACTTCTTTTGGGATAAGATTTTTCAGATTTTCCAATCAAAGAATTATCTAACCAGTTGGCGGTATAGATTTGCACGCCAGGTTCTGTGGTGAAAACTTCTAGGAGTCTTCCACTTTTAGGATCGAAAAGAGCAGCAGCACTTTCTTCCTTTTTTCTTTGGTTCAACACAAAATTGTGATCGTAGCCATGGCCATTTTTTAATTGTTGGTCTTTATCTTCAATTCGTTTTCCGATGGCAGTTGCATTTCTAAAATCAAAAGGTGTTGCTGCTACCGATTGCAATTCGCCTGTGGGAATCATGCCTTCATCGATTGGAGTGATTTGATCTGCGTGGACAGTTAATTCATGATCGAGGATTGTTTCGTTGCCTTCGCCTGCTAAATTAAAATAAGAATGATTGGTCAAATTGCAAAGCGTTTTTTTATCCGTTTTGGCTTCGTAAGAAATGATTAATTGATTGTCTTGGGTCAAAGAATATTGAACGACTACTTCCAAATTGCCAGGGTAACCTTCTTCCAAGTCAGGACTGGTGTAAGTCATTTTTACTCCGACTTTGTTAGGTGTTTTGATTTCTTCCGCTTCCCAAATCATCTTATCAAAACCTTTTGTACCACCATGTAAATGATGTTCGCCATTATTTTTGACTAATGTAAATGTATTGTTATCTAACTTGAATTTTCCATTGGCAATTCGATTTCCGTACCTACCGATGATCGCTCCAAAGTAAGGATGAGGTGCTAAATATTGAGCGATATTATCAAAACCTAAAACGACATCTGCCATCTTCCCATTCTTGTCAGGAACTATTATAGAAGTAATAATCCCACCGTAGTTGGTAACTTTTACCTCTATCCCCTTTTTGTTTTTTAGGGAAAAAAGATTTGCGTCGCCATCAGGAGTTGTTCCAAATGAAGTTTTTGAAAAATAAAGAAAATCTTTGGTTTGCATTTTTCTTAGAATTGTAAATTGATTAGATTTAGACCTGCATGATGAATTTTGAATTTACCTGATCTGCTTGTGTCTTGCGATATATGATTAGATTTTCAGCGTTCATGATTTGGATTACTACCCAACATATTCTCATTGTAAATGTATTGTTATTTTTTCACTATTCAGCACGGATGGGTATTTATTTGAATTGTCTTGTCTTGACTTACGTCTAAGAGCATGTCTGAAAATTTAGATATGCTCTTAGTGTAAAATGATTTAATCCTAATCATCGCCGATGTAATTTATTTCTGTTTGATGAATTTTTTCATCTAAAAATATTTGGTAAGCGATCCGACTGTTTGCAGATATGTTGGATAGTTTATTGGCTTCATTTTTTTGTAAAAAATTAAATTATTCTTTGGAGTAATCTATATGTGGCATGTTTCACACCAAGCTCTCCCTCTGCAATCTCCCCAATATTCCATTCCTTTATCTTGGATAAATTCTATCATGTTGAGGTAGGAGTTAGGCTTAAAAAGAGTTGGTGTCGCTGACCAATACTATTATTGAACGGTTCCATAGAATTGAGAGCAATAATTTATTTTATAAAGGGAGGAGTATGAAAAAAGATTGTATTGGCTTCGTTTTTGCACATTTCTAAAAAATACTTCCCATCTTTTTTTCTATAGTTAATTAACGAAAATTTACTTCAATGAGTCACCAATTTGGGATAGTCCTTTTTGTCATTTTTGCTTCACTTCAAACAAGCTTCAGTCAAGACGAAATAAAACGAGATACTGGAATTAATCTAGTACCAAATGCTAGTTTTGAGAAATTTAGAAATAAGAATCCAGATCTAAATGCGGAACCATATATAGTCTATCGAAATTATTTATCGAAGTGGGGAAGTCCAACTAAAGGTACGCCAGATTTAATTTACGGTTTCAATGATGATGAGTCAGATCAACCTCGAACTGGCGAAAAAATGGTGGGAATTCTGACTCACAATCCTAACTCAAAGCGATCTGATACTTGGCGAGAATATACGCAAACCAAACTCAATCAATCGCTGGAAGAAGGCAAAAATTACTACATAGAATTTTGGGTAAAAAGACATCGGCAAGCAAATATGGCTTCGAATAATATTGGTGCATATTTAGGAAAAGCACCGATTATAGAAAAAAATTATAAGCCGATTACTGAAATACCATTGGCAATAAATGAGACCAATATCATCAATCCAAACGAACCTGAGTGGGTGAAAATTTCGGGAGATTATATTGCTCAAGGTGGAGAGAAATTTCTCCTCATTGGTAATTTTTTTGATAATGAAAATACAGTTTTTAAAAAAGTAAAAAACCTTGGCGAACCTGCTTGGGAAAATCCATATTACCTTTTGGATGATGTAAGTATTCGAGAAATTATTATGAAAGAACCTGAGATTGTCGTGGTCGAAGAACCTGTTTTCGAAAATGTAAAAATTGAAAAAGGGCAAACAATTCGATTGGATAGAATCTATTTTGATTTTGATAAATGGGATTTGTTGCCTACGTCAAATGAGCAATTGGACGAGTTAGTTGTGCTGCTCAATCAATATCAAAGTATGCGAATTGCAATTCATGGACATACTGATAGCAAAGGTTCAGAGCGATACAATGAGATACTTTCTGACCATAGATCGAAAGCAGTTCACGACTATTTGTTGAATCAAAATATTGATTATTCTCGATTAGAGTATAAAGGATTTGGAGAAATAAAACCTGTGGATACCAATGATTCGGAGGAAGGTCGGCAGAATAATCGGAGAGTGGAATTTGTGGTTTTAGAAATAAATGAGGAAAATGTGGAAGTGGAGAATGTGGCAAGAGCTGAAGATATAAATTAATTTTTTTTAATAAAAAAAATAAGAAATGAGTAATTTGTTTTAGACAGATTACTCATTTCTTATTTTGCCCAAAACCTTTTGCGATAATATTTTCCGCAGGTTTTTTTTGAGGAGTAAAGTCTAGATTGTCTAAACCTCCACCATTTTCGGAAGTATGCCATTGCC
>Ga0114957_1002003_pt1 | contig 20505 bp, 18 predicted proteins | sample BantaG_FD_87175 | JGI IMG/M metagenome (GOLD analysis project Ga0114957, IMG submission 87175) | Marine algal microbial communities from Bantry Bay, Ireland - BantryBay_4 metaG | ecosystem: Host-associated > Algae > Red algae > Unclassified | place: Bantry Bay, Ireland | collected 2014-11-21 | reverse complement strand
TTTGTCCATATTTTTCACTTTAAAACCCTGAAAATATCAACATTTATGCGGCTTTCAAAGCAAAAACTATGAACAAAACCTCTCTCTCAAAAATCTGCATTTATTTTATTCGCATTCCTAAGGGATTTTGTATGAGGGAAAATTTAGGATTTTGTTTTCAATCGAGGAACGCACGGAGCCTAATAGCCTTAGCTATTAAGGCGAGTACGTGACGAAGAGTGAAAGCAAAAGACAAATTTTAACACTTACAAAATCCCTTAGAATAAAGTCTAAAGTTCGGACAGTTTTTTCTTTTCTCACTTGACCTAGATCAAGTAATGGAAATTTTCTTTCTAATCCTACTTAGAGTTTCGGGAGTAATTTGAAGGTAAGTTGCGAGATAATTGAGTGGAACTCGTTGCAATAATTCAGGATCAGTTTCCATGATTTGCAAATAACGTTCTTGAGCAGAAAGGTCATTTAAAAAACGATTATAGCATTCAGCAATGATGAATTCATTCTCAGCTGCAAGCCTTCCAACTTGCTGCCAAAATAAATCTGTCTGATATAATTTTTGAAGATTTTGGTAGGAAAATGAAATGACTTTGCTGTCTTCGATTGCTTGAATTGCCATGTCGCTTGGTTGCTGAGTCAACATACTTTGGTAGGAGCAAGTGATGGTATTTTCTTTGCAGAAGCAGGTGGTGACCTCTTTTCCATCATGCAAATAAAACAAACGAAAAAGTCCTTTCTCTATGAAAGCAATTCTATTGCAAATTTTCCCTTGTGGCAATAAATATTCACCAGCCTTCACTTCTTTTTCTTCTAAAAAGGGGAGCGCATTTTCAAAAGAGTTAGGCGTGAAATGAGGAAATTGCTCGAGGTGTTTTTTAATAGAATTCAAAATTTAATTTTTTGGAAATGAATGGAATATTGAAATAAATGAAATCGCCATCCTAAATGGTAAACTAATTTCTTCATCCAACTCATCTATGACTGTCCAATTTCGAGGATCATCTTGCCACTCCATGTATATTTCAAAAACACCATTTTTGTCACCATCAATTTTCCAATCATTGAGATTATTATTGTAGAGCGCTTTCAAAGTTAGTTTTGTTGATCCGTCAGAAATTGTCCATTCATTGACATCATTATTCCATTTCATTCGCATGATAATAATTTCACCATCACCTCTGATTTCCCAAGTGGAAGGATCATTTTTAAATTTTAATTTGATACTTCCAGTTGATTCACCAATTCGATAATCCCACTCCGACCAATCGTTTTGCTGTGGCCATCGCATAGCCAAACTTCCTTCTTCGTCTTCATCATCTGTGAAAATCGTCCATTCTCTAAAATCATCACTCCAACGAGTTTCAAAACCAGTAAGAATTTGAGCATTGGAAATGGAGTAGGAAAAAATAAATAATATTAAAAGTAAAAATTGCTGTTTCATATTTTTAAAATAAGAAAAATGATTGAGTTATTGTTTCTTTTTAATTTTTTTTAACTAAAAAAAACTCCAACCAATTGCAATCAATTTTCGTTCTTCCTTGTTATAAGACCATTGGTAATATTGAAAACCTCAAGAAGAATGATTGAACCAAATCTAACTGTAAATTAACATCCATTGCTATGAAAAAGAAATATCTATTATTCTTTTTTATTCTTACTGCTTTTGAAATTGTAGCGCAGCCTCGACGTTCTATTTTTCTGAACTCTGGTTATACTTTTAATAATTCATTTCAAATCAATAATGAGAGAGTAAAAAAATCCAGAGGATATGTTGTTACTCTTGGCGGAGCATTGAGAGTTTTTTCTGTTAAAAAAAAATATTTGTCCTTTGGGATCGCAGGTAAAACTATCTTTGCTTCAGGAAGCAGAAATGGCGAAAAATTTAAGGCATCTACTTTACGACTTGTCTTTCCATTAAGAATGAACTTTCCCCTAACTGAAAAATGGGCGATTTCAACAGGTTTTAATTTTCAAAATAACCTTGATTTTCTTGACCCTGATTTTAGAGTGGGGTATAGATATTTATTGAGGATTGACTATTTAGCAGAGGTGAAATATTTATTGAAAAACCAATGGTCTCTGACTACGAGTGCAGCTTATAATTTACGAGATATGCCAAATGTATTTTTTCTAAATGATCCAAAGTTTGCCATTTTAATTGGTTTAGAAAAATTATTTTATAAGAAAAGAAAACAAAGAAACAAGCTATGAAGAATTTACTATTTTTTTTAATGTTGACATTGTTATTTAGTTGTTCCAAGTTTACCGAGGATTTTCAATTATTAGATATTTCAGAAATTGACACAGAATTACCGATAATCAATATCGAAGTAGATTGGAACGAGTTTAACAAAATGAACGAAGAGTTTGAAGAAGAAATTGAAATCGAAGGGCGATTTAATATGTTTCGAAATGGTTTATTAGTAGTAGAAAATGAAGAGGTGGAATTGGAAATTAAAGGCGGTTTTTCTACTAAATTTTCATTGAAAACATTAGGTGTTAAGTTTGAAGATAGATATGATAATAGTGATCGATCGTTAATTAATCCAAGTAAAATTCTCCCTCATCATAGTCTAGATAAAATCAAAGCTATTCGATTAAGAAACTCTGGTAATGATTTTGTAAAAACGATGATGAAGGATTTGAGTCTTACTCAATTGGCAATCAATGCTGACTTAAATTTGGATCTTACTTATGGAGAACCAGTACTTGTTTATATTAATAATGATTTTCATGGATTGTTGAATCTAAGAACAGAAGCTAATTCACATGGAATGGCTGGACTTTATGGCGTTAAAAAAAGTGCGGTTACTTTAGCTAAAATTACCACTCATGCATTAATTAAAAAGGACGGTGATTTTGGTCGGATTGATGCGTTCGTTCAAGCGATTGAAGAAGAGAATCTTAACTACTTAAAAGATGAACTTGATGTTGATAATTTTATTGACTATATGATATATCAATCCTACATCGCAAATGTAGATTGGCCACATAATAATGCTCGGTTTTATGCGATTGATCAGGGAAAATTTAGGTTTGTATTATTTGATTTAGATGGTGCTTTGCGACTTAGAGTAAACAAAGAACCGCTCAATATTATCGAAGATAAACGGTTTCCAAATATCCTTACTGACTTGTTCTTTATTTTTTACAAAGAGGAGAGTTTTCAACAGGATTTTTGGAATAGATATAATTCTTTGTTAGCAAGTGGAGTTATTTCATATGATAGTTTTAAGCCAATAATGGATATGAATATTGCTCAAATAAATTCAGAAATTCAGCTTCAGATTGGCAAACATCGAGCTCCTCGAACGATGATTGAGTGGAATATTGAATTAGATAAATTACTCACTTTATTTCAACAACGGGAACAAGTTGTTTATGAATTAGTGGAATAGGTTGAATTTCATTTCCCAAAAAATCTTTTTCCCAAAAAAAAACATCCTCTTCATTTGAAGAGGATGTTTTTTTTTGGAGGAACTGAGAAAATTTTGAAGTAAAAGTTATCAAAACAATACAATCCTTTTTCTTCTTTGAAGAATTACTACCGAAAAGTAATGATAGAAAAATTATTCAAAATTTATCTTTTTCTAGAAAGGTAAATCGTCATTACTTTGAGCTGCAGGAGGAGCATCAGTTGGTGATGGTATATTTGTAGGAGCACTAACAGGAGCTGCTTGTTGAACAGGAGCTGCTGCTTGTGTATCGATTTTCCAAGCATCTAAAGTACTGAAATATTTAACCTCACCTTGTGGGCTAGTCCATTCTCTTCCTCTCAAATTGAATGTTACTTTTACATCATCACCTTCATTGAATCCATCCAGTTTTTCGCAATTGTTTTGCACCATTTGGAATTTAACTAGTTGAGTATATGCACCATCAACCATCTCAACTACAAACTCTCTTTTTTTGAAAGTATCAGTTACTTGTTGAGTGTCCATTTTTTTGTAGATTTTGCCTTCTGCTTCGAATGCTGCCATAATGTTTATTATTTTTTAAATGAAAATTATTGTTTTCTAATGTATTCGCAAAGATATAAAAAGTTGATTGATTTGAGAAAAACCACAGCCACAATTCGGACAGACATTTTCAAAACATCTTCCGCACAAGTTTTGCAATAGGTGCATTCAAATGTGCAAATCATTAGTTCGATAGATTCGTTGGGTAAATTTTTTTCGTAATGCTCGCAGCAAGGTCTTATTTCTAACATCGGGTTATTTTTCAGTTAAAAAATTAAAAATCAAGTTGTTTGGAAATGCTCAAAATTTCTTCCATCAATTCTTCCAATATTTCAATCGTCGAAAAAGAATTCATCAAAGTTACTCTCAAATAAATGGCATCATTTAACATCGTTTGCACAATATAAAATTTTCCATCTTGCAAAAGTTGTTTTCGAATTTTGGCATTTAATTTATTGAGTTCGGTTGGAGTCTTTCCGTTTTTTAAAATCCGAAAGCATAGAATATTTGCTTCAGGTTCATGTGCAATTTCAAAATTAGAATTTGCTTGTAGCATTTTCGAAAAAGCTCTCGCCAAGTCATAAGTGTAAGTTACATACTCATCAAAAATTTCTACACCATAATTTTTGATCAAAGAATAAATTTCCAAAACAGAATTAAACTTAGTGCATTCAAAAGTTCGCTTCGTCAGGTTGAACCATTCCTCTTCTGAATTTTCCCAAAGGTAATGAGCCTTTTGATGAAAAGTTCGGTAGCTATTTTTTCCATTTTTATAAATCAGAGCAGTAATCAAACCTGCGGTCATCATCATTTTATGTCCATCAATAATGACAGAATCTGCGAGTTCAATTCCTTTAACGAGAGGTTTACATTTTTTGGAAAAAATAGCTGCGCCACCATGCGCCCCATCTGCATGAAACCAAAGATTATATTTTTGGGCAAATGTTCCGAAGGCTTCCAAATCATCGTAAGCACCAACTGCAGTTGAACAAGCATTTCCAACAATAGCAAAGATGGTTTTCCCTTCCGTAATTGCATTGTTATAAGTTTTTTCCAATTGCGAAATATCTGCTTGAAATTTTTCATTCGTAGGAATCTTAATAATTCCTGCTTCCCCCAATCCCATAATTCTAACCGCTCGATCCACGCAATAATGAGCTTCTTCCGAAACCATAATTGCCAATTGTTTTCCCTCAGGATTTCCTTCATTCCAAATATCTCCAAAACCTTTTACTTGTCGAGCAGTCAAGAGTGCCGTCAAGTTTGCAAGCGTTCCACCCGAGGTTAAAAAGCCACTTGCCTCATTTACATAACCAATATGTTTGGAAAAAAAATCCATCACAATCTTTTCCATCGGAGCAGAAAGCGGAGACATTTCATAAAGTCCAGAACCATTTTTTAAAGCACTCACTAAAAGTCCACTCAACATTGTATCGGGGAGGGGAGGAGCGACTTGATGACCCATATATTTCGGGTGATGCAAGTGCATGGAGTGCTTAATTATTTTTTTATAAAAACTTGTAGAAGTATTGTTATTGGAAATGTATTGATTCCAATCTTCGAGTGCTTCTTCAGGAGGTCGCAATTCCATGACAGGCATTTCCCCTTCATTTACTTCTTCTAAATAATCGGCAATTGTATCAATTAATTGATGTCCATTTTTTCTAAAATCAGAAGGATTAAATGCATTTTGGAGTTTGCTCATTTTTATTTTTTTTTACCACAGATTACGCAGATTTTCACAGATTAATTTTAGGAAAAACATCTGTGAAGATCTGTGTAATCTGTGGTGCATTTTTTCAAAAAACAAATCTACCAAATCCCAACAAAAAAACCTGCTGCAATTTTCATCACAACAGGTTTTTTTTATCGTTGAATAACACCAAACGGTATTAACCATTCACCGTTAACAATTAACCATTACTTAATATGCTTTCGCAAAAACAACTCTTCGGTTCGAAGGTTTTCCAGTCAAAATACATTTCCCTTCTTCCTCCTTCCAATCATTAGGAATACAACGAATCGTAGCTTTGGTCAATTCTTTAATTTTCTTTTCCGTCTCGACCGTTCCATCCCAATGTGCATAAATGAATCCACCTTTATTTTCCAAAACCTCTTGGAACTCTTCCATCGTATCTACATGTGTAGAATGCTCAGTACGATAATCCAAAGCACGTTGGAACAAATTATTTTGAATATCTTCCAATAATTGTTCGACATGGTCAGCGATACCTTCCAATGGTTGTGAAGATTTTTCTTTTGTATCTCTTCGAGCCACTTCGACTACGCCATTTTCCAAATCTCTTTTTCCAATACCTAATCGAACAGGAATTCCATGCATTTCATATTCTGCAAATTTAAAACCAGGACGTTTCTTTTTATCTTGATCGTATTTGACGGTAATACCTTTTGCTTTTAGTTCCGTCATGATTTTCTCAACGGCAGCGTCGATTTCATCATTTGGTTTTGGAATTGGAATAATGACTACTTGAGTCGAAGCCAATTTTGGAGGAACGACTAAGCCTTCATCATCTGAGTGAGTCATAATTAAAGCACCCATCAATCGAGTACTTACTCCCCACGAAGTTGCCCAAACATATTCTTCTTTTTGATTTTCATTCAAAAATTTCACATCAAAAGCTTTCGCAAAATTTTGACCTAAAAAGTGAGAAGTTCCTGCTTGTAATGCTTTTCCATCTTGCATCAGTGCTTCGATAGTAAAAGTATCTACTGCACCTGCGAATCGTTCATTTTCAGATTTAAAACCTCGAATGACTGGCACAGCCATATATTCCTCTGCAAATGTTGCATAAACTTCTTGCATCAATTTTGTCTCTGTAATTGCTTCCTCTTGAGTTGCGTGAGCTGTATGACCTTCTTGCCAAAGAAACTCTGCTGTTCGTAAAAACAAACGAGTTCTCATTTCCCAACGAACTACATTACACCATTGGTTCACTAATATTGGCAAATCTCGGTACGAATTAATCCAATCTCGATAAGTATTCCAAATGATCGTTTCAGAAGTAGGTCGCACGATTAATTCTTCCTCCAATTTGGCAGAAGGATCAACTATCACACCATCTCCATTCGGATCATTCATCAATCTATGGTGCGTGACGACGGCACATTCTTTGGCAAAACCGTCAACATGTTGCGCTTCTTTGCTCAAAAAACTTTTAGGAATAAAAATTGGGAAGTAAGCATTTTGATGACCAGTTTCTTTAAACATTTTGTCTAACTGACCTTGCATTTTTTCCCAAATACTAAAACCGTAAGGTTTGATGACCATGCAACCTCGGACAGCTGAGTTTTGAGCCAAGTTGGCTTTTTTGACAATATCCAAATACCATTGGGAATAATCTTCTTCTCTACTTGTAATTTCTTTTGCCATGATATAAAATATGTATTTATGTGTATGAGTGTTTTAGTATATATGATTTTTTACGAGAGGTATTTACTTTTTTTGGAAAAAAGACATATCTCTAAAAATGGCTATACTGAAACACATTTAAGAATTTATTGGAAAATTAAATTGTGTCATCAAAAAATGAACTTATTTTTAGCTCAAAATCTAATTTTCCAACAAGATCTTTTTAGTAAAATGAATTTGAGAAGTGACGTAAAATCAATGTTTTCGTCTTAATGAATGTATTTTAACAGCAATTTTAACAGTTTTAACACTAAACAAATTCAACTTTAATACTGTTTTAACTAAAAAAGAGGTGCAAAAGTAATAAATTACACCTGAACTTATGAAAGAGTTCACTAATTACAATCTTAAAAATTTTTACAATATGAAATCTTATAAATTTTCTCTTTACCTAACAGCAGTTTTCCTTTTTGGAATAGTTGCTACTTCATTTGCTCAGTATGATGATATCTATTACAATCCAGATACGGATAGTGATTATTATACTACTTCAAGTTCATCTGATGATGATGATGAGTACGACGAGTACGACGAGTATGAAGAATATACTGAAGACAATTACGATGATCGTGATGACGAATATGATAGAGACAATAGAAATAGTGGATATTACTATTCAAGTCGTATCCGTAGATTTAATCGACCTAGCAGGGGATTTGGATATTATGATCCTGTATTTGTAGATGTTTATGCTTACGATCAATTTAATCCTTATTATGATCCATTTTTCTCAAGACCATCAATTTATGTTAATATAGGAAATGGATTTGGGTATAATCGATTTAACAGATGGGAAAGACGAAGATGGAATAGATGGAATCGTTTTAACAATAATGGGTTTTACAACAACAATTATTACGGTGGTTTTAGTCCATATTCTTATGGAGGTGGTTTCGGAGGTGGTTTCAATAGTCCGTACAACAATCAATTTAATAATGCATATTGCCCACCTGCCTACTGGGGAGGAAATGGATTTGCTTCCAATAATATCCAAAATGCAAATACTCCGACTGCAACTAATACTTACTATGGTTCAAGAAAGGGAGGTAGTGTAAGAGCTTCAGGAACAAAGACCTCGAGACAGCAATTTTTTGGAAGACAAAGCCCATCTACTAATAATAAAGTAGCAAGAACAAGAACGGCAACTGGAGGTACAACTACCAAAGCAAATCGGTCAACATCACGAAGTCAAACAGCTACAACGCGTCCAACGACTCGAAATAAAGCAACTCGTAGTTCAAACTCGACTCGAAGAAGTGCAAAAAAATCATCTTCAAGAAGAAATGGAGAAACTCGTAGTACTAAACCTAGAAGAAGTACTCGAAGTAGTTCATCTAGAGGCAGTAGCACTAGAAGTTCATCTCGATCTCCAAGAAGAAGTAGTGCCAAAAGAAGTAAATCTAACCGATCAAGAAGTAGCAGTACTAGAAGAAGTTCATCTCGTAGCTCTTCAAGAAGTAGCGGAGCTCGTAGTAGCTCAAGAAGAAGCAATTCTAAATCTTCAAGTAGCTCTTCTAGGAGAAAGAGAAATTAAGAAAAATGTATTTCGAAGAAATACTTTAGAATAAAAGGAATGGGTGAGTTTTGAAAAAAATTCACCCATTTCTTTGTCCTGACCTAGCCTAAATCTTTATTTCAAAAACTTTGTCATATTTTTATGGTTCATTGATAACTTTGTTTTTTTAGTCACTTTAAAATCAAATCAACACTTTCCCGAGTTCTCGGGATTGGTTATGATTTTAATTTTAACGTGACAAGAAATTAGTCAATGAACAATTTTTGCAAAAAATCATTAGGACTAAAGATGAGAGGCGATTCTATTTTCCAAATCAAAAAAAAAGTTAACTCAATGAAAAATATTATTTTATTTATTTTTATTTCATTTTCCATAAATATTCATGCGCAAACTATTTCGGATGCCTTGCGATATTCTAATTTGGAAGTTGGTGGAACAGCTCGAACAGTAGGAGTGGGCGGAGGAATTGGTGCTTTGGGGGCAGACTATTCTGTATTGAGTACGAACCCCGCAGGTATCGCAGCTTTTCGAACGAATGAATTTGTGATTACGCCTGGAGTTTATAATTCAAAAGTAAATTCTTTGCTGGAGCGAGGAACTGGCAATGAGCCGATAGATGAAAGTTTAGCAAAATTCAATTTAGCTAACATTGGAATAATCTTAAATTACCGACCACAATATTCAAAATGGACTACATTTAATCTTGGAATTGGATTTAATCGCTTGGCATCTTTTGATCAAGATTTTGTTTTCAAAGGAAAATCTTCAGGCTCAATAGTTCAGAGGTTTACAGAATTAGCCAATGATGAAATCTTTGATGAGTTCGAAGGGATTTTAGCAGAGAATGTTTTAGCAATTTATCCTTCGTCTGATCCAGCAATTTATACGAATGATTTTGAAGATGCACTTACGACTCCAGGTTATGAAATTGAGCGAGAACAATTTTTCAAAACACGAGGTTCTTACAGCGAATTAGTTTTTTCTTTGGGGGCTAATTTTGATGAAAAGATTATGGTGGGAGCAACGATTGGTGTTCCATTTATAAATTACGATGAAGAAAAAATTTATGAAGAAAGAGACGTCGATAGTTCAGTAATTTATTTTGATGAACTTCTTTACAGAGAAAATCTTTCCACTTCAGGATCTGGAGTAAATTTAAAGCTTGGGTTCATTTATAGAATCAGTCAGATGTTCCGAGTAGGTGTTGCAGTTCATACGCCAACAGCATTTAAATTGACTGATAATTTTTCTACAGAGTTACGATATGATTATACAGATGGAAATGGATCTTCTACGACTACGAGAGAATCTCCCGAAGGAACTTTTGAATATAAGCTAAAGACTCCTTGGAGAGCGATGGCGAATTTTGCGGTTTTGGTCAATCGAAAAGGGTTTATTACTGCTGATGTAGAATATGTTGATTATTCAGGTTCTAATTTTAATTTGACTGCGAATAGTTCCAGTATTGAAGATAGAGATTACGAAATGGACTTAAATGAACAAGTAAGAAACTCTTTTAAATCTGCAATAAATCTCAGAATCGGAGGAGAATATGCTCATGAGAACTTAAGATTTAGAGCTGGATATGGGATAAGTGGCACACCTTATGCAGATAGTGATATTACAAATAATGCTTATAGCCTCGGTTTTGGAATTCGTGAAAGAAGTTTTTATATAGATTTAGCGTATAAATATTCGAAGGTTACAGATGGCTATGTTCCTTATATATTATCTGATCCAGCATTGGAGCAATTTGTAACTAATAAAGTGTCAAATACAAGAATTCTAATGACTGCTGGATTTAAATTTTAATTTTTATAAATTTTTTTTTAAAACATTTAACTTAATAGGTATTTATAATAAATTGATTTAGAATTATTTGAAATAAATTTTTTTTGAAAAAACAATACATAGCATCATTTTTGAATGTTTAAAAATGATGCTATGTTCTTCCCTCCTCAATTTGTCAAAAAAAATATTCAACTTTGATACATACTTACATCCTCCCAACTATACTTATACAAATTGATTTTTAGATAAATTTTGTCTTTTTATTCAAGTCAAAATTGAAATCAACTCTTTCCCGAGTCCTCGAGATCGTTTTTGATTGCCATTTTAACTTGATAACAAACGTATCTAAAAATGAACAAACTTAGATCAAACCCGATTGAACAAGTTTACTATGAGAAATTTGATACTAATTTTATCAGTATTTATATTTGGTTACGCAACACTTAATGGACAAGTAGAAGTGAATACTTCTGATGTGGGAGCAAGTTATCCAGAAGTAGATGAACGAAAAATTATCGAAACCAAATGGCGTTATACTTACGCCCTTCACCTCGAATCCAATACCATTTTTCACAAGGCGGAAAAAGATTATGAGTACTTTTTACATTTTAAGTACGACTATACTTATGATCAATTTTTGAATGGAAAATTTGATAAAGGTGTTTGGAGTCTGAATGGAAGTGATTTGTTTTATAGTTTTAAGCATATCAAAAAATTTGAAATTGCTCAGATTACCAAAAATGTTTTAGTCTTAGAATTTGAACAACCTAATAGCAAAGGAACTTTTCAATATCACTTTATCAGAGTGGATACTAAGGATGCTCCTTTTATCAAACCAGTCAACGAACTGCCAGACATTTTAGTAGAAGAACTTGATCCTAAAAAGAACCGAAATCAATGGTGGACTTTTGGAAAAAATAAAAAGAAGAAAAAGAGAAGATGGCGAAGAAAGAAAAAAGAGAAACCTAAGGAAAAAGAAGTTTATATTAGCATTGAATTAATTGGTGGAGGATATTATGGAGGCATCGATCCCGTGTTGAGAGATTATATTCATATCAAAAGTTCAGGGCGATTAATCAAAGAATTTAAGAGCGTCAACAAAGGTTTAATGGTGACGAAAAAAACTATATCGAGAGAGGAGTTAGAATCGTTTGCTGAATTTATTATTACTCAAAAGTTTTTTGAAATCGAACGAATGTATGATTGTGAAGATGCCATTTGTCAAAAGCGAAAAGCTAATAAACCTACGCCAATTCCTTTGCGACTAGCAGTTGCCTATGGTTCTCGAAAAAAAGTAGTCACTATAAGCATTTGGGGAAAAGATAAAAACAATATGAAATATGTAGATTATCCAAATTCCATAGATAATATCGTGGAAGCTATTCAAAAAATGGCGCTGCGACTTGAGGAATCATAATTCATATTTAATTGATGAAAATCAGTTATAAAAAAAGCTCATTTGTGAAGTATTCACAATGAGCTTTTTTTATATTTGATGGATATTTAGTTGCTACGACAACTATTTTGAAATCTATTTGTATTAAAAGTTTTAGAAAAGAAAGTATAATATTTAAAACGAGAGTTATGGGTATTCAAAATTCATCATTTAAAATTCAAAATTAAATATAGGATGCATTATTATAGTTTAGGAAAATTTCCCAAAAAAAGACATACTCAATTTCGCAAACCGAATGGTGAATTGTACAGCGAGCAATTATTTTCTACGGAAGGATTTAGCGATTTGGCTTCCTTGCTTTACCATTGCAATCCACCAACTCAGATTGTACAAGTCGGTGAACCTTATTCTGTTGCACCAAAATTGATTCATGATAAACAATTAAAACATCGAAGTCTTCAAGGCTTTAAAGTTGCACCAGAGGATGATTATTTGAAAAGCAGAAAACCTGTTTTGGTGAATAATGATTGCAAAATAATTTTGGCTGCACCTCGAAAAAGTATGACTGATTATTACTTCAAAAATGCAGATGCAGATGAAGTGATTTTTGTTCATGAAGGTTCAGGTGTGTTAAAAACGATGTATGGAAATATTACGTTTGGCTACGGAGATTATTTAGTAGTGCCTCGTGGAACGATTTATCAGATGCATTTTGACTCGGAAGATAATCGATTATTTATTGTAGAATCTACCAGCCCAATCATTACTCCAAAACGATATCGAAATAATTTTGGACAGTTGATGGAACACGCTCCTTTTTGTGAAAGAGATATTCGCAAGCCAGAGGTTTTAGAAACACATGATGAAAAAGGAGATTTTTTAATGTACATCAAAAAGCAGGATAATATTTATCCATATGAATATTTGAATCATCCATTTGATGTAGTTGGTTGGGATGGTTATGTTTATCCGTATGCATTTTCGATTCATGAGTTTGAACCGATTACAGGTCGAGTGCATCAACCGCCGCCAGTTCATCAAACTTTTGCAACGCGTGGATTTGTCATTTGTTCCTTTGTTCCTAGATTGTATGATTATCATCCAGATGGAATTCCAGCACCTTACAATCATAGCAATATCGACAGCGATGAAGTGTTATATTATGTGGATGGAGACTTTATGAGTCGAGGTCATGTGGAACGAGGAATGATCACTTTGCATCCAGGAGGAATCCCACATGGGCCACATCCAGGGACTGTGGAGAAAAGTATTGGGAAAAAAGAAACAGGAGAATTAGCGGTGATGGTAGATACTTTTGCCCCGCTTTTGATGACGGAATATGCAGCAGGAATTGAGGATGGAGATTATTATAAAAGTTGGCTAAAGTAACTCGTAGCTGGACTTTCCAAGTCCAGAATTTAATACTGGACTTGGAAAGTCCAGCTACAGTTTTATAACTGGCAGGTCTGCCTTTTTTAATATATTTTTGTAAAAAAAAAGAACATGAAAAGTATTCTCATCTCATTTTGGTTTTTACTTTTAACTGTAATCAGTTGTGCGCAAGCCCCAGGTGAACGACCAAAAGTAAATAGCGAAGCGTTCGATAAAAAAATATCAAAGACGATTAGTTTTTCCATTCCAGTAATGGGAGTAGATGAATTAAAAGAAATGCAAGAAGATGTAATTTTGCTCGATGCTCGACCGAAAAGTGAATTTGAAATCAGTCACATCAAAGGAGCAAAGAGAATTGGATTTAGAAAAATCGAAGCAGCAGCACTTGCAGGAATTGATAAAGATGAACAAATCGTAGTGTATTGTTCCATCGGCTACCGAAGCGAAAAAGTAGGAGAGCAACTCAAAAAAATGGGTTTTAAAAATGTCTATAATCTCTACGGAAGTATTTTTGAATGGGTCAATCAAGGCAACGAAGTCGTGGACAAAAATGAAAAGACAACTGAGAAAATTCACACTTATAACAAGCGTTGGAGCAAATGGGTAGAAGATGGGAAAGCGGAAAAAGTATGGTGAAAATGATTTTTATAAAATGTAAATGTATTGTTATGTTTTTTGAATACCCAACACTCAATAAGAGATTTTTAATCTCGAACCATCTGATGTATCAACCATAGTAGAGTCAAATTGGACATTGAATATTTCTTGATGGATATTCGATATTCAAAAAAAACCTATATCTCAAAGTCGAGATATAGGTTTTTTTATTAAATTGAAAAAGTTGGTAATGTATTTGATATATAGTAAATAATATATTTAAATAAGTTACCACGAGACAAGGATTTTCTCTCCCACCGATTCAAGTCTTCTAAAAATTACACTATGAGAAATTACTTAATGAGCACCATGGCGGTGTTACTAATCTATGCTATTCCAAGTTTTTCACAATGTATTAAAGGCGATTGCCATAATGGCGAGGGGAAATGCTTCTATCAGGATGGAAGTATGTATGAAGGAACATTTTCTAAAGGATTAACCGATGGATTTGGAGAATGGTGCTTTCCAAATGGAGATAAATATGTTGGAGGATTTAAAAATAATCACCAACATGGATCTGGAATTGTTTATCATGTCAATGGAAACGAGACAATGGGAGAGTGGATCAATGGTGAATATTTCGGAGTGAAATATGGAGAGGTTGAAGGATGCATTGAAGGCGATTGTATCAGCGGACACGGCACTTATATTTATGATGAAGGCAATGCGAAATACACCGGATACTTCAGAGATGAAATGCCGCATGGTCAAGGAGTTTGCCAATATTCCAATCGGGAGTTTTACGAAGGACTATGGTCAGAGGGAAGTTTTAATGGTTATGGAACTTTATATTTATCAGATGGTTCTCCGATTCAAGGATATTGGAAAGACGGAACATTTACTGGTCAAGAAGAACCAGTCAAAGCTTCATTTATGCCTGCCGAAGAGCCAGTTGTGGATCAGACAATTTCTACTCTTGCAGAGATCAGAAAAAATGCTAAAATAAAAGTTCACGCATTAGTGATCGGAATTTCATCTTACACGCATATGCCTGTTTTGAAATATTCAGATGATGATGCTTATAGAATGTATGCGTTTTTGAAAAGCCCAGAAGGTGGCGCACTTCGAGATGATAATATTCGAATGTTGATTGACGAAGAAGCGACTCGAAAGAATATTAAAAAAGCAATGAATGAATTATTTATAAATGCTGGCCCAGATGATTTAGTCTTGATGTATTACAGCGGTCATGGATTGAAAGATTGTTTTTTACCAATTGATTTTGACCGATATAATAATAAATTATTTCATGATGAAATCAATGAAATCCTAAGGCAAAGTCCTGCGAAATATAAATTATGTATCGCTGACGCTTGCCACTCAGGAGGTCTAGCAATGAAAGGTGGAAGTCCTGAAAATGAATATTCAGATGAGCAAGTAATCAATACTTATTATAATAATTTAGCTCAATCTGATGCAGGAACAGCTTTGATCCTTTCTTCCAAATTAGAAGAAATTTCATTAGAGTCAAGTGGATTACGACAAGGAGTATTTAGTCACTTTTTGATCCGAGGATTGGAAGGAGAAGCAGATCGGAATATTGATAAAGTTGTAACAGTTACCGAACTTTTTGATTTCATTTCGACAAATGTAAAAAGCTATACTGCGAATCGGCAGTCACCTGTCATCAAAGGATCGTTTGATCGAAAAATGACGGTAAGCGTAGTTCGTTAAAGTAATCCGACTTTCCAAGTCGTAAAAAAAAAAGCGGTAAAAAGTGATTCACTTTTTACCGCTTTTTTCGTAGCGGGACTCTCCGAGTCCCGTCCAACCAACCCCGTCCAACCAACCCCGTCCAACCCAACCCCGTCCAACCCAACCCCGTCTCGTTCAACCCCAATCAGTTCTCAAAAATAGCATCGGATAATTTTGGGACTCGGAAAGTCCCGCTACAATTCGTATTACTTTAAATACTCTGCAGTATTTCTAAAAATCCGTTCTTTAATATTTTCCGTATCCGCTTTTTCAAAATCGCTCCCAGTAATTTTTTCAAATAATTCAATATAGCGATCCGAAACACTTTGCACAAATTCGTCAGGCATCTCAGGCATCGTCTGTCCTTCCAAACCTTGAAAATTATTTTCAATTAACCATTCTCGTACGAACTCTTTGGATAAATGTTTTTGCTTCTCACCACTCGCTTGTCGTTCTTCAAAACCTTCTGAATAAAAATACCGAGAACTATCTGGCGTATGAATTTCATCAATCAAAATAATTTTTCCATCCTTTTTCCCAAACTCATATTTCGTATCTGCCAAAATCAAACCTTCGGCGGCGGCCATTTCCGTTCCTCTTTGGAAAAGTTCACGAGTATATTTTTCCAACAAAACATAATCCTTTTCACTCACAATTCCTTGTTGGATAATTTCCTCTCTCGAAATATCTTCATCGTGTCCTTCCTCCGCTTTGGTGGCAGGCGTAATAATCGGCGTAGGAAATTTATCATTTTCTTTCATTCCTTCAGGCATCGTTACGCCGCAAAGTACTCGTTCGCCAGAGCGATAAGTTCGCCAAGCATGACCAACGCAATATCCTCGAATCACCATCTCAATTTTAAATGGTTCGCAAGCAATTCCAACTGCGACATTGGCATCAGGAGTTGCCTCTACCCAATTTGGAACGATGTCACTCGTTGCCTTCAAAAAGTGTAAGGCAATCTGATTAAGCACTTGTCCTTTGAATGGAATCGCTCGGGGCAAAACATGATCAAAAGCAGAAATTCGATCGGAAGCCACCATCACCAACTTTTCTTGAATGGTGTACACATCTCTTACTTTTCCTTTGTAAAAATTCGTTTGATTTTCAAACTCGAAATTTGTTGCTTTGATGGATTGTTGCTCTAAAGTCATTTTTTAAATTTAGTGATGAACTATAAATGATGAACAAATAATTTGCTACTCTTTATCATCTTAAAACTTTGCAAAAGTAAAGTTTTTTAGCTTCATTGAGCAACGAAAAAAGAATAAATGATTTAAAATATTCTCTAGAGGAAATTCGAAAAATTCAAGAGGATCGTATTTATATATTATCATCGTAGGGGCAATCCTTTGTGGTTTCCCAAAGCTGAAATGAAAAATATTTATGGAAAAAATAGAAGTTTTATTATTTGTAATTACATTGTTTTTTGGTTGTCAGAAATCACAAGATGCGGAGTTTGAGAAATGTGTTGAAGAGATCAAAAAGGGATTTAACATAGTTCTTTTAGAAAAAGAGAATAAAGTAGAAATTGATGTTTTTGAAACGCTAGAAGGAAAACCAAAATATGGTTATAAGAAATTAGTAGAGGCGATTATTTTTCCTGAAAAAGAATTAAATGAAAAAAATCAATTGGTAAAAAAGAGTATTAACTTTTATTTTCAACATAAATTTGAATCGTATCGAGATAGCACTACAAATATATTGCTTCATTCCTCTAAGTTTTTTTCAATGGTAAAGGTTTTAAGTTCTACAGCTCAAGATTCTACTTTAACCAATGATGAACAATTTTCTGAAATTAGAAATCAATTAAATGAACTTCCAATCTATTTTTCCCAAGCAAAAAAAATCATCCAAAAACCGACCAAGGAAAAATTAACAAATGCCATCCAACAATATTCTCAAGACTATTTTTATCTAAAAAACGAACTCCCTCTGCTTATCCGAAAACCTGACATTCTTAGAGAAGACCAAATCAATTTTTCCCAAAAAAATGAACAAGCACAACTTGCAGTTAAAGATTTCATTGCTTTTTTAAATAGCCATCTATTTGAGTTGAATGAGTAGCACATGGTGGTCTGCTTTAGCTAACCTGAAAAAAATAGTACAACGATTTTTTCTAAAAAGAGAGAAATAGGTGTTTTTTTATAAGTCGCTTCGCTTCCTTTTTATTAGGTCAGCTAAAGCAGACCACCACGTGTTTGTATTGTGAACATATCTGTACACCTAACTAGTTATTGATGGCTTGTCAAATCTTTAGCAAAAGTGTATGCATCATTTCTACTTTTTATCTTCTCTTCTAGGAGAAGATGACTCTCAACCCCCTAAATAGTTGGACACAATTTTAGTGAATTTATTTATTTATATTAAATAAAATAATATTTATTTTTTGTGGAAATCAGTTGAAAATCACGTATCAATTTTGAGAGATTTACAATATTGTATTTTTACATTACTTTGTCAGCTTGCTGCTGAGAAATTTAATTTTAAAGAATAATAATAATGAAAAACCTATCCATTTGGGCAAAAAATAATCGAGTTAAAGCATTAGTAATAACAATAATATTACATGTTGTTCTAGGTTACTTTTATTTTTATGTTGGAGCATTTCTTTTTTTACAAAAAATAATTTTACCATCAACATTAATTTATGCTTCAGGAATTTTATTTTTGACAGCCTATCTTTTTTATCCAATCAAATATGTCCAAAAAGGATTTTACAAAAGAACTTTTTTCAAGGAGAAACAATGGCAATTAGTTGCGATGATTAGTGCAATAATTTTTATGGTTTTTATAGGAAATCATTCTACCCAATCTGCATTTTCTCAACAAAATTCTCTACAAGAATATTCAGCTCAAACAATTGCTCTAGACATAAGAAAAGATGCAAAAGTCGAAAAGAAAAAAAATAGAAAACTAATTCGAAAAGCAAAAAGGCAACTTCGAAAAGCAAAACAACTACTTCGAAAAAGAATCAGAAACAATGTTAGGAAGATGAGGAAAACAGAAAAAGGCATGACTGATTTCGGAAAATTTCTTGCAATTTTTTTCTCAATTTTAGTTGCGATTGGATTAGGGATATTGGTTTTGGCAATATCTTGTAATCTCTCTTGTTCAGGAAATGAAGCACTTGCCGCAATCGTATTGGTTGGTGGATTTATATTTATAATTGGTGGGCTGATTGCAATAATTAGGAAAATTATTTTAGCCAAATCAAGGGCAACCATAGAAAAAGAAAAGAAGGAGAAGGAAAGTTTAGGATGAAAAAATGAGCCATTCGGAACTACTGAATGGCTCATTTAATAATCGAATTATATTAAGTATGAATTATAAATTTCCAGGAATAATTACACTTTCTAAAACGTGAATTACTCCATTAGTAGCTTGAACATCTGTTAAAAGTACTTTCGAAACACCTCCACCAACATCAGTTAAAGTCACTTCTCCTCCTGCAATATTTACTGTAAAGTTTTCACCAGTATTTACTGTTGGTACAACTTGTCCATTAGTCAAAACACTAGATCGTACATTTCCAGAAGCAACATGATAAGTCAAAACTTTTGCCAATTGCTCAGTAGTCAATCCATCAACTGTAGATTGGATTGCTGCAAATGCACTATTCAATGGAGCAAAAACTGTGAATGGTCCATCTCCTGATAATACAGAAACTAAGTCTCCATCAGCAGCAGCCAAAGCTCCAACTAAAGAAGTGAAATTACTGTTAGCTGAAGCGTGTCCAACAACATCTAAAGGTATAAGTACTTTGTCAACAATGTGAATGACACCATTAGTAGCATCAACATCTGCAGTTGATACATTTGTATTTCCATTGACCACTACGCCATTGCTACTTTTTTCAATTAAGATAGAAAGTTGTGTATCATCTGGGCCTTCAGTTGAAGCGGTAGAGGCATAAGTTTGTCCATCGGCTAAGTCTCCTGAAGTAATTTTTGCACCACCTAAAACGTGGTATAATAATATTTCCTCCAAGTCATCATCAGAGATTGTAGTCAAGTCAATTCCTGCTGCCATAAATGCTGTATTCGTTGGAGCAAATACTGTAAATGGTCCATCACCTTCAAGTACGGATACTAAATCTGCTTGCTGTAATGCTGCAACCAAAGTGCTAAATTGAGCGTCTCCACTTGCAATTTCTACAATATTCATTGGTACTGGCGTTGGATCTGGATCGTCGTCATCATCTCCACATGCTACGAATAAAAATGGCAAAGCCAATAAAAGTGTCCATCCTAAAAACGAAAGATTCTTTTTCATCTTGATAATTTTTTTTAATTTAATTGATTTGATATTAAGTAATTCTGATGTGGATAGAACACAGAGGTTTTATTTTTGTTTAAGAAAAAATAAAAAAGATTAAACAAAATGTAAAGTAGATTACATTAGTGAGGATAGGAAAAATGAGAGCAATAATACTATTGTTAAACTGTTTTTGCTTCGCTAATTGTTGAACTATTAATTAGGTGTGTTAAGAGTAATTTGAATCAAATTATTTTTCTAAAAACGTTGATTTTTTAAAGCTGACTTTTTTATGTTTCTTGCATTCAACTCATAAATGCAACTTTTTGGTTAACAATTTCATTAGGAGAATAAAACTCGAATCTTTTGCGAGGTCTATTGTTTAATTTATCTTCTACCCATTGAATAAATTCGTCAG
>Ga0114957_1002002_pt1 | contig 20506 bp, 16 predicted proteins | sample BantaG_FD_87175 | JGI IMG/M metagenome (GOLD analysis project Ga0114957, IMG submission 87175) | Marine algal microbial communities from Bantry Bay, Ireland - BantryBay_4 metaG | ecosystem: Host-associated > Algae > Red algae > Unclassified | place: Bantry Bay, Ireland | collected 2014-11-21 | reverse complement strand
TTAGAGAAGAGTATGTCCTCACTTCTTGGTCCACCTACACTTGGGTTTGCATTTCTATATTCAAGGTGACCCTCATTAATTGCTTCTAAAATCATTAAGCCTCTAGGCTTAATTAACTCAGCAATCTTCTGATGATATGCTGCTCTGATATCAGGATTAAAGTGGGCATAGATGAGAGCTACCGAGTCGCTACTTTCATTGTCCAAGTCTAAGTCAAAAAGGTCACCAACCAAGTAGTCTAGATCGACTTCCCTTTTCTCTGCCAATAAGAATGCTTTCTTCCTTCCTTCAGTACTCGTGTCAAATGCTGTTACTTTGAATCCTTGCTGGGCAGCATAGACTCCGTTGCGACCTTCTCCATCAGCAGGCAACAAAATACTCCCAGTCAAATTGTAATTCTTAATTGCTTTCTTAAAGAATTGATTGGGCAAACTCACCGTAAGCATATCATGGTAGAGAATATCTCTTATGTCACGTGTCTATCATTCAGTCAAACCATCTACTCCAATAATTTTTTCTACTCGACCTATAAGATCAGTACTAAGCTCTTTTGAGATTTGAATGAGAGAATTGGTGTCAGTAAGCATAATACGGACATAATCTGCATCCTTGTAATCCTTGCAATTTATCTTAACATTGAGACTAGCACCAATGACTGCCGCATCTAAGCATGCGACTCCAACGCCAATGTCCGAAATAGATGCTGGGTTACCTGTATCAACAAGCTTCTCTAAAAATGCATAGGCTTTGACACAAATCTCCATTACAGAGAATGGAACCTCTATCGCATTACGTGTAGCGGCATTGATTGCCTCTTTACGAGCAGTTTTATCAGTGTCTGTGACCTTGGGTAGTCTAATTGCATCGATTATCTTATTAAAGGCTTCTGTATCTTCATCAACTTTATCTAGTAAGACATCTTTGATGTTTTGACCTTCGACTGCTAACTCTGAGAAGTACTCCCACTTATCGTCCCACCCTCTCTTGTGTGATGACAGATTAGCGACCATAGCACCGAGTGATGCACCGAGTGAACCAACATAGGCGGCGACACTTCCTCCACCTGGAGCTGGACTTTCACTTGATGTTTCGTGAGCAAATTTTGCAAGTGACATCTCAACAAGGTTTCCGCTCTCAGATGTAATAAGGTATTCTATGATTTTTTTCTTAGGATCAAAAGGAGCTAGTTCGTCTAATCCCATAGACTTTACTGCAATCTTGATGAGTTCCTCTTCGCTGACACCAATTGATCGTTGTTGCTTCTTGAGAAAGTATCGACCTGCATCTAGCATCACTTGCTTGGGTACGAGCCCAACAAGTTCTGATCCTGTTACCCTTAACCCTCTTTTATTTGCAGAATTATTACACTCTTCAAATGCGGTGTGCAGTGCTGTCTTATTGATATCTGTAATATTCATTGATATCTGTGCCACACCATACTCTGGTATGTACCAGCCTATTGCTTTGACGCCTGGGCATGCTCCAGTTTCTCTGACAGGTTCTCCAGCTGCATCTCTAATAATCTCTCCATCAAGTTTTCCATCTTTTCTTTTGATTCTTCCTTTCTCTCTGATGTCAAAGGCAACAGAGTTAGCACGTCTTACAGAAGTGGTATTAAGGTTGACATTGTAGGCAATGAGAAAGTCCCTAGCACCGATTGCAGTCACTCCATGTTTCACAGGTAATACTGTGGGACCAAAGTCGGGTTTCCATTCTGGTTTGAGGAGTTTGGCAGCCATTCCTTCATATTCGCCTGCTCTAATAGTAGCTAGATTTTTTCTATCCGGTTTGCTTGCTGCCTCTTCATAGAGAAAGACTGGTATACCGATTTCTTCTCCAACCCGCTTACCAAGGCGCTGCGCATATTCCACAGTTTCTTCCATCGTCACACCACTAATTGGGATGAGGGGACAGACATCAGTGGCACCCATTCTTGGGTGTTCACCTGAGTGGTTTGACATATCGATGAGTTGGCTTGCTTTTTTGATAGCTAGAAATGCAGCATCTATTACTGCTTCTGGTTCGCCGACAAATGTTACAACTGTACGATTTGTTGCTTGACCTGGATCGACATCTAGGAGTTGTACTCCTTTAGCATTTCGAATTTCATCAACGATATTTTGAATGATTGTAGCATTGACGCCTTCGCTAAAGTTGGGTACGCATTCGATGAGTCTTTTAACTGTTGCCATTATTGAAGTAGAGTTTGTTTGTTATTTACCTAGAGTGATTGGATCATACTAAGTCTTGTCTGATTACTTGCGTAAAAATACATGAAGTGATGCCATTAACTCATATTCTAGATCAATAACTTTCTCAACCATTTGCATTTGTATTTGCATTTATCTGAAGTTAAAAAGAACTACTTGTTCAAGACAATAAGGTTAATACGGAATAAATCTCTGGAATAATATGTTGACCTATCGTAACTTAGGGCAGTTAATATTCTAAATCATCAAGCCACTTAAATGCAGCGTAGTCTCTTCAATTTGTTCTTCTTATCACTCATCATCTTTATAGGTAGTATGGTTACTTCTTCTCTCTCTGCACAAGAGGTGATTATTTCTCCAGACATTAGCATCAAACTTGATCGAAAGTATATCGTCCTTGGTCAGAAAAAAGACAACATCTTACTCTTTAGAGATCAAGTAAAAAAGCAGCATGTCGATGTCTTCGATGAGAATCTCAAATATAAGTATACAAGAGAGATTCAATTTAATAGATTAGAGCCAAAGATTATTGCAGTAATCTCTCATGGAAATTCAGCTTCTATTCTGTTTAACACAATTGATAAAGACTCCTTGGTTTTGCACCAACATGTTATTAATCATCTTGGAGAGATGCAGGATACTATCGTTCTTGGTACATTCGACAAAAAGCGATTTAAGGGTAACTTTAAATATAGCTACTCAGCAGATAAAAACAACATTGCTATATTTAGTAAGGGAAGAGAATCTGGGCTCAATCTCTTTATGACTGACTTAAACAAGAATGAAATAATCTGGGAGACAGAGATCAAGGAATTTGAACCCAAGCCTGAATATAAGTTCAAAGATATGATAGTGAGTAACACACAAGAAGTCGTCATGCTCTACGAAAGAGATAATAATAGGACGAAGGCAAAGTCTCACGCAATTCTTCTTAAACATATAAGTGAAGGTATGGAGAGGTCTTATAATACAGAGATCGCAATACCTCAGTACCTCAGTAAGGATATCCATCTCACATATGATGATGTCAACGAGGCTCTTCTTGTGATTGGACTCTATACTGAGGCAAATCGATCATCTGCACTTGGCTACTTTTATTATAGCAGCCCACTTTCTGCGATGGGTAATGATGATGAAATCGTCTACCAACAGTTTGATCAACTTTTTATTCAGACGGTCAATGGCAAACGTAGGGGAGTAAATAATACATTAGACTATTACTTTATTAAGGATGTTGTCTTCCAACAAGATGGAAGTTTTCTTTGGATCGGTGAGATGTACAAGCAATATATCCGAAGAACACCATCACCTTATACTAGGACTGCAGGTGGACTCTCAGGATATATCGACCACTATACTGAAGATGTTATTGTCGTCTCTGTTGATAAATCAAATACCGAACTTTGGAAAAATGTCATTTACAAAAAGCAATTTTCACAAGATGATGATGCAATCTATAGTTCATTCGGTCTCATGAAGACACCATCAAGGTTTCAGATTGTATTCAATGATGAGGTGAAGAGAAACAATACTGCAAGTAGTTATTCAATTGATCCTGTTGGCAATATGGTAAGGAAGACAGTACTTAATACAGAGTATGAAAATCTTCGTCTCAGATTTGAAGATGCTGAACAAATCAGTGCCAATAGTATGCTTTTAGTGAGTGAGACAAGTGGAGCTCTTAACTTGGTGAAGATTACATTTTAGATCCATAACCAAACCCATTTGGCTTCAAAAATCTAATCTTAAAATACTATACCATACTTATTTACAGTTATTAAGCCGAAATCTAACTTGAATATGAAAAACTTTACCCTTCTTTTAGGAACAATGTTGATCTCTTCTTTCCTTTCTGCTCAGACTATTGTTGGAGTGTGGAAAACTGTAGACGATGAAGACAATGTTGAAAAATCCCACATCAAACTCTACGAAAAGGACGGAGTACTTTACGGTGAAGTAATCAAACTTCTCGAAGGTGCTACTGCCACACATTGCAATGACTGTGATGGTGATCTCAAGGGAGCACCAATTGTAGGCATGAATGTTGTCTATGATATGGTACCTGATGGTAAAGCCTATGATGATGGGAGTATTCTCGATCCAGGAAGTGGAAAAGTCTATTCATGTCGAATAGCTCTTAAAGATGATAATACTCTCGAGGTGAGGGGTTATCTCGGATTTTCTTGGTTAGGTCGTACTCAGTACTGGTACCGGGTACAATAATTCTTAGTAAATACTGTTTTTATTACATATTATTCCTTAATTAAACTTACTGTATGCAGCACAGCTACACTTCAAATTCACTTGTTTCTTATTTATTCAACGATTGCCCAATACTTACCAAGTTCGAAGTAGACAATTGGCTTGCAGAAGGCGGTATAGTTCTGAATGAATTTGAAACCCTGAGACACACACTGAGTAAATTACCACGTGTGACCTTTCAACCAACTGAGAGTTCTGTTAATCAGATCTTGCAACTAAGTAGATCATACTAAATTAGTACGCAAATTGATGATACAATAGACGATCAAAAAAAATGATAAAACCCATTTACCTCGAGTAGATGGGTTTTTTTTGTTTACTGCAGATTTAAAGTTACTTTTGTATACACAAATTCTTAATATATAAACCTGCAACAATGTCAAAAGAAAAAGAGGCGAAATTAAAAGCACTAGGCCTAACTCTAGATAAGCTCGAAAAGACTTACGGAAAGGGGACGATCATGAAACTAGGAGATAAGAAAGTAGCTGACGTCGAGGCTATTAGTACAGGTTCATTAGGATTGGATATCGCATTAGGTATCGGCGGACTTCCAAAGGGAAGAGTAGTAGAGATTTATGGACCAGAATCATCTGGTAAGACGACACTTGCTATCCATGCGATGGCGGAGTGTCAAAAGAGTGGAGGAATCGCTGCATTTATTGATGCAGAGCATGCCTTTGATAAGTCTTATGCTGAGGCACTCGGTGTGGATACAGATAACCTCCTCATCTCTCAACCTGATAATGGTGAGCAGGGACTAGAGATTGCTGACCACTTGATTAGATCTGGAGCTATTGATATTTTAGTAATTGACTCAGTGGCAGCACTGACTCCAAGAAGTGAAATAGAAGGAGAAATGGGTGACTCTAAGATGGGTCTTCAAGCCAGATTGATGTCTCAAGCACTGAGAAAGTTAACTGGTACTATAGGACGTACTGGATGCTGCTGTATTTTCATCAACCAATTAAGAGAAAAAATTGGAGTCATGTTCGGAAATCCTGAAACGACTACTGGTGGTAATGCACTCAAGTTCTATGCTTCTATGAGACTAGACATCAGAAAGTCTGGTCCATCGATTAAAGATAAAGAAGGAAATATGGTGGGTAACCTCACTAAGGTAAAAGTGGTCAAAAACAAACTAGCACCACCATTTAGAATCGCAATGTTCGACATCGTATTCGGAGAAGGGATCTCTAAGGTTGGAGAGATCATCGATATCGGAGTAGACAATGATATCGTCGGTAAGAGTGGGTCATGGTATAGCTATAATGGAACTAAAATAGCTCAAGGAAGAGAAGGAGCTAAGCAGTTCCTCAAAGACAATCCAGAAGTATCAGCCGAAATAGAAAAGAAGATTATGGCTATCTACAAACCAGATCCAAATGAAGTAAAAGAAGAGGTAGCTGAGAAAGAAGCGGAGACAGAATAATACACAACTCTCAGACTGAATTAAAAACCAAAATAAAGGCCTTAGTAGACAGCTAAGGTCTTTTTATTTTTAACTTGACTATGATACTCCTAAAGTCGAAGTGGTTCATAACATTTATATTTGTCCATTGTTGTAAAGAGTAGACAACAACCGTCTCATGACAATAGCAGAAATCCAAGCTCCCGTAAAGGAAGAAATTAAGCGATTTGAAGCCCACTTCAAAGCTTCGATGAAGACGAGTGTCCCACTACTTGACAAGATTACTTATTACATCGTCCAGCGAAAAGGAAAGCAAGTCAGACCTCTCTTTGTCTTTCTCTCTGCTAACTTACTCGGTGAGATTACAGAAAAGACACATAATGCTGCAGCTCTTGTGGAGCTCCTCCATACAGCAACACTTGTCCATGATGATGTTGTCGATGACTCAGAGATGCGGAGAGGGTTCTTCAGTATCAATGCCCTTTGGAAAAATAAAATTGCTGTCCTTGTTGGAGACTTCCTTCTCTCTAGTGGATTGCTCTTAGCTCTCGACAATAATCACTTCGACTTACTCAAAGTGCTGTCAGTAGCAGTCAAAGAAATGAGTGAGGGAGAACTCCTTCAAATAGAAAAGGCAAGAAAGCTTGACATCGATGAAGACATCTATTACACGATTATCAGACAGAAGACGGCATCTCTGATAGCTGCATCTACGAGTGCTGGAGCAAAGAGTGTTACTGATGATGAAGAGCAGGTAGAAAAGATGAGGCGATTTGGAGAAACGATTGGTATGGCATTCCAGATTAAAGATGACCTTTTTGACTATGGCGACAAGGCAATAGGTAAGCCTACTGGAATAGACATCAAAGAAAAAAAGATGACACTTCCGCTCATCTATGCATTGAACAATACCGATAGGAAGACCAAAAAACACATCATCAATAGCATCAAAAGAGATAGTACAAATCCAAAGGTTGTCAAAGAAGTGATTGACTTTGTGAAGTCATCAGGTGGTCTCGATTATGCAACAACTCAGATGAATGAGTATAGAGATGAAGCCTTGAGTATCTTGTCAACTCTCCCCCAAAATGAAGCAAATAATTCCCTCCAAAAACTCGTCGACTTTGTAATTAATCGAAGCAAGTAAAGTAAGTCTTACAGATTCCTTCCAATTCACTTGATATTGTATCTTTAGATTCTAACACGATACTTTACATAAACCAACAATCAAGATGAATTTAGCTTTAGCACCTATATTTACAAATGATGCCATCACTTTTGCGATATTGATGGTTGTATTGGCTCTCATCTTCTACACATCAGGACTAGAGGATAACAAGTGGAAGAAGTTTTACAGATTTGTACCAGCATTGTTGCTCTGTTATTTTGTGCCAGCACTCTTAAATTATCCATTGGGACTCATCTCACCGCACTGGTATGGAGACGGATTGCAAGCTGTGCTTGATCAGTACAATGTGGTCTTACCAAATGGATTGAGCTATGATCAGATCACTGCCTATCTCAATGATGCAGGAGTACCGGCAGCTGAATATAAAGCAACACAGGGGCACAGTAGTCTCTACTTTGTGGCATCACGCTACTTATTGCCGGCCAGTTTGATTTTATTTTGCTTAAGCATTGACCTCAAGGGACTCATTAACCTTGGTCCGAAGTCACTTATCATGTTCTTGACAGCGACCGTTGGTATTATCATTGGTGGTCCGATTGCTCTCTTGTTTATCTCATCAGTAGCACCAGATGTCATCAGTGCTGACCCTGGAGAGGTGTGGAGAGGACTGGCAACTGTAGCTGGAAGTTGGATAGGTGGAGGCGCTAATCAGACAGCGATGAAAGAAATCTATGAAGTTGCTGACAACCTCTTTGGTACGATGATCGTAGTAGATGTGGTAGTCGCAAATATTTGGATGGGATTCCTACTCTATGGCGCTGGTATCTCTGACAAAATAGATAAGAAGCTCAAAGCAGATAATAGTTCTATCAAAGAGCTAGTCACTAAGGTATCGGATTATAGATCAAAAATTGAAGAAATTCCAACTACAAGAAAACTCTTTATGTTGCTCGCTATAGCCTTTGGAGGTGTAGCGATTAGTCACTTGGGAGCAGACATTATGACTCCTTTGATGAAGGGTCAGTCAGATTTTTTGAGTCGGTTTTACTTAGATAGTTTCATGTCACACTTCTTCTGGTTGATAGTAATCTCAACTACGATTGGATTGAGTCTTTCCTTTACTAAGGCAAGGAGATTTGAAGGAGTAGGTGCATCGAGATGGGGATCTATCTTTATCTATATTTTGGTTGCAACCATTGGGATGAAAATGAACCTTGGGGAAGTCTTTGACAACCTTGGATTATTTGCTGTAGGGATTGTCTGGATGCTCGTCCATGTTGGTTTGTTATTGCTTGTTGCAAAACTGATCAAGGCACCATTCTTCTTTGTAGCAGTTGGGAGTCAGGCTAATATTGGTGGTGCTGCTTCGGCACCGATTGTGGCTTCTGCATTTAATGAGTCACTGGCGCCGGTCGGTGTGTTGATGGCAGTACTAGGTTATGCTCTTGGGACCTTTGGAGCTATCATTTGTGCAACACTCATGCAGATCGTCTCAGGTGGCTAAGGATCAATTTAGTAATGTGGAGCCCAAAACTCTCTTAAAACCTCAAAAAAGCACCCAAATCTTTGAGGAAGTTCTCTGCATAGATAGTTGATAGTCAAGGTATTTAGATGACCTAGAGGCTACTTATGTAAGGAAATTATTGTATCTTTGCACTCCGAAAAAAATTCGGTTGACCGATTTACATAAACTAAAGATTGCAGTATGAGTAAGAAAAGAGTGTTGTTTGTCACGCAAGAAATGGATCCCTACACAGCCTTAGGAGAGATCTCAGAAAAGGTTAAAAATTTACCCCAAAAGGGACATGGTCCAATGGATGTCAGAATATTGATGCCAAAGTTTGGTCCTATCAATGAAAGAAGACATAAACTCCATGAAGTTGTCAGGCTTTCAGGTCTTAATATTATCGTAGAGGATGAAGATTACCCATTAATTATTAAAGTTGCAAGTTTGCCAAGTACGCGGATGCAAGTCTACTTCTTGGATAACGAAGAATTTTTCAGCAGAAAGAATCACTTTCACGATGATGATGAAGCACCTTTTGAAGATAATCAAGAGAGAATGGTCTTTTTCTGTAAAGGGGTATTCGAAACAGTAAAGAAATTTGGATGGGCACCAGACTTGATTCATTGTCATGGATGGTTTACAAGTTTGATACCAGCATACCTTAAGACAGTTTATAAGGATGAGCCAATATTTGAAAATGCTACATGTATATTCACACCATATGAGACGACGTTAGAAGAAAGCTTCAACGATAAGTTTAGAGATATCGCGACTATTATGGGTGTAGAAGAAGGTAGTGACTTAGATCCTTTCTTTGTTGACGGTAAGGTGAGACTCCAACTCGGAGGAATGCACTATGCTGATGCGATGACGAAAGGAAGTGAAAAGTTGGCACAAGACGAAGAAGCTTTATTCAATGAGTCTGATAAACCAAAACTCGATTTTCTTCCTGAAGAAGAAAATATCACAGCTAATGTAGAGTTTTATAAGTCATTAGTTACCGAAGAAGAAGAAGCTTAAAAACCCAAGAATATTTTACTGGTACCCGTTACCTATCTTATGAAGTATATCGTTTCCTTAGTTGCAGTTGTTTCTCTGATATTTGCATTCAGTTGTAACTCCCCAGAACTCTTAGGAGTAGAGTTATTACAAGATGAAAGCATTAATATAGAGTTTACTGATACAGTCAATCCGATTGTAAGTACTGTCCAAGATGACTCTGTTGTTGTATTTGCATCTAATGGGTTTAATCTCCGTAATTTTATACACTTTCCTCTTGGTGTTTATCAAGATCCAACATTCGGAAATGCGACTTCAGATTTGTATCTCACACCTGGGATTAGCACAGGTAATTTACCTGACTTTAATAAGACTACTTTTGACTCGATCGTTATGGTACTGCCTTTGGATGTTGATGCAAGATATGGAGACACACTCTCTACCTATGATGTCAATGTCTTTCGGTTAGATGAGTTTCCATCTTCAAGTACTATAATCGGAGAGAGAATGGATACGATTTACTCAGATCAGTCTTTTGCCTATGACCAGATTTCTTTAGGTAGTGTCAACCTAGTACCGCGTTATTATGACTCATTAGATGTCTATAGTCCTGCACTTGATAGTATAGTTGCGTCGCGACCGCATCTTAGGATTCCACTGGATGATGAATTTGGGTCAAAGTTACTTGATACAATGGTAGTGAATGCTGATAGTACTTTTCAAGGATTTGTAAGAGGATTTAGGATAACAGCTGAAAGTAGCGAACCTGGGTTTATTGGTCTAAACTTAAGTAACTTTTCAAGTAGTAGTACGAATGCAATTGTCTCTCTTTTTTATAAAGATAGTATGAATGTTGCTACACAATATGATTTCAGTTTAGGAATATTTAAGAGTGCAAATTATACACATGACTATTCTGGGACGCTTGTAGAGCAGGCACTCAATGGAGACAATACTCTTTCGTATGTACAAGGAATGGCTGGAGTCAATACTCGAATAGATTTAAGTCAAGTGATGGATTTTGCCGGTGAAGGTATCAATTATGCAGAGTTAGAAATTACTGTTGACGAGTCAACGATTACCGATCTAACAGGTGGAGTAGAATCACTACTCGCAATCTATAAGAACGATAATAATAATGATGCATCAGTAATTGATGCAGTATTAACAACAGATGCAGAAGGCAATAAAATCCTCTTTGATGGTACACTTCAGAGGATTTTTAGAAATAGTGAAGAAGTTCTTGTCTATAAGATTATCTTGACTAATCACCTAAAAAATATTATTTCAGGTGAAATTTCTACACCATTTATTGAGTTAATTCCTGTAAATAAGGTGGAGTCACCTCAAAGATCAATACTCTTTGGAAATACTGGGGACGAAAACGAAATAAAACTTAACTTAGTAGTCACTACTCCTTAGTTCAGTTGAAATAAATTTTTATAGAGTCTCTAGATTCATAATCTTCAATTGAGGCTAATATTAAAACTACCAATCTGATCTCAAGCTATAGCCGAAGATTAGTGATAGAGAATCTATCAGAATCTATCACGTAGGAATTGAATGATAATTTATCATTCACATTAATAGACAATTACTAAAGGACAATAGATATTTTAAGATTATGTGTGGAATAGTAGCATATGTAGGACAAAAAGAAGCATATCCAATCGTTATTGAAGGACTTAAGCGTCTAGAATATAGAGGTTATGATAGTGCAGGCATTTCTGTTATCAACGGTCAACTCTCAACATATAAGTGTAAAGGGAAAGTAAGTGACTTAGAGGAAGCAATATTGGACCAACCAGTGCATGGAACGGTAGCAATAGGCCACACTAGGTGGGCTACTCATGGTGTCCCTAATGATATCAATGCTCACCCACATCTTTCTGGAGATGGTAAGCTCTCAATCATTCATAATGGGATTATTGAAAATTATGCACCACTCAAACAAGCACTAGAGAATCTTGGTCACGAATTTAAGAGTGATACCGATACGGAAGTCCTTATTCACCTCATAGAAGAAGTAAAGAAGGAGGACAATCTCAGCTTAGAAGAGGCTACAAGAAGAGCCTTACAGAAAGTAGTCGGAGCCTACGCAATCGTCATATTGGATAAAGATAATCCTCATAAGATAGTCGGTGCTAAAAAGTCAAGTCCACTTGTATTTGGCATTGGCGATGGTGAATATTTCTTAGCTTCTGATGCATCACCGATGGTGAAGTATACTGACCAAGTAATCTATCTTAAGGATGAAGAAATCATTACTATAGACCTAAATGAAGGGTACGAAATAAGGACCATAGAAAACGAGATCAAAAATCCGAAAGTTCTCCAAATTGATCTCAAAATAGAAGAACTTGAGAAAGGAGGTTACGAACACTTTATGCTGAAAGAAATCTATCAGCAACCAATTACTATCTCAGAATCAATGCGTGGACGAATTAATGCAGCAGAAGGATGGGGTAAGTTAGGAGGGATGGAACTCCACATGAATCGATTCTTAAATGCTAAGAGGATAGTACTTACAGCGTGTGGGACATCGTGGCATGCAGCAATGATAGCAGAGTATCTCTTCGAAGAATTAGCCAGAATACCCACAGAGGTAGAGTATGCCTCAGAGTTTAGGTACCGCAACCCGATTATCTCTCCTGATGATGTTATAATAGCACTCTCACAGTCTGGCGAGACAGCAGATACATTAGCTGCAATCAAATTAGCAAAGTCTAAAGGAGCATTTATTTATGGTATCGTTAATAATGTCGGTTCGTCCATAGCTCGTATAACTGACTCTGGAAGCTATATCCACGCAGGACCAGAGATTGGAGTTGCATCGACTAAGGCATTTACAAGCCAGTTAACTGTACTTACTTTGATGGCTATCATCTTAGGATATCAGAAAGGTAAGATTAGCGAAGATTATTACAGACAATTACTCACGGAGTTAGAGTCAGTACCAACGCAAGTCAGTAAGATACTTGCAAAAGCAGACCAGATTAAATATATCGCAGGTGAGGTAAGGAATACATCAAATGCTCTCTACCTTGGTAGAGGATATAACTTCCCAGTAGCTTTAGAAGGAGCTCTTAAACTCAAAGAAATTTCTTATATCCATGCTGAAGGTTATCCAGCAGCAGAGATGAAACATGGACCTATTGCATTGATAGACATGTATATGCCAGTAGTCATCATAGCGACTAATAAATCAGCTCGCGAAAAGATAATTAGCAATATCCAAGAAGTCAAAGCAAGAAAAGGAATCGTAATAGCAATCATTCTAGAAGGTGATGAGATGATCAGAGAGATGGCAGATTTCTCTATTGAGATTCCGAGTATTGCAGAACCACTTTCCCCCTTACTTTCAGTAATCCCCCTACAGATACTCTCATATCACATCGCAGTGATGAGAGGATGCCACGTAGACCAACCAAGAAATTTGGCTAAGTCAGTCACTGTAGAATAAATTCAATACATTTACACCCAAATATGGAGACAAATAATATAGATAATAAAATAGAATACACTTCGCAGAAGGAACCACTTATTATTGCAGAGTATGGACGTAACATTCAAAAACTTGTTAAGCATTGTAAGGGAATTGAAGACAAAGAAGAAAGACAACGATTCGCAGAAGCAATTGTCAAGTTGATGTCTCAGATAGTACCACAGCAACACACAAAGAATGATTACTACGATAAACTCTGGAAGCATTTCTTTAGACTTGCTCAATATGACATCGATGTAGATACTCCCACAGGAGAAATCCCATTGGCGACTAAGAATCTGATCGAACCACAAAAGGTAGAATATCCAACTCGGAATAGAACATTCAGACACTATGGAATTCAGATTAAAGATTTGATCAAAAAAGCCATCGAAATGGAAGATGGTGAGAAGAAAACAGAGTTCGTAAAGATCATAGGTTCATTTATGAAAATGGCCTACAAAAATTGGAACAAAGAGCATTACGTAAGTGATGAAATCATTATGGAAGACCTTGAGGCTATCTCTGAAGGAAAGCTCAAGATTGCTAGTGATGTATCTCTTGATGGATTGATGTCTAATATCAAAAGACGAAACAACAATTCAAAGTCTAAGAATAATTATAAGAAGTCTAAGAACTCCAAGTATTCGAAAAATAAAAAGAAGAACTACAGAAGATATTAATCTTGGTAGTTTCTCAACCAAATCAAAAAATTTTACTTGACCAATACGATGAATTATACTAATATCCTCACCAATAATACTGATGGTATTATTCTCATTACATTGGATAGACCTAAGGCTCTCAATGCAGTCAATACTGCAATCATCTCAGAGCTCTATTATTTCTTTACCGAAGGCTATAAGCAACACTCCGATCTCATCGGTGTGATCATCACAGGATCGGGAGAGAAGGCATTTGCAGCAGGTGCAGATATCAAAGAATTTATGGAAGTAGCAGATACAGCCAAAGATTTTTTAAAGACTGGACATTTGATGTTTAATGCAATTGAAAACTTCCACAAACCTGTCATTGCTGCCATTCACGGGTTTGCGCTAGGCGGTGGATGTGAGTTGGCTTTGGCATGTCACATGCGTGTCATCGCAGAGAATGGTAAACTTTCATTTCCAGAGGTCAATCTAGGGCTAATACCTGGATATGGAGGGACACAAAGGATGTCACAACTCATCGGTAAAGCGAGAGCAATGGAACTCATGATGACTACGGATATGCTCACAGCAGAACGGACTGTTGAATTGGGAATCTGTAATCACAAGGTACCTGTCGGTGAAGTAGTAGCCAAGTCTACTGAAATCTTACAGAAAATTGGATCGAAGGGACCTCTCGCTATTAAACAGATCATCAGCTCGGTCAATGCTTGCTTTGATCAAACCAAAAACGGGTATGAAGTAGAGCTAGACGCCTTTGCAGCACTCATGCAAACTCAAGACTTCAAAGAAGGAGTAAGTGCCTTTGTCGAGAAGCGTAAGGCTGAATTTGAAGGAAAATAATTTAACTCAGATTGTAAATTAACCTATGTGGGTGAGTCTATCGACCCATATGGACAAGGAGAACAGAAATGTCAGATGGCGATACACCACTTATCCGACTTGCTTGACCAATTGTTCGTGGTTTCAAAGATGTCAATTTTTCTCTAGCTTCAGCAGAGAGAGACTCAAGTCCATGATAGTTGACTCCATCCCTAATTATTACTTTTTCTAAGCGATTCATTTTATCAGCCATCTCTTGCTCCTTTTGGATATAGCCTTCATACTTAATGGCAATTTCGGCTGATTCGATATGTGTTGGATCCATTGTGTTGATCTCATCATTGAGACTTGGGATGACTTTAGCTAGACCTTCTAGATTGATATTTGGCCTTCTCAATAGTGATATCACCTTGACCTTCTGGTTGAGTGCTGATGAATTCATACTTACTAGATAATCATTGACTTGGTCGGGAGTTACACTCAGTTTTTCTAATAAACGAGTGATATTATTGATACCTTCTTTCTTGGCAGTCACTCGCTTTACTCTTTCGTCCATGTTCCTCACTCCAAGTTTGTCAGCAAGCGGAGTTAACCGGAGATCAGCGTTATCTTGTCTAAGGAGGATTCTGTACTCAGCTCTGCTGGTAAACATTCGATAGGGTTCTTTAGTCCCTTTATTGACAAGGTCATCGATTAGTACTCCGATGTACGCTTCAGATCGTTTCAATACGAATGGTTCTTCTCCTCTATGTTTGTTATGGGCATTAATCCCTGCCATCATCCCTTGAGAGCCTGCTTCTTCGTAACCAGTAGTACCATTGATCTGTCCAGCAAAAAAGAGATTAGGGATCAACCGTGTTTCAAGATTAATTGACAATTGTGTAGGCGGGAAGAAGTCATACTCAATTGCATATCCAGGTCTGAACATTTTCATGTTTTCAAATCCAACAATTTTTCTCAAGGCCTTATATTGGACATCTTCTGGAAGTGATGAGGAGAATCCATTGACATAGACTTCACAAGTATTCCTACCCTCAGGCTCTACGAAGAGTTGGTGTCGATCTTTATCAGCGAAGCGATTTAGCTTATCTTCTATTGATGGGCAGTAACGTGGTCCCAGTCCTTGGATACGACCGTTGAACATTGGTGAACGGTGAAACCCTTCCTTGAGAGCTTCATGTACCTCAGGATTAGTGTAAGTGATATGGCAAGGCACTTGCGTCTCTGGCTTAGGCGTGTCTAAGTATGAGAATCCTGTGATTTCTTCGTCTCCTGGTTGAAGTTCCATGACATCCCAGTTGAGTGATCTTCCATCTACCCGAGCTGGTGTCCCTGTCTTCATTCTTCCTGATTCGAAACCTAGGCTAACTAATTGTTCAGTGAGACCTTTTGCTGCTCGTTCGCCTGCTCTTCCTCCACCAAAGTTCTTATCACCGATATGGATGAGACCATTGAGGAAGGTACCATTTGTGAGTATGACAGTTTTTGACTCTATCTCAAGACCGATACCAGTCGCAACACCAACACATCTATTGTCTTTGACGACCAGACCTGTGACCATCTCTTGCCAGAAGTCAATATTAGGATGAGCCTCAAGCATCTGTCTCCACATTGTTGCAAATTCCATCCGATCACTTTGTGCTCGTGGACTCCACATCGCTGGTCCCTTTGACTTGTTGAGCATCCGAAATTGGATCATTGTGTGATCTGTGATGATACCACTGTATCCACCCATGGCATCTATCTCTCTGACGATTTGGCCTTTGGCTACACCACCCATTGCTGGATTGCATGACATGTTTGCTATAGTATTCATATTCATCGTTACGAGGAGTACAGATGAGCCTAAGTTGGCTGCGGCGACTGCTGCTTCGCATCCTGCATGACCTGCACCGACTACTATGACATCATATTTTGGAAACATTGCTTGTATACTTATGCGAATGAAATATTACAATTTAGCGACAGTGAAAAAAACCTGCTTGCACTAAATTATAGCGCAAAAGTAATACCATTCTAGTTTAACTGTAACACTATCCACTGTTAGTCATTAAAGATATCATGTATATTTGTACTTATCAGAAGACTAGCACCTAGTCTTTCATTCAAAATAAGCTTAATTTAATGCCTCGCGAAACCCTAAAACCGGAACAAAAAGCACTTAACATCAACCTTGACAATTCGATTTATGGCACATTTGCAGAGATAGGAGCAGGTCAGGAAGTAGCACGTAATTTTTTCAAAGTAGGAGCAGCTGCTGGTACAATTGCTAAAACAATGTCTGCCTACGACAAGTCATATTCTGATGCTATATACGGAGTAGAAAAAACAGGAAGATATGTCTGTGAATCAAGGCTCTATAAGATGCTCAACCACGAATTTCATTTGTTAGAAGAGAGGTTAGTTGACACTAATGACTCGACAAAGTTCTTTGTCTTTGCAGACACAGTGTCGGCTATTAATTACTCAAGAACAATCAAAGGAAATGGATGGATGGGAGTGAGATTTCAACTGGATCCTAACGGTGAGCCAAATGACTTGATTATCCATGTCAAGATGAAAGATAGAAACAACCTCCTCCAACAAGAGGCTATTGGTCTCCTTGGGGTCAATATGATCTATGCCTGTTATAATTACCATGATAATCTTGAAGGGTTCGTCGAATCTCTCTTAGATGGTATCAAAGGGAGAGTAGAAGTAGATATGATGAGACTCAGTGGTCCAGATTATCGACATGTAAATCAAAGTCTATTGTCTCTAGATCTGGTCAAACATGGTCTGACTGAGGTTGCAATGTTTGACGCTGAAGGATTGGGAATTCATGCCTCTGAATTTCTCTATAAAAAACCTCTAGTTGTCGTAAGAGGTCACTTCCAACCACCAACGATAGTCTCTCAAGATGTACTCAATAGTAGTCTAATTCAATTCAATCAAGAACCAGACGTCGATGAGAAGAAAGCAAGAGTAGTTGCTGAGTTGACCTTGGATAATTTGATGAAAGATGGAGAGATTAGCGATATTGATTTTATGGAAAGAGCTGCTGCGATTGGATCACTCAATTACATTACCATTATCTCAAATTGTAGTAATCATCAGAGGTTGATTAACTACCTCCAAGATTACAAGGTAACTAAGTTGGGACTTGTGATAGGAATATTAGAGCTCAAGGAATTGATAGAGAAAAAGTATGAAGAGAATAAAGACGGAAGGCTTTTAGTTGCTTTTGGAGAATTGTTTACTCGGAGTATTAGTATCTATGTCTATCCAGCAATAAGGGAAGATTCTGGTGAACTTCTTAACTTGAACAACCTTGAAGTACCTGAAGGAATGGACTTTCTCTACAAGTATCTCTTAGAGAGTAAGCAGTTGATACCAATAGAAAGTTACAATGAGGAAATTCTTAAAATATTCCCTCATGATATCAGAGAAAAAATTATCAATAACTCTGACGGATGGAGAGATGGTGTACCGTCTAGTGTAGCAGAGTTGATTGAGAGTAAAGGAATGTTCAGCTTCAATACAGGACATGCTTAGACTTGGATTATTTTCTTGTATTGTGATGATATTTGTCTTTTCGGCATTGAATTGCTCCTCAGGTCAGGAGGCAAGCAAGCAGGGCGATCAAGTCACTATTGAGCAAAAAGTGCAACACTTTCAACCACCAAAGATGGAGAACAACCCATATGACAGTTTATTGACACTTGATTTTATCTTAGGAAAATTCGACCCAACTGAGCACCCACAATTCAGTAAAATTCCGGCAAAGTATACGGATAAGGAAGGCATAATGATGCACACAGATGCTTTAGCTGCATTTGAGAAGATGGCAGTTGCTGCAGAAGATGCAGGTTACAAACTTGTCATCAGGTCAGCTGCACGTAACTTTAAGTATCAACGATCAATCTGGGAAGCAAAGTGGAGCGGCAAGCGAATCTTAAGTAGTGGTATCAATGCCGCTGAGGATATCTCTGAACCTACTCTCAGAGCAAAAGAGATAATGAAGTATAGTGCAATGCCTGGAGCATCAAGGCACCACTGGGGGACAGACATCGACCTTAATGCCTTTGATAATGCCTACTTTGAATCGGGTAAGGGTAAGCTCATCTACGACTGGCTTATCAAGAATGCCAATCAATATGGATATTACCTTGTCTATACTGCTAAAGGAGACCAGCGACCAACAGGCTATGAAGAAGAAAAATGGCATTGGACATACAAGCCAATTAGCAAGTATCTTACAGCATTTGCCCGCGAGCAACTTAGAGATTCAACTCTGACTAACTTTAGTGGAAGCGAGGTTGCACCTCAACTTAATGTTGTAAGTAACTATGTGTTAGGTATAGCACCAAATTGTCATTAACTCGATCAAAAAGTTTATTACTTTGAATTGATGAGTAACTGTTACCACTAAAGCATTCCACTTTTTAACTCCTATCTATCTCTTTTACTATTTTTTTTATTTAAACAAAAGACACCCATGTTTTTACAAGTAGAAATTACTAATTACACAACTAAGGCAATTAATATGGCAATTGAATACGTGCCACAAGTCTTGTTAGCCATATTGACCCTAGTTATTGGGTTTTGGGTTATCCGAAAAATCGTTTCAATCTTTGCAAGGACTACAGAAAAAAAAGTTGATAAGTCACTCTCTAATTTCTTAGCATCGTTATTAGGGATCTTACTCAAAGTAATGCTCATCATTTCTGTTGCGAGTATGTTTGGGATTAATACGACGAGTTTTATAGCTATTTTTTCTGCTTTGACAGTTGGAATAGGGATGGCACTCAACGGGAGTATTGGCCACTTTGCAAGTGGAGTAATGCTTATGCTTTTCAAACCATTTAAGATTGGCGACTTGGTAGAGATAGGAGGTGGTCATACTGGGACAGTAGAAGCGATCAATGCATTCAATACAACATTAGCAACTTTGGATAATAAGCGGATCATTATTGCAAACAGCAATGTCACAGACAATACGATTACTAATATTTCAGGACAAGGCATTGTTGGAGTCGAATTGACATTTGGCATCGGCTATACTGATAGTATCGATGAGGCACGAAAGATCATACTAGAGGTAGGCAAGAACTGTCCTCATATCTTAGATGATCCTGCTCAGGGAGTTGTAGTTGGAGAGTTAGCTGATAGTTCAGTCAACCTGAATACGAGACCATTCTGTAAGAGTGAGAATTATTGGGATACATTATTCTATCTGCAAGAGCATGTCAAGAAAGAATTTGACAAAGCAGGGATTGGAATTCCATATCCACAGATGGATATCCACCTCAACCCACAGGCGAGTCTCTCGTAAATTGAGATTTATTTATTGAAATCTAAACCATTTTACATAAAGTGATGCATCAAAATCCCTGCTGCAACACTGACATTGAGTGAGTCGATTGCATCTGTACCATGTATAGATGTGATGATGTCACATCTATCTGTAATCGATGGTGATAGCCCCTTCTCCTCATTTCCCATAACGATGACAAAAGGCTGTTCTGGTTTGGGTACTTCTTTGATTGGTGTGCCTTTGGCGTCTGCACCAATAATGAGAGCTCCAGAGTCTTTAAGAAATTGAATTGATTTTTTCAGTTCAATAGCCTTACAGACTTTGAGAGTGAGCAAAGCCCCTGCAGAAGACTTGATCGTCCCTGCATGGATACCAGCTGTACCTTTGATTGGTACAATGAGAGCATCTGCACCAAACCAAAGTGCAGTCCTAGCGATGGCACCGAGGTTACGGGTGTCTTCTATCCCGTCTAATGCGATGAATCTCGCCTGACGACCTTGCTCATATGAGAGTTGGAGGACATCTTCGATGTCATAGAACTGGATTGGGCTGATCAGAGCTACTACACCTTGATGATTCGTTGACTTTACGAGTACATTTAGCTTTTGTTTAGGTACAGCTTGAAGGTGTACACCTTGCTCTCTGCAGAGATACCTCAAGTCTTTTTCGACTTCACCTCTCACATTCTTGTCTAGCCAAACTCTTTCGATTTGTTTTTTGC
>Ga0114957_1002000_pt1 | contig 20514 bp, 19 predicted proteins | sample BantaG_FD_87175 | JGI IMG/M metagenome (GOLD analysis project Ga0114957, IMG submission 87175) | Marine algal microbial communities from Bantry Bay, Ireland - BantryBay_4 metaG | ecosystem: Host-associated > Algae > Red algae > Unclassified | place: Bantry Bay, Ireland | collected 2014-11-21 | reverse complement strand
CGATCAGGATCACTAATAAGACCTGAACCAAGACACTTATTCGTCACCATTGGATAAGGGCAACCAAGATTCCAATTCAACTCATCATAACCAAGACTCTGCACATAGTCGGACACAAAGAGAAACTCATCAGCACTATTCGTCATTACCTGTGGGATGACATTGATAGTTGTATTATTTTTGACTTGTAAGTCTTTCTGATAACCAGGCTTAATGACCTTCTTACCATTGAGTCTGATGTATGGTGCATAATAGAGATCTACTCCACCAAAGTACTTTTGATGAGCATTACGAAACCTGTAATCCGTAAATCCCTGTAAGGGTGATGAGACAATAGTGCAAGACATGGGTCAAAGGTAGGAAAAGTGTAATTATTAAAGTTTAGCTCAAATGATCCACCATCAGCATCAAAGTCATATACAGCTACGCAGCCACTTTGATTGCCAATTACTAAAGAAGTCCCATCAGGACTAAATAATGTCTGTGGGTTTGCTCTTAAGTTGCTCCAAGGGCAGGTGAGTTCTAATTGGTTTGACCTTATGATAGTGTTATTAGAAATGAGATAGCTTTTGATTTTAAAATCTTTAGTTGCAAAAGCAAGCCAAAATGTATGAGTTTGGTCAGTTGGTAGTACTAATAAAGAGCCTGGAACAATAGAATCAGTCAGGACAACTTTTCGTTTGTCTACAACCGCACCTAGACCTTGGTTAAGACTCATATCAAATGTGGTCAAAAACAGAGTATCCGTCAAGGTTTCTGTTCCTTGTGGACCATCGAAAGCTCTCATATTTGAATGGTAGAGATTAAACACAGACTCGTTTTCAGGAATAACAAAATTACACTTCCTAGCATTGAACCCATTGGAACAAAACAAATCGATAATAACTTGTTGATCACTTAGACAGAGTCCAGATCCACCTTCAATGATATCACCTGAGCTATTATAAAGGCTAGTCCCATTGGAATAAAACACTACATTGCCATCAGTGTCAGAAAAAGCTATTGTTTCCATTCCAAATTCAACTTGGCTGTCTATTGATTCAAATCGTAGACTATCCTCTTCAAATATCATCTTGAATGGAGTAAATAAGTCACTTTCACCATTAGTGTAGTAGCCTAAAGACCAGACATTATTGAATTGCCCGTATGCAGATAAACTTAATAGGAAACACCCACTAATGAATAAATACTTTTTCAGTATTGAATGTATTGTCTTCATATTTTTAAAGATAAGTAAAATATGACCTTAACTCTGACTTACCTATACATCGCCTTCTTATCTCTTAGATAGTCAGGTCTGAATGACAATCTTACTCCTAATACTACGCTTCGTAGATCACGACTCTCAACGATATCTATGCCTGATGCTTGCTCTACAGCATGTTGATATCCTTGCCAAGCTAAATCAGGAACAAACTCAAGTCCAGCAAAAGGAGTCACAGTAAATAGATCACCTAGACCTATATCCAAACCAAGACCAGCTGCAACTGCGAAAAGAGTTTGTTTGCTTCTTGAATCAACAGTAGGCAATATTGTTTCTCCATCTTCTGCAAACATTGTATAAGTTAACCTTCTTACTCCGGGACTTAAATAAGCATAAAGACCTTTTGACAGGAAATTGCCTTGCTTGGAGAAAGTGGGACAATTACAGTCACCTTCTATATCTAAGAAATAGAAATGAATTGGAACTTCGATTCCAAAACCAGTCTGTATGGCACTTTTAATATCTGGAAAATCAGAAGGGAGTTGGTCATAGATATTAATGGATTGCTTACTCGTAGTGACATAAGCTGTAGGATGAAACTCAACACGGTAATTTTTCAATCTCAACCAATATGAGATACCAATATAATGTGATCGATCAAATATAGCATCAGCTGATACATGCTCATTCCATTCGTCTTGCCATTCGATCTGATTGGGTTGGTGCTTATAGACTACTGAGAATTGACCACTCAAGGTAAATGTCAATATGCTAAAGATAAATGTCAACCCTAAAATGAATGGTAACTTATGCATTTGGAGATATTTGATTTGATTAATGAGTATACAACGCATTTATTAGATGTTTAGGTGTAATTTTGCAACATATTTCACTCTCTTTCAACATGGTAGAATAATTGAAGGAGATATTTTTGCCTACGAGCATATCATAAAGAAGCGAGACACTTGAAAACAAAGAGTATCCATAATCAAACAGTCAATGTAGTCACTCTTGGCTGTAGTAAGAACTTAGTTGACTCAGAGAACCTTATCACTCAACTCGAGGCCAACGAAGTAGAAGTCAGTCACGACAGTAATGAACTCAGCGATGTGGTCATTGTCAACACATGTGGTTTCATAGACCTTGCCAAAGAGGAATCAATCAATACGATCCTTGAATATGCAGAACTCAAGAAAGAAGAGAAAATAGAAAAACTCTATGTGACTGGGTGTCTATCACAGCGGTACAAAGACAATCTCGAAGAACAAATCCCTGAAGTAGATGCCTACTTTGGTACTGTAGAGTTGCCTGCACTTTTGGAAAAATTTGAGATAGACTACAAGCATGAACTCGTCGGACAGCGAAGTATCACAACACCTGCACACTATGCCTACATGAAGATTAGTGAAGGCTGCAATCGAACTTGCTCCTTCTGTGCTATCCCTCTGATGAGAGGTAAGCATATCTCACGTACAATTGAGAGCCTTGTCGAAGAGGCAAAGAATCTTGCTAAGCGTGGAGTCAAAGAAGTGATGCTCATCGCTCAAGAACTCACCTACTATGGTCTTGACATCTATAAAGAAAGAAGCCTTCCTCAACTCTTAGATGCACTCTGCGAAGTAGACGGTATTGAGTGGATCAGACTTCACTATGCCTACCCATCTAAGTTTCCAACTGAGATCTTCGATGTAATGGCTCGACAACCTAAGATCTGTAACTACCTCGATATGCCACTCCAGCATGCAAGTGATCGGGTACTGGAGAACATGAGAAGGCAAATCACAAACAAAGAGCAGCGAGACCTCATCGCACTAGCTCGTAAGACAGTTCCAGAGATAGCTATTCGTACAACAATGTTGGTTGGCTACCCAGGTGAGACTGAAGAAGACTTTCAAGACCTTTGTAACTTTGTCAAGGAAATGAAATTCGAACGCTTAGGAGTTTTTCTCTATAGTCATGAAGAAGATACGAGGGCTCATGAGGTTGAAGATAATGTAAGTCCAGAGGAAAAGGCAAACCGATCTAACCGTCTCATGGAAATCCAACAAGAGATTTCATTTAATAAGAATGCTGAAAAGATTGGACAGACACTCAAAGTTCTTATCGATCGCAAGGAAGGTGGCTACTTTGTCGGACGTACCGAGTCAGATAGCCCAGAAGTAGATAATGAAGTGCTAATCTCAGCAGCAGATAATTACCTTCGACAAGGTGACTTTGTGATGGTCAAGATTACTGATAGTGAAGACTATGACCTGTATGGAGAACTAGACGAAGCTTAAGACTAAGTTTTTTAATGAAAAATGGTTTATGCAGAATACAAAATTTTAAGTACTAATTAATTACCATTCAGTGTTTATAATTTAGTCTTAGGCTTAAACTTAGATTTAAACTTGGTAGGGGTTAGACTTAGAATTAGTTTTAGATTTAAACTTGCTTGAGTTTACTCGACACGTGGGTCAATCATCCGATAGACACTATCTAGACTCAGATTGATAAAAATGAAAATGACACTCACTGTCAAGATACAGCCAAGCAATAATGGGACATCGTAATTGAGTAAGGCAGTGATTGTCAACTGTCCAAATCCTCTAAAATTAAACACACTCTCGACAAAGAAGGCACCACTCAACAAGGAGGCAAACCAGCCTGTAGTTGCTGTGAGTATGGGATTGAGTGAGTTACGCAAGACATACTTGAGGATAATCATTTTCTTTGGTAGTCCCTTCGCTTTAGCTAAAAGGACATAGGGTTGCTCTAAGACATCTAAGGCTGCGCTTCGTGTAATCTGAAGGATCACACTTACTGGTCTGATACCAAGAGCTATTGATGGAAGTATCAAGTTGCGAGGCATCCAAACTTCATCACCCAAATCATTGAGCACCTTCAGACCACCTTGGATGTTGAGACCAGTGACATGATGAAGTAAGTAACCAAAGACTAAGGCAAAGACAATTGCACTCACATAACTCGGAATAGAATACCCAAGCGTAGACAAAGTTAAGAGGAAGTCATCTATCCAACAGCCTTCATTCAATGCTGAGATGAGTCCGAAGAGGATACCCAATATCATTGCAATAATGATGGCACTAAGAGCAAGTAGAAGTGTCGATGGTAGTGCCTGCCAGATCATTTTTGAGACAGCCCTACCCGTCTGATAACTCTCCCGGAGGTATGGTTTCTTTAGGACGAGGTTAGTAATACCGAGTGGAATACGAGCAAGGACTTTCTCTCTTAAATGACTTGGGATTTGCTTTGAAAAAACAACTGGGCTGATATCTCTCAGATAATAGATCAGCTGTGTCCTTAAAGGCAAATCTAATCCAAGGGACTTTCGCTTCTGTTCAAGCATCTCATTGTCAAACTGCTGTCCAAATGTGAGTCGAGCTGGATCAACTGGTGAAAGAAAGATAATAGATGTAATCAGTACAACCACCATTATCAATGAGAGTACACCAAGACCGATCCGTTTAAAAAAAGTAATGAGCATAAGTATCTAGTCGCTGACGCTAAAGTAACACATGCCCAACACTTGTAATATCAATTGCTGTGATATTTAGATTCTCATTTGACTACTGAGGAAATCTACATGGACTTGATTGACGTAATTTTGATATTAAATAATCTCTAGACATTTAATTTACCACTGAGACTAATATTTAATCATTATCATTTGGGCCCATAGAATTAGTTTTAAGAGGTGGAGGTAATCGGCTTTGGCATTTTTCTTACTCTAGGGTTATGCTTTGTAACTCTAGTGCTTAACTTTGATTAATTGTTCCTAAAATTCTGGTAGGCATAAACCACTTTGCTCAAAAAAATCATTGAGCTGTTGCAATTACTACAGAAACCTTGCACAAAGTTCCCTATGGTTTACTGTTATTATATTCAATATCTATGAGAAATAATGCATAGTACAAAGTGCTTTATTAACTAACAAGCCACTACCTGCATCCCACCACGCTTGAGTAATGCGAGGACTCCCTGAGCACCGGCCAGGTGTGCAGCACCAAATGTATAGACACTTGGTTGTGCTTTATGATCAAGGATGACTCTTGCCATTCGTTTATTCCGATCAGATAGGAGTATTCTTCTTAAGCCACCAACACTTGCGGCTGTCAATAGATAGAGCTTATTGACTTCTTGTGCCTGGTAAGCGATGGAGAGCTTTTCTAACTTTCGCTTGTACTTGTTTGGGTTGGCCAAAAAATCCTTTAACATCTTAAGTTGGTCTTTGAGGGAGATCTGTCTGAGTACTTGAGTTTGAAACTCTACTGACTCGATGCCGTCAACTTGTCGTCCTTCTGACTTGGCAAACTCCCACAGAAACTTATCTAGCGGTAGAGAATGATCAGAAGCCATATAGTGTGATTGAAGAAACTGAGTCGTAAGGAATGGTAAAGATCTATTGAATTGCTTCAAATTAACACCAAAGTGTTTTTTGACTCTTGTTGTCCACTTTTGATACCTTGCCGCACTGATATGATCTTCTAAGGTGGTATTGTTTGGCATAGAAAACAGAGAGAAATCTGTGTTCGCTTGTGCTAATTGATCAAGATGTGTTTCTGAGTAAAAGAATGGTTTGTCTTTTATGACTGCCTTTACCCTCTCTACATGGAAATATGCTGCACTGCTTTGTACATGCATAGTTCCATAGAGATATGAGAGAGTATTTGATTGACGGTCTACTACTTTCCAAAGCAGACTATTTGTCTTCAATATTTAATTTTTATAGATAAATGGAAGCACTTTAGTTTTCTTAATTCTTGAAAGGCTCATTAGAGTTTTCAGTCTTTCAACTTCTTCTATCACTGAAAGTTTCTTAAATAGAAAGGTCTCATAAGCTGCTAAGTCTTCACAGATTATTTTGAGTAAAAAATCTGCATCCCCGGTGATGATGTAGCATTCAGTAACTTCATGGATTTCTTGAATCTTTTTTACAAATTTATCAAATGCATTTTCCTTATTCCATGCAAGAGAGACTAGAACGAAGGACCTAACATTCAATCCAAGAGCATTTGCATTTACCTTCGCATGATAACTTTGAATGATATTGCTATTCTCTAGTTTCCTCACTCTTTCTAACGTTGGTGCCGGTGATAGATTGATTCGCTTAGAAAGTTCAAGGTTAGTAATTTTACTATTATCTTGAAGCAGTTCTAAAATTTTAAGGTCAGTTTTGTCTAACTTGTCTAACATAATTAATCGTTGTTATTCTAATGTTTCTATCTCCTCATTAGTCTAAAGAATACTACTTCTTACTAAGGGAAGATTCCCATAGTTAAGTAATCACTTGCAACTTTATCCAATGCCGTAATAAATGCAGCAGTTCGATAATCATTTACATTCTTCTTCCTTGTATAATTAGCTCTTATCTGGTGAAACGATGTGATCATTGTTTCTTCTAGTCCTGATCTCACTAAATCTACTTCATCAGCACCCTTAGTCAAGAGAGTTCTTTCCTTCACACCAATTGTCTTACCAGTCAATCTTGTGACCATAGCTACTAGATTTGAGTAAGCATTCTGATCAAATCTTTTCTCCATCCTTCCGAATCTGATATGACTCAGGTTTTTTAACCACTCAAAGTATGAAACCGTTACTCCACCTGCATTAAGATACATATCTGGAAGTATCACTATTCCTTTCTTAAGCATTATCTCTTCAGCATCAGCAGTCACAGGACCGTTTGCAGCTTCACATACGATCTTGGCTTTCACCTTTTTCGCATTTGATTTATTGATTTGGCTTTCTAAAGCAGCTGGCACCAGGATATCACAATCGATTCCTACCCAGTCTTCTCTATTTTTCATTGTCTTAGTCCCAGGAAATCCAAGGATTGAATTCGTGCTAGCTCGATATTTGATGAGCTTTGCTATATTGATACCGTTGGGATCAACAATAGTCCCTTCTATCTCTGAGACACCTACTACCTTGATATCACCTTCAGCAATTGAGATAAGACCTGTATATTGTCCTACGTTTCCAAGTCCTTGAATGACCATAGTCTTACCACCTGTACCAGCTTGCAAGCCAAGTGCATTGACTTCTTTTTCTAAAGTTAGGTATTCTCTCAATCCGTAGAACACTCCTCTTCCTGTTGCTTCAGTTCTTCCCTTGATCCCATTCGTGTTTTCTGGCTTACCAGTTACACATGCAGCAGAATCTAACTCTCCATTGTTGAGCTGCTGATAGGTATCAAGAATCCAAGCCATCTCTCTTGGACCTGTCCCATAATCTGGAGCAGGTACATCTATACCTGGACCGATAAAGTTTTTCCTTACTAGTTCGACTGTATATCGACGAGTGATTTTTTCTAATTGTTCTGCATTATATTTCCTTGTACTAATTTTTACACCACCTTTAGCTCCACCAAATGGAACATCTACTAATGCACATTTGTAGGTCATTAATGCTGCTAATGCTTCTACTTCATGTTGATCGACATAACTACTATACCTGATCCCTCCTTTCGTCGGTAATCTGTGATGACTATGCTGCACTCTAAAGGCCTCAATCACTTCGTATTTACTCCCAATCTTAACTGGAAAATTCATTTTGTAAATCGCATTCGAGGTTTTGATTTGAGCAATTAGACCCTTAGGGTATTTAGTATGTGCTGCTGCTTTATCAAAATTTCTTGATACGCTTTCAAAAAATGAGGCCTGCTTATTCATCGTTAAAGTTTTGTTTTTCTAATCTGGTGATTTTTCGATCCAAATAAATCAAATATCCAATCAAGGCAATAAATAGAATGACGATTACTCCTATTACAGAATAAATCTTTCCTATGCTTCTTAGAAAGTCAATGCTTGCTGCTGAAACGAAGTGTGGTAACACACAGAATAGAATGATTAAAAAGTTAGATATTAATATTTGATAAGAATTTATTAGCTTACTCAAAGTGAATTTACTTTTATTTTGAATAAATGACCAAAAGTCATATTTAATTAATAGTTGTTATTAGCACTCAAAACAAAATTTTGATATTTTCACTTCTTCAACGATGCAAATGTAATGCTACCTTTAATAATGATGGCAAGATTTTGAATTATTTTTCCAAAATATTATTGGCAATAATTTCAAAATCTCTACAATATCGTTCCTACTTCTTGTAATACAGTGCTTTAGAAGGTATGCAACGAAATATTATTCTGTAAATCTCTATTTAAACTACCTTACTTATTGATTTAGTATCCAACGGTCTTTTAAAAGAGAAAGTCGATAGGAAAGAGATGATAACCAAACCCCTAAAAGGGTAAGTCCCAATATTGCTGGATAAAAAATCACTCGCAAATTGTTATCCAAATCTTCGCCACCTAATGCTGGATTACCTCCATTACCAGGATGCAAACTATCAGTCATACGTGGAATGATAAATATCAATGGAATTAGGATCAAAAATGAAAAGATATTATAAGCCGCTGCAAGTCTAGCCTTACTATCAACATCATGGATCGAACGTCTCAAGATGACGTAAGCAAGGTAAATCAATATCGCAATTGCAGACATATTGAGTTTAATATCATCTGTCCACCATGCTCCCCATGTAAACTTTGCCCACATCGATCCAGTAGCGAGTCCTACAAGACCATAGAGTATTCCCACTTCTGTAAAAGCCGCTGCTGAATTATCATAAATGAGCTTCTTCTTTACAAGGTATAATATACTATTTACGAGACCAATGATGAAAAGTATAAACATGGCAAACCAAATGGCGACATGAAAGAAGGTGTTTCTAATAGTCTCATGTAGAATATTCCTATATGGAAATTTATAACCAGCAACTTTATGTAATGCATTTACCTCAAGTGGACCCCATGTCACAGTTGTCATCGTTGGATTATTACTTTCCTTTAACAATAATGCTGATGGAAGTATGATGTTGCCATCTACTTCATTGTTCATTATTAAGGTAAGTGACTCACGTTGTTTGATTTGAGCAGATGGCAATGTAAAGGTGATTTCAGCTTTTTGTTCTCCGTCAGATACGATTGAACTCGCCTTGATGACTTTATCTTTACCATTTTTAAGGTAAGCAGTTTGATCTTTTGCTGTTGCAAAATGTGTATTGTACCCAGTGACTTTTAAAGTGAGTGTCTCTCCTATCGCAGCCGTCAAAGGAAAAGCTTCTGTTATCCCCGGCTTGAGTGGAGTCTTCAATCCAAATATCAATACAAAAACGAGAATAACAGCACTGAGTAATTTCCACCAATATTGTCTAAGCATAGTATCTGATTTCCTATTAATTTCCTATTAGTAGATCTTACACTTAGAGAAGCAAAACGCTTGACGATTGAGTGAAATTACGATTTCCAAAGTGTAGGTAACAAAAGTAAACCTAATCCAGCAGCAAACAAAGTCAAAGCCGCCAAATACGTAACGTCAGACCAAATACTTGTATCCTGAATCAGCCCAGATGCAACAATTGTAATCTTAATGCAAAGTAAAATAAATGGTAGAGCAAGTGGCAAACTCAATATTGATGTCAACAAATGTGCTTGAGGAACAAGTGAAGTAATCAATGCAGTCACTGTAAATACTGTGCAAAGACCAAGAGCTCCAAGAGACAGACCAATACCAAATAACATTGAGTCATCAATCGGTGAACCAAAGAAAACTGTCATCAGTGCCCAGAGTAACAAACCACTCAAAAAAATATAAAACAAATGGTAACACCACTTACCAATTACAATCGCTGTTGCTTGATAATAAACATATTGAGCTATTCGACTAGCAGACCTTGAAGCCTTGAAAGATTGAATGACTAGATTCAGCATGCTAAAAAGAAGTAATATCCAATATAAAGCTACCCAACCAACTCCATGAAGGGTGATAAATGACTTCAATGAAATAAATGTTGCGCCAATCATAAACAAGAGTACACTCCCGATTGCTGTCACATCTCTGAAGTCCAACTTCAACTCTTGATAAAATACACTATAGACTTGTCTTAACATCTGCCACAAAATTAACTATAATCTCATAATTAAACATTAAAATAATATAAAATACGTACTCTAGTGAAAATCAATAGGATATCATATAACATATTAAATAAAAACCTAATATATTAGAGGCATTAATAAGAATAACTATGAAATCTCTACTATTAACTCTCCTGCTAACGCTTATTGGATGGACAAGCTATGCAGCAGATCCATACTACCTTACAATTGAGGCAGAGAAAGGCGACGGCGTCTATTCAATTCTCAGAAAATATATCCTTGATGGACAGCCATGTAACTTTCAAAAATTTTATGAACTCAATGACTTGAGTAATAATTCTGGATTAAAAGTTAATAAAACTTACAAATTGCCTATCAAAATCATGACGTATAATGGGAAAAGCATTAGATCAACCATTGGTATCAATGATTGGGGTACAGCAGTAGACATTAAGGCTTACAATGAAAACATTAAAGATCTTGGTCTTAGGAAAACGCATTATACTGACAGTAAGATACTTTGGGTGCCTCACCACCTTGTAGGATGTGGAGGAACTGTAGAGTCTACACAAGGAGTAGAAGTTAAGGCACACGTGAAAAAAGGATTAGATAAAAAAACTCCACCAACAATAAAGAAGCTTGAGACAAAACCAACTGTTATTGGAACAGGCAAAACAATTAATGAGCCATTATTTGGAGATAAATACTCAACTGTCAACGTTAGGAATCAAGACCTTAAAGGTAAAGTCTACTACATAGTTGCAGGCCATGGAGGAATTGACCCAGGTGCAATGTGTACAGATTGTACTCATACACTTTGCGAAGATGAATATGCTTACGATGTATCACTGAGACTCTCAAGGACATTAATGGAGCAAGGAGCAACTGTTCATGTCATTATTCAAGATCAAGATGGAATTAGAGACGGTAAGTACCTAGCTTGTGATACAGATGAGGTATGTCTTGGTGGTGCTAAGGTTGCAAGATCACAAAAAGAAAAGCTCTATCAAAGAACTAATAAAGTAAATAGCCTCTATGCAAAGCATAAAGCAGAAGGTGTAAAAGAACAATATGCAATGTTTATCCATGTAGACTCAAATCATAAAAATAAAAGAATGGATGTCTACTTCTTCCATCATGAAAAAAGTAAAAAAGGAAGAAAGCTTGCAGAAAACCTACAAAGTACATTTAGAAATAAGTATGCACAACATCAAGTAGACAGAGGCTACCATGGAGACATCAGATGCCGTAACCTTTATGTTGTCAACAATACTCACCCACCAGCTATCTTAGTTGAACTTGGTAATATCAAGAACACAAATGATCAGAAGAGAATCATGCTAGCCGGTAACCGCCAAGCTCTTGCAGATTGGTTAGCCGAAGGACTTTCAACATTTAAACTCTAGACAAGGCACACATTATAATACCTTTGATACGTTAGCTTCATTTAAGGATTATTCTTCATCAATAAGAAGACTTATTCTATCTAATAAGAATCTGTAAGAAAAAGCCGACATTTGTATCTATGAAGTATTTAGAAAATTATGACTTGAGACAGTTCAATAATTTTGAACTACTTGCCAATCAAGTTGTAGAAGGTTTTATCATCGGACTCCACAAGTCTCCTTTTCACGGATTTAGTGTGGAATTTGCCGAGCATCGTGTCTACAACCCCGGTGAAGCAACTAAGAATATAGATTGGAAAGTCTTTGCAAGGACAGATAGATTATATACTAAAAAATTTGAAGAGGAAACAAACCTGAGATGTCAAATCGTCATCGACACTTCATCTTCAATGTACTTCCCAAAGAACATTGACGGTAAGACTTTAAATAAGCTCCAGTTTTCTTGCTTAGCCGGAGCATCGATTATGAACTTACTGATGAAGCAACGAGATGCTTATGGCCTCTCACTGTTTGACAATACCTTGCTCCAACATACGAAGTGTAAATCCAGTCAAACTCACTACCGTCTCTTACTGACATACCTCGAAAAAATGCTACAAGATGACACTCTTAACAAGTCAACTTCTACTGCACAGTGCCTGCATGAAGTAGCCGAGAGAGTTCACAGGCGATCCTTAATAGTTGTATTTAGTGATATGTTCAATCATGAATCAAGTGAAGAAGTCTTCTCAGCACTTCAACATCTAAAATACAACAAACACGAAGTTGTCCTCTTCCATGTTCAAGACAAAGATTTAGAAATAGACTTTAATTTTGAAAATCGACCTTACGAGTTTGTAGATATGGAGACAGGACAAAGGGTCAAGCTTCAGTCAAATGAAATCAAAGAACACTATGTACCACAGATTAAGAAAGTAGAGAATGATTTAATTCAAAAATGTCTTCAGTATAAGATTGATTTCGTACCTGCTGACATCAATGCAGGCTTCCACCCTATCTTAGAAAAGTATTTGGTAAAAAGAAAAAAAATGATGACATAAGCATATGATAAAAATCAGACTCAAAGAAATTCCCACTAATCCTTCTAAGGAAATAAATAAAGCTGAAACTAAGAAAAAAACTGGAGTACTTAAGCAAAAAATTGCAGACCTTGCTCACACTTTAATGGCAGAAAAGAAACAGGCCATACTGGTAGTTTTTCAAGGAATGGACAGTAGTGGAAAAGATGGAGCTACTAAAAAGGTATTTAGTATGTGCAGTCCACATGTTGTCAAAGCATATCCATTCAAAAAGCCAACTGACGAAGAATTTGCGCATGACTTCCTTTGGAGAGCACACAAGGTTACTCCAGCAAAAGGAGAGATTGCGATTTGGACCCGATCACATTATGAAGATATCTTAATTCAAAGCGTACATAAGTGGGTAGATAAGAAAACTGTCGCAGCTAGAATGGAAGCGATTAATGACTTTGAAAATCTTCTCCATAAGCATAATAATACGCAGATAGTTAAGTGCTATCTCCACCTCTCTCCAGAGAGACAATTGGAAAAGCTACAGGAACGAATAGATATTCCTAAAAAGAATTGGAAACACAACCCAAGCGACTGGGAGGAAAGAAAGTACTGGAGTGAATATAGGGATGCTTACGAATATGCAATTAATGAATCAAAGATCCCTTGGCACATAATACCTGTAGACCGTCGATGGTATCGTGATTACTGTATAGCAAATATAATATACGATACTCTCAAAGCAATGAATCCACAATATCCAACATTAGAGACTGAAGATGGAAAGTAATCGGGTCGATAAGTGGTTATGGACTGTCCGAATTTGTAAAAGCAGAACACTTGCTACAAAGTACTGCAAGGAGAGTAAAGTCAAGATAAATGAAAAGATTGCCAAAGCTTCTACACATGTTGTAATTGGTGATGTTGTAGAAGTTCGCAGAGATGGATTTAACTTTAGTTTTGAAGTTTTAGGCTTATTAAGGAGTAGAGTTTCTGCTACTCTAGCTGAACCATGCTATAACAATGTGACAACTGAAGAAGAACTCAATAAATACAAAACATGGTTCATCGGTAAGGCTGGAAATGAAAAAAGAGAAAAAGGAGAAGGGCGGCCAACAAAGAGAGACAGAAGAGAATTAGAAGATCACAAATGGTCAGAACTCTATCTCGAAGATTTTGAAGAAATCCAAGAGACAAAACAATAGTATTGAAGGTATGAGGATATTTAATGATATAAACAATCTACCAAAATTTAATACTGGTGTAGCTACTATTGGATCATTTGATGGTGTCCATCTCGGTCATCGCAAGCTAATTAGACGGATCGTTCAGATGTCCAAAGAGGTTGAAGGCGAAAGCATTATGATTACATTTCACCCACATCCTCGAAGTATTGTTGATCCAGACAATGTTGAATTACTCACAACACTTGATGAAAAATGTGAAATACTAAAGAACCTCAAAATTGATAACCTGATCATAGTGCCATTTGATTTATCCTTTAGTCAACAGACACCTGAAGAATATATTGAAAATTTTTTGATCAAAAAGATAAATCCAAGCTGCTTAGTCATTGGCTATGACCACAGATTTGGAAAAAACAGGCAAGGAGATATTACGCTTTTACGCAAGTATGGTAAAAACTTTCAACATGGTATCCACGAGATAAGTAAGAAGGAAATAGAAAACATCACTATCAGTTCAAGCAAGATCAGAAAATATCTTAAAAGTGGGAACCTCGAAGAAGCGAATGGGCTGTTAGACTATTACTATATGCTATCAGGAACCGTGGTTACTGGTGACAAAATAGGGAGAGAAATAGGATATCCAACTGCTAATGTATCAGTTAGCCTCAAGCAAAAACTCATACCAGCTCACGGAGTCTATGCAGCAAGAGCAATGGTTGAAGGTACTGTCTATGATGGCATGCTGTATATTGGAAACAGACCTTCGATTGATAATAAGGTAGAAACTAAAATAGAAATCAACCTCTTTGATTTTGATCAAGAGATTTATCATAAAGAAATCACATTGAGTATCTATAACTTCATCAGAGAAGATAAGAAATTAGACAGTTTAGATGCCTTGCAGATCCAATTGTCAAAAGACAAGAAAAATGTTCAAGAATACTTTGATAAGTTTAATAGATATATTAGAAATGAAAAGAGTCTTCTTTCTATTGCAATTCTTACTTACAATAGTCGTGATAGGTTAGAAACATTCCTACCCTCAATTGGAGATTCATACAGTAATGCATTCAAAACAATCATTGTTGATAATCAGAGTGACGATGACTCTATAGAGTTTGTCACTGATTGGTTCCCTGAAATCCAGACCATACAATTTAGGAGTAACTACGGATATGCCAAGGGATACAATAAAGCAGTATCTCAAATAGATAGCAAGTATATAGTCCTACTTAATGATGATGTCATGGTTACTCCAAATTGGTTGTCTCCTATAATCAAGTTAATGGAAAATGATAGTAGTATAGGTGCTTGTATGCCTTCTATCCTAGATTATAACAACAAAGACAAATATGAATATGCTGGTGCTGCTGGAGGATTATTAGATAAGCTAGGTGTACCCTTCTGTATCGGAAGAGTATTTGATACTGTAGAAAATATAAATCCAAATTATAATCAAACTAATGAAGTGTTTTGGGCATCTGGTGCAGCTCTAGTGATAAGGAAGGATGTTTTCATTAATTTTGAAGGGTTTGATGAGTCATTCTTTGCCCATCAAGAAGAGATAGACTTTTGTTGGAGAATTAAAAATGCAGGCTTTAAAGTCGTTTCAATACCAAGTTCGAAAGTCTATCATGTCGGCGGAAGCTCTCTCAGTTATTCTGACCCAAAAAAAACATATCTCAATGTGAGAAACAATCATTGGATGTTGATAAAAAATGCATCACATACAAACTTGTTTTTCTTACTATTTAGAAGAATCGCTCATGATAAGATTGGTGCATTATATCTGATTACCAAAGGAAGATTTGCTGAGGCTTTTGCTGTATTGAAGGGACTTACTCATGCCTATCTGAAAATCAACACAATGCTTAAACGGCGTAAATACATTTCAAAATTAGTAAGTAAATTTAAAATTGGCAAAGTAAATTTAACAGGAATGTCAAACTACTCAATAGTCAATAAATATTACCTGCAAGGTAAAAAGACATATCACAAAATTATAGAATGAAAAATGTTCCAATCCTATTTGAAGACGACCACTTTGTTATTGCTAATAAGCCTGCAAATCTGCTCTCAACACCTGATAGATTTAGATCAGAACTCCCATCTCTAAAGTCTATCTTCAGGCAGAAATATGGGGAAATATTCGTACTTCATCGATTGGATTTAGAAACCTCAGGCGTCATAGCTTTCGGAAAGCATATTGATGTGCAACGTCAATTCACTGAAATGCAAATCAACAATGAAGTATCTAAAGAATATCTTGCTATTGTGGATGGTCTGATTAGTAAGCAAAGTGGAACAATAGACCTTCCTTTAATATATGATGGTGGAAAAACCTACGTCAATCATAAAGATAAAAAAGCAAAGCAATCCATTACACATTTTGAAGTCTTAGAAACTTATGATCATTACTCAATAGTCCGCTGCTCTATCAAGTCTGGAAGGACACATCAAATTAGAGTGCATTTGGCACACACTGGGATGCCACTTGCAGTAGATAGGTTCTATGGTCACACCCAGGCTATTTATTTATCTCAGTTTAAGAAGAAAAGATATAATAAAAAAGAAACTGAAGAAAGACCTTTGATCTCTAGACTTTCTCTACATGCAGAGTCAATTGAATTTAAGCACCCTTTTACCAAAGAAAAGTTAAAGGTCAAAGCTGAGCTTCATAAAGACATGAAGGCCTTTATAAATCAATTGAAGAAAAACTTGGGAGGGAAAAATTAAATCTGGTATAGGAGTAAAAAAAACCCCGCCAAGCGGCAGGGCCAATCATTATAGAACAACTTCCGATGCAAATGTAAGGTGCATTTTTTAAAACTTTTAAATTATGTGCATAAAAAGTCGACAACACGTAATATTATAGTAATATACATGTGTAAAATACTTACTGCCAATGGATAAACTCATATATCTGAACTGTTAAAATTTAAAAATCAATATCTCATGCTTAACATAGCTTTGACCGGTGGAATAGGAAGTGGCAAAACACTTGTTTCAAAAGTATTTCATTTACTTGGAGTACCGATTTATTATTCAGACATCGAAGCTAAATTACTTTATAAAAATCCAGTCATTAGGACTCAAGTTATAGATTTGCTGGGTAAAGATTCATATCAAGGATCACAACTCAATAAATCTTATGTAAGTAATCTCATATTCAACAAAAAGGACCTTTTGCAACAACTCAATAGAATCATTCATCCAGCCGTAAGGAGACACTATGATTCATGGGTCATAGCACAAAAGTGTCCCATTGTGATGCAAGAGTCAGCCCTTGTTTTTGAAACCCAACAGCATGAAAGATTTGATAAAGTCATCTTGATTACGGCACCGTTCCAAATAAGATTAGAAAGAGCAATGAAAAGAGACAATGTTTCAGAAGAAAAAATCAAAAGTCGGATGAAGAATCAATTTTCTGAGGAGAAAAAAAAAGCACTTGCCAACTACATAATAGTCAATGACGGAGAGACAAAGTTAATTCCGCAAATAATTTCACTTTATCTCCAACTACAAAGTCTAAATACATCGAAGGATTAATCGTAAGTTTGCACAATAATTGTTAAAAAAATACAAAATCAGGAATATGTATACACAAAATCAAACCCTTTCTTCAGCTGCTCTAATTCAAATGGAAGACAAGTATGGAGCACATAATTACCACCCACTTCCAGTAGTACTCAGTAAGGGAGAGGGTGTCTATGTCTGGGATGTAGAAGGTAAAAAATATTTTGATTTTCTCAGTGCCTATTCTGCCGTAAATCAAGGACACTGTCATCCACAAATAGTGGAAGCAATGAATACTCAAGCTCAAACTCTGACATTGACTTCTCGAGCATTCTATAATGATATGTTAGGTAAGTACGAGAAGTACATTACTGATATGATGGATTACGACAAAGTGTTGCCTATCAATACAGGTGTAGAAGCAGTTGAGACTGCTCTTAAATTGGCTAGAAAATGGGCCTATACAAAGAAAGGTGTAGAAGCTAATAAAGCTAAAATCATATTTGCAAGTCAGAACTTCCATGGTAGAACTCTCGCGGTAATCTCTGGATCAACTGACCCAGACAGTAGAAGTGGATTCGGACCTTATATGCCAGGATATGAGGTTATTCCTTATAATGATATCAGCGCATTGGAGACAGCACTTCAAGACAAGAATGTTGCTGGTTTCATCGTAGAACCTATCCAAGGAGAGGCGGGTGTAGTTGTTCCAGATGCAGACTACCTACCTTCAGCAAAAGCTTTGTGTGAGAAGTATAATTCATTATTCATCGCAGACGAAGTTCAAACTGGAATCGCTCGTACAGGTAAATTATTAGCAACTTGCGGTAACTGTAATTGTGAGGCCCTTTGCGAACGTAAACCAGAAGTACGACCTGATATCTTAATCTTAGGAAAAGCACTCAGTGGCGGAGTATTTCCTGTTTCAGCTGTCTTGGCTGATGACAACATCATGCTCTGCATCAAACCAGGCGAGCATGGATCAACTTTTGGTGGCAACCCAATAGCTTGTGCAGTGGCAATCGCCGCACTTGAAGTTGTCAAGAATGAAAGATTAGCAGAGAATGCTCAAACTCTTGGAGCAATTTTTAGAGAAAGAATGCAAGCTTTAGTCGACTCAACTGACTTGGTATCACTTGTAAGAGGAAAAGGTCTACTTAACGCCATTGTCATCAATGACTCGCCTGACAGTAAGACTGCTTGGAATATTTGTATGAATCTAAGAGATAATGGACTACTTGCTAAACCTACACATGGTAATATCATTCGTTTTGCACCACCTCTTGTAATGAATGAAAAAGAGTTACATACATGTTGTGATATTATTGAGAAGACAATAAGAGAGTTTCCACAAGCGTAAATTGTTCAATACTTCCCAGCATGCATGACATAGAACCATACTATAAGTGGAGACGCTACTATATCGCATCAGAAGACAAGCAATCTCCGTTTTACAATAAGGTTTATGACGAGTTTAAGTTTACCAATAAGATCTATAATTACTACGTCCACCCACAATGGGATTCATTTGGTTCGCAGACTTTATATGCCAAGGTTTTATTAGCTGATTATACAAATGGAATTGTATTTATTGAACTCATTGGCGAATGGAATGACATCCTCTACAATGACATTATGCTCTTGAAGACCAACCTCATCAATGCATTAATTGACAATTCTATAACGAAATTCATAATTCTGTGTGACAATGTATTGAACTATCATGGTGATGATAATAGTTACTATGAAGAGTGGTGGGATGACATCAAAGAAGAAAATGGGCTAATTTGCTTTGTCAATACCCTACTCCATGTCACCCAAGAGATGGAAAGGGCACAGATTCAATATTATGCCAACTTTGGCGGAGATTTTGAAGACATTGAATGGCAAAGGTACCTACCACCTCAAGTAATGATCAAGGTCTCAGATATCCTTGATAATAATATTAAACAACTCGATTATTAAAGGTACAACTATGGAAGAAAACATCAATCACAAATCAGGTTTTGTCAATATTATAGGGTTGCCAAATGTTGGAAAGTCGAGTTTGCTTAATGCCTTACTTGGCGACAAGATGGTCATAGTAAGTCATAAGCCTCAGACAACTCGACATCGGATATTTGGAATCATGAATACAGATAACTATCAAGTTGTCTTTTCAGATACTCCAGGTATAATCCGTGAAGAGAGTTACAAGATGCAGAAAGCAATGAATGATGCCGCATTATCAGTCTTTGAAGACTCTGACATTTTACTCGTAGTGATTGACCTATCAAATCCAGAATTTCCTCAAGAAGTAATTGATAACAAAATCCAACATTTAAAAATACCTGTGATCTTGGTACTCAATAAAGTAGACCTTGTAGACGAAGATAAATACAACGAGCAAGTTGAAGAGTATAAGAAACTGTACAACTGGACACAGATAGTGAGTACATCAGCACTCAAGAAATCTGGAACAGATGAGCTCAAAGAATTAATCGTAAGTAATCTACAACCAGGTCCAGCTTACTATCCAAAAGATCAACTCTCCAATCGACCAGAGCGGTTCTTTATCAGTGAGTTGATCAGAGAAAATATCCTCACACTCTACCATCAAGAAATCCCCTATGCGACTGAAGTAGCGGTAACTGACTTTAAAGAAAGTGAAAAACATGGCAAACCATTCGTTCATATCTACGCTACTATTTTCTGTATGCGACGAAGTCAAAAAGGAATTTTACTTGGTAAAAATGGAAGTGCAATCAAGCAACTCGGAATGGAGTCAAGAAAGGCAATAGAAGAATACCTTGGAAAGAGAATCTATCTCGAACTCCATATCAAAATCAAAGAAAAATGGAGAGATAATGATTCACTGCTTAAATCTTTTGGATATTTGCACTAATTACATCGAACGAAGTCATTAATTAATCAATAACATGGGACAAGTAGTAGCAATAGTGGGAAGGCCTAATGTGGGGAAATCTACTCTCTTCAATCGACTCATAGGTGAACGTAAAGCAATCATCGAAAATATCAGTGGGGTTACTAGAGATAGAATCTATGACTTCTCTCATTGGAATGGTAAAAACTTCACTGTAATTGATACTGGTGGATACGTCAAAAACTCAGAAGATGTCTTCGAGTCAGCAATCAGAGAGCAGGCAGTACTTGCCATGGAAGAAGCCGACATTATTCTCTTTATGGTTGACGTAATGACAGGTATCACAGACCTAGATGAAGAGATCGCTAATATTTTGAGAAAGT
>Ga0114957_1001991_pt1 | contig 20567 bp, 15 predicted proteins | sample BantaG_FD_87175 | JGI IMG/M metagenome (GOLD analysis project Ga0114957, IMG submission 87175) | Marine algal microbial communities from Bantry Bay, Ireland - BantryBay_4 metaG | ecosystem: Host-associated > Algae > Red algae > Unclassified | place: Bantry Bay, Ireland | collected 2014-11-21 | reverse complement strand
TTGGTATAGGCTTGCATCTAATGGGAGGATGTCGAATTGGAAAAAATGAAGGGAATTCAGTTGTTAGTCCAGAGTTTCATTTGCATAGACACAAAAATATTTTTTGCGCAGATTCAAGCATCTTTCCCAATGCTCCTGGAATAAATCCTTCACATACAATTATGGCCTTATCAAAAATGTTGGGAGATCAAATCAAATGACTCAACAAACCAAATTACTTAACAAGAAAGCTTTTCAAGGCTTAGTCAAAATAGGAGAAATTATCATTCCAGGACAAGCGGGTTTCTTAAGCTATAGTGAGTCTAATAAAGCACAACATGTGGATCGAATGATTAAGCACTTAAACGAAGATGATAAAAAAGGTATTATTTTACTATTATCACTATTAGGGTTCATTCCAAGTTTTTTCTTAAAAATATTTATTAAGTTAATTTTTAATTATAAAAAGTACCCGAAGATTATATCACCTCTCATTAATATGATTATGCTAGGTCTAAAAGGATTAGTAATGACGACTTATTACAGTGCTTTTGAATTCGAAAATAGTGATGAGGATGAAATATATAAGAAGCTTGAGTGGGAAAGCTCAACAGTAGAAGCAGTTGAGGATGAAGAAATGGAGGCTTTTATTCAAAGCCTCGATCACAATAGTAGATTAAGTTAATCTTCACTAGCTTTTTTTCCAAGTTTATTACTTAGGCTTTCAAGTTTCAAGCCATGAAGTGCGAAATCCTTAAGACCACTCATTCGTCCACCGAGAAGACCAAAAGTCATTTTTTGAAACAGCTTATATTTCTGTGCCGTGTATGGATACCAGTTAGCATCAGTTTTATTGTGACCACCATCGATAATAATCGATTTCAAGTTACAAAAGGAGTAAAGACCAATCTCTCCTTTGTAGCGTCCTATACCGGAGTTTTTGACGCCTCCAAATGGGAGAGCATGATTACCTTCGGTTATCATCACATTATTAATTGAAACTCCACCGCATTCGAGCTGATGGGCCACTTGAGCGGCTCTCTTAGTATCTTCACTCCAAACACTTGCTGTTAGGCCATAAACTGAATCATTAGCAAGCCTAATAACTTCTTCTTGAGTTTCAAATTTAAAAAGAGGAAGAATTGGGCCGAAAGTTTCTTCAGTGGCCACTAACATTGAGTTATTAACATTATCTAAAACAATAGGTGGAATAGCCTGAGATTTTTTATCCCAAGATTGGCCTGTAAGTTGAATTGCTCCCTTAGAGAGAGCGTCTTCTAAGTGACTTTTAATAATCTCTATTTGAGCAAGAGAAGTCATCTCACCAATGTCACTACTTCCATCTTTATCTACGCCTTGGGTAAGTTTATTGACTTGCTTAACAAGTTCACTTTTGAAGTCACTATAAATACTTTCATGTAAGTAAAGTCTCTCTACTGATGTACAAGACTGCCCACAGTTAGTCATTGCTCCCCAGATTGCTCCTTTCACTGCTCTATAGATATTAGCATCTTCAAAAACAATCATTGGATCTTTACCACCAAGCTCAAGCTCAACTGGAGTAAGAGTTTCAGAGGCTTCTTTCATTATTTTTTTTCCAGTATTCACACTTCCTGTGAAGAAAATCTTATCTGGGCCACCCTTTACTAGTTGAGCACCAACTTTACCATCTCCATAAATGACCTGTGCCCAGCTTCCGGCACCTCTAAAAGCATGAAGGAGAATCTCTTCAATCAAACCTTTTAAAGGAGTTATTTCTGAAGGTTTATAAATAACAGCGTTCCCAGTAATAAAAGCAGAGGTAATAGGAACAATTGCTTGATAAAAAGGATAGTTCCATGGAGAAATAATAAGGATAACTCCTAGAGGATCAGTGAAAAGGCGAGATTTTTTTCCAAACATAGCTAAAGGTGTATGTATTTTCTTTTCTCCCAAAATCTTAGGAGCATTTTTTATTAAATAGTCTAAGTGTTCTAAAACACCAAATATTTCTCCAATAAACGTATCACTCAGGCACTTGTTCGTTTCATCCTGTACCTTTGTCACAATGCTTTCTTGATGTTGAATAATATAATCTCTCATTCTCTCAAGCATTTGAACTCTCTCAACTAGAGAAAACTGAGCAATTGTTTTTTGAGCAATACGAGCACTTTGATAAATGTCCTTAACATTTATACTTCCAGTACTAATAAGTTCGTCTCTTTGTAATTGTTTATCCATTATAAACTCCTAATATTTTGAATTTGTTCTTTTCTCTATTTCTTCTTGTGCAATCTTGAGTGGACGTAGTCGGTTTTCATCTAAGCTATTGGCCATGAATTTTTTTAACTCAACCTCAAGAGCACTCTGAAAGCAAGGTAAGATCCATTTACCGAATATACAATGGGCACCCTCATAAGTTTGAACCTCGTACTCCTCAGGAGTCACAAGATACCCACAATAAGAATTAGCATATGGAACAATAATGAGTTCAGTGATTTCAGAGTTAGCAATAACTTTCTTTAAAGAATTTTCGAGTCTGAAGCCTGCCGTTGTTGTGATTTCGAAAGGTATTGATATGAATAAAACCTGATCAATTTGAAAAAAATTAATCTTATGAACTTCTTGAATCCAAGGTAGTGTGTTTAGTGCTCCCCTTTCTTTTTGCTGAGAGATACACCTTAGTATAGGATCAAAAGCCCCTAGAACTTGTAAGGGAAGCTTACCGTCATGTGCCATAAACATTCCTGTTCCTGAATCAATGGCAATGACTTTTTCAGCTTGGGCATCGAGATGATTTTTATAGTCAGCTTGATCTTCGTTAGACATTTGTTTGAAAAAGTGGGCATTTGTAGAGGTTAATACTTTTTTAAAAACAGGTAAGATACTTTGATTGAAAGCGAGTCCATCACTTGGAGAACCAATAATCATAGATGATCCAATCGCTCCACTTGTTGTCCTTAAGTTTTCTTGACCATAAAATTCTTCATATTCTTTTGAGGCCAAAAGGTTAGAGAAATCTAAGTAACAAGAGTGTAGTTTTAGTGATTTTTCTATTTTCTGACTAGCTTCTTTCGTTAAGAGTTTTTCAGACATTTCATGTTGCAAGTGTCCTGTAAAATCAGCACAGGTAAACTCATCTTTACTTATCCCTCTAAAACCTCGGTGGCTTCTTGCATCAGGTATAAAATTTGGGCTAATATCTCCAGCATAGCCTTGAGCAAAAATACAAACACTTTTAAGGTTTCGCCCTTCCGACTTAGCAGAAGCGACACCTTTGTTATCAGGGTGAATTAATTGATTTTTACTACTCAAAGAAGTGCAGTGAACACCAAAAAAATTAATAAAACCACGTAAGTTTTCATCCCAAAACTCTAACTGCTTTGATCTGCGATCAATCGCAAGGTTACTAGGAACGCTCTCTTTACCTTTGTGTTCTTTATTATTTTGAAATGCATTGAGTGAACGATTAAAAGCGACATCTTCAGAAGGGTGAAAAGAGCCTTCTTTTAACTTAATTGTCGAAGGTTTAAGATCTTTAAAAGCTTTCACAAGTGCCCTTGAGGAGCCATCAAGATAAGTATTAAAAGTTTTTGGACAAAAGCCCTGGTTGGAAAAGTTATACAGAGCGTGAGCACTAATACCACCAGGAGCACTATGGGTGTGCTGAGTTGTGATGATCAAATTTTTTTCTTCGATATGAGGAATTTCTTTTTGAAGATTTTTTAAAAGAGCATCATGAAGTAGTTGTGTTGGAAAACAAATTTCAATGTTAAGAAAAAAAAGTAAATCTTGCTCACTTTGAATGCACAGTGCTCTTGAATAAATATCTTGAGCCACACCTCTAACTTTTTGTTTTGGGCGAGCATAACCTAGCATGACATTTCCAATAACGTCAGGAGTAATACAAACTTTGGCTAAACCTACTTTGTAATTCATATGAAACAATATTCCCTCGGTAGTAAAGGCTCTGACCTTTTGTGATAATTTAAAAATGAAGCATCAATATTCTAAAATTGTTAATTCCCTTAAAGAAGAATCGATGCCAGCTCTTATTCTAATTCAAGAAGCGATAGATGAAAATATTGAATTTTTTGCTAAAGAATCCAAGAGTAAAAAAATCAGGATCGCTACTAAATCAGTTCGCAGTATAGAAGTTATTAAGTACATCATTAAAAAACTGGGGAAAAATAAATGCTCTGGACTTATGTGCTACTCATTAAAAGAAGCTCTATGGCTTTTAGATAATGACTTAGATGATATTTTGATGGGTTATCCATGCGTGAATACTAAAGAGATAGAGAGTGTTTTACTTTTATCTAAAGAAAAAGGAGCTAGAGTTACCTTCATGGTAGATTTAGTTGAACATTTAAATATTCTCACTAGTGCGGCAAAGAAAGTGAACACTGAAGTAAGCATTTGCATTGATATTGATATGTCACTTAAGTTACCTTTTTTAAACTTTGGTGTTTATAGATCTTCAGTCAGGACTATCGATGAGTTAGAGAAACTTATTGAAGAAATAAAAAATAGAAAAGAATTAAAACTTGATGCTTTGATGGGCTATGAGGCCCAGGTCGCGGGGGTACCAGACCGTAATAGTCGGAAAGTGATTGAGTCTTGGGTGGTGTCTCTTCTTAAAAAGTTCTCTATAAAAAAAATAACAAAGCTTAGAGAAAGCGCATTAAAACTTGCAAGTGCTTCATATAACATTTCTATATTTAATGGTGGAGGAACAGGGAGTATTAATTCTACATGTGCAGAAGAGCATATTAGTGAAATTACAATCGGTTCAGGCTTTTATGCACCAAAACTATTTGATCATTATAAATCACTGGATCTAAGCCCTGCCTTGGTATTTGGATTATCAGTAACGAGAAATCCGGAGCCGCATATATATACCTGTGCTGGTGGGGGCTATATTGCCTCTGGCTCAGTAGGGCTTGAGAAAGTTCCTCAACCCATCGATAAAGAACTTGAGCTTATTTCCACTGAAATGATGGGAGAAGTTCAATCACCACTTCGAGCAAGAAATACTAATATCAATTTAGGTGATGCGATCTTGTTTCGGCATGCAAAAGCAGGAGAATTGTGTGAACACTTTAACAAAATTTGGGTCTATAATAAATCAGGTGAAAAAATTAATGAATATAAAACATATAGAGGAGAAGGTCATAAGTTTCTTTAAGAGCTTACTTCTTGTTGGATGCCTTACAAGTTCTTTTGGTCATGCCGAAAAGATAAGTGTTGCTAGCTGGAACCTTTTCCTTCTTCCGCCAGTAATAAATCTTTTTAAGTTCTCACCTACAAAAAGAGGTACGCTAATCGGAGAAAACCTTGCGGAGAATAATTATGATGTCATTGCTTTGCAAGAAGTTTTTCATAAAGGGGCATATGAAAAAGTAGCAAAAGAGTTGGCGTCAAAGTATCCATACCATACAGGAAGACCTCATCGCAATGGACGAATAGCTAGCAATGGCCTTGTTTTTTTTAGCAAATATCCTATCAGTGATCACAATGTTGAATTCTATAATGACTGTGCTTGGATTACTGCGGATTGCTTTTCTTCAAAAGGTTTTATTTCAATTACTTTGAAAATTAATGAAAGAGAAGTCAGGTTTATTAATACACATGTCCAAGCAGAAGATTCAACGATGGCCAGAAGATCTCGCTTGTTACAATTTGAAGAATTATCAAAATGGCTCGAAGTGAATGATGGACCAAGTGTCATTATGGGAGATTTGAATATAGACAAGCATGGTAACCAAGATCAAAGAGAAGACTTCTCAAAAATGCTTGATTTTCTAAATGTTATTGATCAAAACTTAACTGGGTATCCTTTCACAATTGATCACTGTTTAAACTCTTTAAAAAAATGTAAAGAAGAAAATGTACAAAAACAGCTGGACTATATTTTCACTAAAAACATAAATTCTTCTTTAAAGAATTATCGTGTAAAAAGAAATAAAGGTGTTTTTCGCAAAAGTATTTTTAGAAAATCTCAAATCAATGATTTGTCAGATCATTTTTTAATTCGCGCCGATCTGGATCTTTGATTTTTAAAAACAGGATCACTGCAGGCAAAATAATAAAGTCAGAAATGAGGGCGGTCAAGAGGATTAAAGATACCATCACTCCAAAGTTTCTATTTGGGATATAGTCACCAAAAATAAAGACACTAAATCCGGCACATACCAATACGGTTGTGAAAAACAATGATGGGTACGTTTTTAAAGCAATCTTTTCAAGAACTTTTTTCATAGGCATTTTTTCTCTTGATAATCTTTTGTGCTCAAATAAAAAATGAATACTATCATCAACTGCAATCCCTAGGCATACAGAAGCAATCAAAACAGTTGTAGCGTCAACCATTAGTCCGGAGAAATAATAGAAGGATCCACCAACAAGCAATGGAAAAACATTGGGAATGAGAGTGAGTAATCCAAACTTAACAGACTGAAGAATGAGCATGAGAAGTAAAGTTATAGAAATAATAGCGAAGCTTAGTGATGTCGCAAAAGTTTCTACAAGGTAAGGGGTGAGTTGGTGGAAAAGAGGTGTTTTTCCTGTGACCTCCGCACTTAAACCTAACTCCTTAGATTTAATATTAATTTTATCTATCAATGAAAGTGCTGTTGTTGAGTCACTTATATTCCACCATAAGCTGAGCCTAGTCATTCTCCCATCAAGGCTAATTCTATTATTTAAATCGCGACCCTGAGGGAGATTTAAGGAGTAGAAGAAAATTTCTTGAGCAACAAGGCTTTGTGATTGAGGGATGATGTGAAATTTCGGATCCCCACTGTTTAATGTTTGATGTGTCTTCTTTACAAAGTCATTAATAGAGAGAGTTTTGTGAATTCTCTTTTGAGAGTTTAGCCAAACTTCGAACTCTTGGAGTTTGTTTAAAAAAAGAGGGTTCTTTACTCCATCTGAGACCTTTGAATCAATCATGATCTCTAAAGTTGAAGCTGCACCCATTTTATTTTCAATAGCATTGTGGCCGGAAACAAGGTTTGATGTGGGAGAAAATTGCTTTAATGGGTCCAAGTTAACTTTCAACCGTGATATCAGGTAAATGCTAGCGACAGAAGTCACGAGAGTGATAAGAACTATTTTTCTTTTATGCCTATCTATTGTGTTAACAAACTTTTCTGATTGCTGAGCATCCAGCGAGAGTAAGGTCTTTTTACTAGGAGTAGTCTTAGCATTTGAACTGTGAATGTTTCTCTTTGCTCTTATTAGTAATATCGGAGCCATTAAAGTGAATGTCGTTACCCACGCAACAATACTACCAAGGCCGACAAGTAATCCAAGCCCAGAAACAGGGACGATTTTCGCACTCATAAAACTTAGAAAACCAAGAGCAGTTGTAATTGTTGTAAGTGAAGTGGGAGTGAAGTTTTTATTTAAACTATATTTTACAGAATCGAGGTCAGTGAGTTTATCTTTACGCCCAAGATAATAGCTAGTGAGGATGTGAACAGCATCTGCAATCGTTATAGTCAGCAAAATAGTAGGAGCTGCAATGGTTAAAACATTGAGTTTGATCCCAAGGTAACCTCCAAGGCCCATCATCATTAAAGTCGATGTAGACATAACTAGGTAGGGAAGAATTACACTGGATATAGTTCGATAAAGGTAGATGAGGATCAATGTAAATAGAAGGTAGAGAATTGGGAGTAAGAGACTTAGATCTTTATAGGAGGCAGATCTAAACTCATCCGTAATAATAATTGTTCCTGATAAGTGAAACTTTAAATGAGGGAATTTTTTCTTATACTTATTAACGACTTGATTGATCTCTTTGGTAATAGTCTCAGAGCTTGGAACCTTAGTTGTTTCCGGAACTACTTGGGCGACAACTAAGGACATTGTATGAGTTTCATCAATTAAGTACCCACGAATAAGAGGATCTTTTTGGAGGTTAGAGCTAACTTCCTCAAGAGAGGACTTTGAGAAGTTTGAGTCTTCTAAAAAGTCATACAATGGCGTGATATTAATATCATTCTCAAAAAAATCTATATAATCGTAGTTAGTAAGGGAGTCGACTCTAATTATATCTTCAACTTTCCAAATATCATTAGTAAGATCTTCTATTGCTTGAAGAGATTTTTTATCAAAGAGGGACGTTGAACTTTCAACAGCAATTATAATATTATCGTCGTTTCCAAAGTTTTTTTCAAAATCTCGAAACCTTTGCATCAAGGGATCATTTTCGGGATACCAAACCTTATATGTAAAATCACTTTGAATCATAAATAAACCTGGGAGACAGGCCAGAAACAGAGTAATTCCAATTAGAAGTGTTCTCTGAGGGTAATTATAAATAAAGTTGAGTATTCTTTTTTTCATTAACTATCTTTCTTTAGGATTTCAATGTCATACATCTGAACTTTTTCATCCTTGATTTGAGTGTTGAACATTTGTGAAATATTCTGGTATCCGCTCCTGTCTGCATCGGGCTTCCTGAGGTAGTTGCGTAACAAGATAACGCCACCTTCACTTAGCGACTTTAGTGATTTAGCTAGAAAGCTCTTTTCGACTTCTCCCGAAAAGTATGAAGGAACATTACTCATCGAAACAAAGTCTAGCTCACTTGACTCCTCAACAGCTTGAATGAGATCTTTCACGATGAATTCAACCTTTACATGTTGAAGTTGGTTTTTCACTTTAGTGAAATTTTCTTTTCTCCCTTCAGGGATAATACCTTCAGGTAAATGTATTCCTCCTAGAAAACACAGTTGAAGGAAGAAACTTTTGTTTGCAAGATCGTGAGTAAATAAACTCTGAAAAGCACTTTGGTAGTATTCCAGATAAGAGGCACTGATGTTTTTCTTAACAAACCCACCTTTGTATAGAAGGAAGTTAAATATTTTCTTATTGCCAAGGATGTTCAAAAGAGTACTGAACCTTTTAGAAGGAAAGTCTTCTTTTATATAGCGTCTTTGATCATCAAGGTTAGTGAAACTGAAAATCTTATTGACGTGTTTACCCAAAAGTAACTTAATGGCCTTGCTAAATGTAATAAAAGTCTGCTCCCACTTTCCTAGATAGAGTAGTTTCTCCCATGAAGATTTTTGAAATGTATCAGTTAAATATTCACGAGCTTCATCAGATAGGGATAATCTCCCTATAACCTTTTTTCGCATTTCTTTGAAATTATCATTATGAAAAGGTGGGTATCCCCAAAACTGTAAGTACTCTTCAAACGAGAGGGCTTTTATTAATTGGAGTCTTAGTTGTGCAATGAAAATCTGAGATTCAGCGAGATCAACGATCATAAGCTTCTCAATAGAATCTACACATAAGAGGGAAAGACACCGCGAGCCAGAACCCGAAACGGCCAAAACGTTTCGAGGCCGAAGTTTCGCACAAACAGCAATTTCAAGCGAAGTATCCTCATTCGCCATAGAGTAGTTTAACTTTGAAAAGTACTTTTCAGACATAGAGGATGTATAGTATGACTGGAGGATATATACAAGGGACTTGCACATGAACTACATGACAGACCATTTGCTAGAAGCAATTAAGATAAATAGAGAACGCAGTAAGCTCTATCGTGATCTATCTGACGGAGAATCTCTTTTTGTCTCTAGATTTCTCATTTTTTCGGAGCTTATTACGCTACCGATGAGTATTGTCTTGGATCAAATTGCTAAAATTTGGAGAAAGCGCAATATCCCTGTTTTTAAGTATGAATTTATTTCTATGAGTGAAATTCCGGAGTTTTCAAAATCCTATTCGGGTAGTGAATCTGTAACTGGCAACGAGGGAAAAAAAATCAATTTTACGTTGATTAAGAATCGATTAAAAAGCGCGTTCTCCTCTAAAGACTTTGACTTAATTTCAGAAGCCTTTAGAGAGGGAATTAAGGACCTAAGTCAAAGCCCTCGCTATTATTGCATGTTCAGACACTTACTAGAGTCTGGCTTAAGAGGCTCAAACTTAGCTCCAAAGCATATTGAGGGCGCCAAAGAAAAAGGCGTAATTTCTCCTTACTACTTTTGCAGGTTTCTCGCGTTTAATCATATCTATACATTATGGTTGGCCGAGTATTTAGATAGAAAGGCGCTTAGAATTCAAAAGAAAGGAATTCCAATTATTTTCCAAGATGTCCCACATATACCGGAATACCCAAAGCACTTAGAGGCTTAAGTTTTTTCCTAAAAGGTGATATTCATTTTTATCGATAAGCTGATCTAGGTGCTCTAGGAACTTGAGGCTGTTGTTTCCTTCTCGAACCATTGCAGCTACTAGTTTAGAGAGACCATCTTTTTTTGCTGCACTAAAGCAGTGGTGAAGTAGTGCATTTCCTAGATTAAGTTTTTGAAATTCAGGTGAAATTGCGATTGTTTTTACAACGAGAAAATCTTGATCTGAGAAAGCATAAACAATTCCGACTTTTTTATCTTCGGGACTGTGTATTGTGAATATATATTCAGCATTTTGATTTTTGATGAAATTTAAAAAAATACCTTTGAACTGACCCTCAGAGATATTTTCGTATAGATAGCTTTGTTTAAAGCTATGAAGTGTGAGGCTGAATATTTCATCTATGTTTTTTTCATCACTAGAATCGACGTGAGAGAAAGTGTAACCACTTTCTAATGTTTTTTGATAGTGCTTTTTAGTGTACTCATGAAGGGGATAAAAACTTTTATAAAGAGCAGAAATAAAAGATTTGTCGATCTCATAGCCTTCCTTATCCAATGTTTGGTAATAATGATTTGGTGTTGTTGGTTCCCAATCAAATGAGTGTGTTGTTACTTTCGTTTTATATCGATAATTAAACCAAGTAGAAAAGTTAATTGGGCCAACAGATCGCTTAACTTTTTGCTGCTTTAGCCAATTGTTGGCATGTTTGAGTAATAAAAATCTCACCTGTGGATGCTTTATATCAAATTCAAGACAGCCCCAGAAGCCAAGAGAAGGATCTGGGGTGTAAGTATTTGCACTAACCCTGCCAATAATATTTTCTCCATCATAGGCAAGAAAGAGTTCTTTTTTAATTGAGCTGAGTTGAGTAATCAAAAACTTCCAATATTGCGTAGGGGGAAGAGTTCTTTCTGGAAATTGTTGAAGATTTTCTGGAAGCGAAGAAAAGTCATTAATAAACTTCTCTTTATCCTCTATTTCAGTAAAGCTTTTAATTTCATACATTAAGAATCCTTATCTCACCTTTTGTTGCATTCAATTCTACTTCATCACCTGTTTTAAGCCTTTTCATTAATCCACCGCTGACACCTACTATTGTGGGTAAGCCGAGCTCACGTGCAACTACTGCAGAATGTGAAAGAAGACTTCCTCTTTCAATGATAAGCCCAGAGCACGAAGGATATAGTGGCACCCAACCTGGATCAGTTCTGGTTGTAACTAGAATTTCCCCTTCTAGTTCTTGTGCTTCTTCTATTGTCTTTGCTACTCTGACCTTACCTTTTACTATGCCAGGGCAACAAGAAACTCCAAGTAAGACATTAGGATCATCAGATACCCTTGCTTGGTTCTTGAGAAGATCTCCACTGTCTAAAATATTGTTTTTCATAATGCTCATTCCGGCACTACCATAAGTAATAAATCTCTCGGGAGGGTCATTTGTCTCTTTATAAACCTTAAACTCTTCTTTACGTGCTTTAATAACACCTTTTAAGTTATTACTAACTGCTGATCCTCTAATGAAATCAAAAACTTCATCAAGGTGGAGATAATAAAAATCTTCTTCTTGCTCAATCAATTCGAGCTTTTTAAAGTGTGATGCCATTGCACGAAAAACCTTTCTTAAAACACCAAATGATTTTGTTCTCAGAAATCTTAAGTTTTCTCTGTTTTTAACAGCTCTCCTTGTTCCTTTGAGTACGAGCGTGAAAATGAATTTCTTAAATCCTTTTAAGTGAGTATTGAGTTTAGTTTCGGCCTCACTTCTTATTTTTTTCTCTCTCACTTCCATATCTTTAATTGAGTAGTTCTTCATTTTTAAATAACTTTTTAATATACCAATAATGAAAGTCGGATCTTCAGTTAAGTCCTTTTCTTCTAATTTTTGTTCATCATTGCATCTGAAGCCATACTTATAGAGGTAATCATCGAGCAAAGCTTTTATCTCATGCTGAGAGTTTTCTTCTAGTAAGTCATAAAAGCCTTCGACCTTTGTGTTTAAAACGAAATCTCTTTGCTCTTTATTCTGATCTATTTGTGCAGCAATCATCATTAGTGTTTTCGTAGGCATTGTACTTTCAAGCCCTCCTTCACCACAAAGTAAATCATTTTGAAGTGAATCACTATCTGTTCCAGAAGGGAGCCATTTTTTGGTCAGTTTCTTAAGTAGTCCAAAAAAAATCATACAGAAAATATCATTGAGTATCGGAGTTTCCCAATTGTAAATAATTTCCTGATTCCATCTTTTAAAGTAAGAGACAAGACCTTTGAGAGAAATCTTTTGAAAATCAGTGTGATTATACTCTTTGTAAATAGAGTCAAACTTTTTTACAAACTTCTCTCTTCTTTTTTCAAATGTTAAATACTTCCAAATAAGGTTGAAACTGATTTTTAAATTTTCAAGAAAAGTGTATTTAGGAATACTGTCAACAAAATTGAAAAGCTTTTGATGATCTTCGTGAAGATCTTCTTTTACTCCCATCATTGTTTCCATGAAGTCTTTATTATTGGCAGACCCAGGAAGAAGAAAAAGAACTTTGTACCAATTTAAAAGATTATAATAAACTCGTCCTCTTATATAACCGAGCATGTTTTCAAACTGGTCATCAAATAGGGTGATTATCTTTTCAGGAACTCCTATGACTCTCAAGGTTTGTCGATAAACAATTGCATAACTCTTTGCTGTTCCGGAATAAGTTAAAGGAAGGGTGACTCCACTAAAGCTTTCGACAATATTAGAATTATCCCAAAGAGTTGCCTCGTTGCCGTTTGATTCTTTATCATAAAAGCTCTCTACGGGGAGGTTTGTAATAGGTCTCACTTGTAGGATATAGAGTTTACCTTCATTAATTGCCCATTCAATATCTAAAGGAACCTTGTATTCACTCTCTAATTGAATGCCTTCTTTTGCAATACGGAGTATTTCCTCTTTGGATAAACTGGGGCGATTATGTAATGATTCATGAACAGCAACTTCATGCAGTTGCGCTAAAGCACCTTCTTGGATGAGTTTCTTCTCTTTCAAGTTGATGTTTTCTTTTATCGAAAAATCATAGCGTGAACATTGAAAATTATCAGCATCAAGCAGACCACTGACTAAGCCTTCTCCTTGTCCGTAAACACTATCAATCAGAAGCATTTCTCGATCAAGTGGATCAACGGGGTTGCGGGTGAACATCACTCCCGATTTTTCAGAATCAACCATTTGTTGAATCACCACACCCATCTTAATACTATTTAATGAAAATCCATTTTGAAGTCTATAATTAAGTGCACGTTCACTATAGGCACTTGCCCAGCACATCCTAATCGAAAGATTAATATCTTGTAGTGACCTTTGATAGAGGTAGCTTGAGAACATACCGGCAAACGAGTTTTCTTGAGAGTCTTCATCTAGCCCACTAGATCTTACAGCGAGGTTTGTTTCAAGTAAGCCTTGCTCTTTTAAAGATTGTTGAACCTCCCCCATAAGCTTACTTGGAATCTCATTTTTACTAAAGAATGAGTGGATTTCTTTTGAATAAGCTGCAATATCAGAGCCAGTAAAGTTGAAATTGAATTGAGATTCATCTTTGTAAGTTTGCAGGAAGTTTTGTCCAATAATAATAAAAGGGGACACATGAGGTGTGATGAAAGAAATCTTTGCAAGGTTTAACCCTTTCCCTCCTGCAAGGGCCTTCAAGTCATTAAACTTAGAGTCTTTTGTTAAAATTAAGTTTTTCATCCTAGAAGCCAACCTTTAATGGGAATTATCCATATTGATACAATTAAATTTAAGGTAATGATCCCTTCTGTTATCTTATATGAAGAAGGTTTTTTAAAAATTAAATAATAACTAGAAGCCGTCACGATTGCGAGTGGCAAAATGATGTTTTCAAGACCGATTTGGAAAGCAAAAAAAGAAGAGAAGGCAAGAAGTGAAAGTGAAAGGAGAAATGTTTTCATCTTTCCATATTCAATTAAATAAGTTTTTAAAATCGGATGGCTTAGGGGATTTAGTTTCCTGCCGACTTCGTAAGCAAAAAAGCTTCCCAAGATCATCAGGGAGCAAAAGAAACTTTCTTGTAGCGCAAATGAACTATTAAAAGTTGAACTGATAAAAAGGATTAATGGGACAATAATAATTTGATGTGAAAAAGCGTATATTAGTGGATAACGAGATAACGTCTCCCCAATAAAAAACTCATAAAACATTAGTTGAAGCCAAACAAGAGTAAGCGCTAAATATAAGAAAGGAGCTGGCCCAAAGCTTAATAAGCTCAAGTTAAGTACGAGAAGGATTCGGTTGGTGTATTTAATAATTTTCTTTACTTGATGAGTACTAATAAGACCTCGAGGCATAGGTCGAGTAGGGTTAGCGACTTTATCTTTTTCAAAATCTTTTAACTCATCCATAAACCTTAGTTGTGAGAGAAAAATAAACACAATTAAAGCAACTAGTAGATAACTAATAGTATTAAAAGTTGAATTACTAAGAAAGAGTCCTGTTGTCGTCAACCCAAAAGACAGTATCAATTGAGGGACAAGCGGAACTCTTTCAACAAAGAATGTGATATAAGACTTGTTCATACTTTTCCTTTTATACTCTTAGTTCTATTAATCCGAGCTCTATGCCTTGGATCTCGATAAATTTTCCCAGTAACAACTTTTGAGAGTTGAGGGAATTCTTTTAATACTTGGCTTTTATTAATATTCATTCCCAATAGTATTTTTTCATTCTCTCTTTTATGTATAAAAGCTTTCGAATGCCCGATGGAACTGTAGATTTTTTGCTCTAGCTCAAAGTCTTCCAGCGTTTGAAAGTCACGTCCTTTATACCAAAGACCACTTTCTTGAAGAGATACTCTGTCGCCCATGTTATGCCAAATTATATTTTGCTCATCTTTAAACTTATTCTTTTTATTATCAAAACTATTTGTATCTGCATACATTGGAGATACATGGATACCACTAACCCAAGCGATTGAATCTTTTATTTGCAAACTTATCTGAGAAACTGTTTGCCCTAAGAATAAAGTTTGAAAATAACCCTGATCTTTGCTCTTTTGCACTGCCTCCTCTAAGTTCGATAACGAAACAGGCTCAGCTTCACTTGAGCCATAAACATGAGTAAGTTTTGCATTTGGCCATCTTTTGAGGGCTTTCTCATAATTACTATTATCAGTAAGTGCTCCTCCTATATGAAGAGACTGAAGTGAAGGAAGATGAGTTAACTTCATCAAGTGATTTAAAAACCTTGGGCCCATGGCCGAAGTTTGCGGCAATAAGTGCTTTGGAAGTGATGACAGATTTTGAATAGGTTTTTTAGGCCACCGAGGAGAGATAAGAATACTTGTTTTATTGTTTGCAAGGTTTAGCAAAACAACGTTTGTAAAAATAGTCAGATCTGCGCCTGTAAATTCTTTGTAGTGTAAGTGCTCACCAAGGACTTCAAGCTGATTAAGTAGGTACTGATGTTTTCGGTGAACCCCTTTGGGAGTACCAGATGTTCCAGAAGTAAAAGTAATTATAGCATCATCAATAGGCGACATATCTTCCAGTATAGGAGAAGGTATTTTTTGATATGAATGTAAAATACTGGAATGAAACCATAAAGGAATTTTTCGAATAACTCTCAATCTCATACCCCAGACTTTTCCAATCTTATTACTCATAAAAGCTCTTGGTTTTAGCTTTTTGATAATAGCTTCTATTTTATTAAGAGGTAGCCAGGGCTCAAGAATCAAAATCTTAATTCCCATGGCTAAAGAAGCAAGGATGAATGCATAGAAATCTGGAGCAGGAAGTTCCATGAGTAAAAGAGTATCCCCTTTTTTCAAACCTTGGTTTTTCAAAAAAGATTGCGCCTGTAAAGAATTTAAATAAAGGCTTTGAAAGGAAATAGAACTTTTAGTATTTTCAAGTGAATTGAGATTTTTAAAGAAAATAATAGCTTCTTTTGTATTTGAAATAGCACTTGAGTTATAAAAATCACAGACGCAGTTCATTTAGATCCTTAGACGTACCTCTTCTTGCTTTTGCATGTTCTTTACACAGTTTTATTTCATCATCAGTTATTTCGCCGGAATGTCCCATAATTGCAGAAAGTTTTACACCATGTTTTCTCGCAAGCCTATCGATTTCAATTACTTTTTGGTAGTTAATATCTCTAGAGAGGCTAAAGCTTTCAAACCTACCCTCAAGTGTAAGGAGTGCTGTTTCAGCAAGGCATGCATACACTGTGTTTTTGGGAAGACCAATATCGCAGTTCATTTGGACATTATCTCCTGGTAACTCTACCTCACCACTTGCTATTACGAGAACATCTGGTCTAGAAAGGGTTTCCTCCTCTGATATATCAAAAGGTCTTGAGACATCACAAACAATTGCGCCTGGTTTTATTTGGTTAATATCTAGAATTTTCCTTCCTTGAGCTGATGTGGTTGTGATTATTAAATCTGCATGGCTTAAATACTCATTAGCTTCAGTTGAGAACTCCACCTCAGACCCAGGACTTAGCTCTAAAATTTCACTTTGCAAGTCGATAAGTTTAAACGCTCTAGGAGCAACAATGACAACTTTCTTCCAGAACTGGGAAAGCAGCTTGGAGCATACTTTTCCAATACTACCAGTAGCTCCAATGATTAGAACGGTCCCTTGGTTAATATTATTCTTCTTTTTTACGAAGCCCATTTTCTTATTGGCATAAGATGCGGCCCATAAGGTAGCAGCAGCAGAAAGAGAGTTTCCGGTTGTCACCGGAAGAGGACTTTTTCTTGCGACTGTTACACCGGCGTCACCTACTATTTTTGTATACGCACCAAGGCCCATTAATTTGTGTCCCTGCTCGTAAGACTTTTCTCCAATATTGAGAAGTTTTTTATAAATTGATTTTTTATCGGACTTCATCATCATATTTGGAGTTTCAAAAAGAGTGTAGATTGCCCCTGAAATTTCTTTTCCGGTTGCTTTGCTGATAATTCCTCTAATATCGCCGTAGTGAACACCATCCATTAGGCATACAGCTCTTTCAGAGATAGTTTGAAACTTCTTTGATATACGCAGAGGTTTTAAGACTGGATGTCGAAAAAGATCTCTTTGGCTTAATGGATGAACAATAAATGAAAAGGTATCACCTGTAGTACTGCTATCATTAGTAGCACTTATTTCAGGGGAAAGATTAAGCTTGTCGAGGTAATGAATTATATCAGGAGCACTTAACTGTTGCCCTTCCCCTTTTAATATTTGGAAAATAGCCTCGAGTAAAGTTTGAGAAAGATCAGAAGTTAGTAAATCTCCTACACTGGTCGCAAGTATTTTTTCGACATTAGCTTTTTCAAGCTTTTCCTGTGCTCTTTTACTTAAGTGATCGATAATAATCGTTTTTCCTTTGAGATTAGGAAGCGTTAAATATTCAAGTTGTGAATCGTTAACAATAAATATATCGCTATTTAGAAAACTCTTTATAGTTGGAATTTTTTTCAAGAAAGGAGAGTTGAAGTTTCTTCCTGAGAATTTTTTAAGTGGGATTTTTGAAACAAGAGGAATGTTTAGTTTAAGAAAGCGATTAAAGTTCTTAATTCCCTTTATTGACTTCGGTACTCCATAGATAAAGAATGGATCAGCAAATTCTAAAGAACAGTTTTGTTTAATGAGTTCGGGGAATAAGTGAGATTGTATGCATCCGGTAAAAAAACCTACTTTCTTTGAATTAAAAAAATTAGGTTGAGCTTCAAGTAAACGATGAAAATACCAAGGTTGATAAAGTTCTCTAATGTTTTGGCCATCTATCACTTGAACGGGGGATGCAAGATCTTTAACTAAATCAAGTTGAGAGTGTGTATACTCTTTCTTCCCTAGCATAAAAGAGGGAGGAAAGCCTGAAATGGTAAAGAGGTCAGCAGTTTCTTTGTATTGAGAAATAATTTCTTTGATAAGCTCAAAGTTAAAATCAACACCAAGTTTTTTGATTCTAATTGAAGTCCCAAGAACATCTACTGTTTGGTCAAAGTTTCTTTCTGGCGATTCAAGGGAAATACTGATGATTTCTTTCACGAGTGACTCCTTTGTGTATGTTGCTGGAATCCGGAATAAAAAATATCTTGATAGTCTTTGAAATCAAGATCTTTAAAGTGCGGAAAATCTATTTTTCTTTGAGACATATCGAATGAAGTTTTGGAAAATAAGTAATGAAGAGTTTGGCGAGGGAGTCCTAGTTGCGGGAGGACAAACTTATATAAACCTCTGTTTTTCATTTTTAAAATGGGAACATTTATATTGTGAAAATTTAATGAAGCTTTAATAAAGCTCTCAATATGAATATTATCTTTGAATAAAAAGTTATATACCTTTAATTCACCCTTGAGGCTAGGAGAGGTAAGTGCTTCTTTAAGCCAGTAGCACAGAGTATCAACGGGGATAATTGGAAAAGTCGCTTGTGGATCAAAAGGAAATGGAAAGAAACCGAGCTTTTGAATAGTCGGCAACAACGACTCTATCTTTTGTAGAAACTGAAGAAAGAAGTAGGGACCATCAATTTTGGAAATAGAACCTGTTTGACTAGAACCAATGACAATACCTGGCCGGTAAATCCTTTTTTTTATGTTTGGCAAAGATGCTTTCGCAAAAATATCTTCACCTTGTTTTTTACTTTTACAGTAGTTGTCTGGAAAAGTTTCAGAGCCTTCATTTGTTCTAACCGCATACGTTGAAATATGGTGAAAGAACTCTAAGTACTTCATCTTTTGTGCTAGAAAAATAATATTTTGCATTCCAATAATATTGTGGAAGTAAGCATCAGTGACTGAAATATCAAGTTGATATTGCCCCGCTAGATTTAATATAGAATGAACTTCGTTAACAATTAAATTAAAATCTTCTTGATGCTTGCAAATATTATTATGAGTGATATCTCCTACTATATAATTGACATTAGGAATTTTTTTGAACATCTGGGTTGCTTTTTTAAGAGAATTTTCCCTGACAAGAGTAAAAATAGTATCAAAGCTTTGAAAGTGACTTTGAATAAAGTTTTGTCCTATGAATCCAGTTGCCCCTGTTATGAAAATATTCATGCGAGGTTTATCTCATCTAGACTGTGTGAACTTCCTCTTTCGTCTTGAGAACCTTTAGTGCAAACTTCAATGGCTAAAGGAGAAAGTGTTATTTTTAAGTTTTTTGCTATCTTGAGAATTTCTCCATCACCGAAGAAAGACAGGCTTTCTCCGTTAAGACTAGATATGGAAAATGAGTCAGTTTCAAAACTAATAAAGTTTGGATCACTGTGAGGGATTTGACCTTTAAGGATGAGAGCTATTGCTTTAATGAGTTCTTTCTTTCTTGTATGAAGAAATATAGAAACATTAAAAAAGCCATCATCATTTCTAGTTTCTGGCGCGATTTCAAACTTATTCCCCAGCATGGACTGGTTGTTGATTAAAATCATTGGCGTAAAAAAAGATTTTTGAATAGTGTTAGGTAAGTGAGGAGAACTCACTCTTACTTTGTATAGTTTAATAGAGTGAAATGCGAACTCTTTTACTAGACAAGCAATGTATGCATTCCCCTTTGCATATTTCATCATCATTTTAAAGAAGGGAACACTTTGTCGGTAAGAGTTCACCTTTTCAGCAACATCTGCAGCGAGGCCAATTCCTCCATTGCTGAACATGTATTTATTGTTAATTTTAATTAGATCTACTTTCTTTGAGGTTCTATGCTTAAAAATTGTGATGATTTTGCTTATATTCTTTTCGATTCCCAGCTCTGTTGCAAAATCGTTTGCAGTTCCACAAGGAATGACCATCAGTTTGATGTCAGAATGAACAATTTCTTGAGAAATTAAGTTCGCAGTACCATCGCCACCTATAGAGAAAATATAATCAACTGATTGGTTGATATCTTTTTGAAGCTCTGTCTTTAATTCTTTGATTGTCTTTGGAATCTTAAATGTTAGATCATGACGAAAGAGGTGCTTTGTAAATTCATAGTGCCATTTAGACGGATCATTTTGAGAGGCTCTCGTATTAATATAAATAGATATTTTTGCCATTTTTAGCATGTCTCCGAGTTTTATTAGCCTATAGACTACTGGATATCTGCTGCTGAAGAGCTCAAGAAGGTGAATATTATAGAAGTGTATACTTTTTCGACATTAAAGCACTGTGATCTGGAGCTCACGACGGGATTTGAACCCGTGACCTCTCCCTTACCAAGGGAGTGCTCTACCACTGAGCCACGCGAGCGAACTATATTCTTGATAAACTAGTTTTTCACTTAAGTAAATATCTATTCTATCTTGTCAGCCCAAAAAGAATCGGGGATAATCGATCTACTTACATTTATTAGTAACAGACTCAATATTAAGGAGAGCGTTTCATGGCAAAAGAAAAATTTGACCGAAGTAAACCACACGTAAACATCGGAACAATCGGTCACGTCGATCACGGAAAAACAACACTAACAGCAGCAATCAC
>Ga0114957_1001989_pt1 | contig 20579 bp, 15 predicted proteins | sample BantaG_FD_87175 | JGI IMG/M metagenome (GOLD analysis project Ga0114957, IMG submission 87175) | Marine algal microbial communities from Bantry Bay, Ireland - BantryBay_4 metaG | ecosystem: Host-associated > Algae > Red algae > Unclassified | place: Bantry Bay, Ireland | collected 2014-11-21 | reverse complement strand
GTAATTTATTGACAGTTTCAAAATGGTTTTGAAGTGCTTTCCAAGCTTTTGTAGTGGTTGGATTAATTGAAGGTAAACTCATTGTTTTATTCTAGGTAATTAGTTTATTTTTTGGTGGGTTTGTTTTTAAACTATCAGCTTCAGATGGTTTTATTGGATAATCAATAGTATCCAATTGTTTTTTAATAGGTTTAATATATTTGAAAAATTCAATTTTTAAACTGTCGGAAATTGGTTTAGCTTCTGGTAATTTTTCTTTAAATGGATCGACTTCTTTACCATTTTTCCAAAAGCGATAGCATACGTGATTTCCTGATGAACTACCAGTGTTTCCAACGTAACCTATAACCTCTCCTTGTTTTACAAAATCACCAACCTTAGCCTTTATTCTAGACATGTGAAGGTATTGGGTGCTGTAAGTGGCGTTGTGTTTTACTTTAACAAATTTACCATTACCTAAACCATATCCAGATCTTGTAACCGTTCCATTTGCTGTAGACATTATTGGAGTTCCATTAGGAGCTGCAAAGTCTGTTCCTCTATGGGCTTTTACGCGATATCCGTAATGTGCTATTCTTCTTTTTAGATTGTATCTTGAAGAAATGCGGCTAAAGCTAACAGGAGCTTTTAAAAATGCACGACGCAAGTTCTTTGCTTTATCGCTAAAATAATCACGAATGCCTAAAACGGAATCTGTTTCAAACTCAAAGGCATAAAATGGTTCTTTATTGTGCTCGAAATAAGCTGCTTTTATTTCATGGATTCCAGTATAGATGGAGTCGTCTATATATTTTTCGGTATAAATAACTTTAAATTTATCATTTTTTTGAAGTCTAGAAAAATCTATAGTCCAAGCATAAATATCGCTCATTCTTAAGGCTAGCATAAAAGGTTTATCTTGTTCTTCCATGGCATTAGAAATGCTAGAAGTAATAACACCTGTTGCTGTTTTTTCTACGTACTTAATTGGTTTATAACTAGTGTAGGCTTGTATAGAATCTTGAAAATCTATAACAACATAGCGTTCTTTTGTAGGTTGATATATAAAGCATTTTGGACTTTCGAGAGAATCGTTAGAACATAATAAGGTATAAGGTTTCCCTAATTGTAATTTTCGGCTAACGTCGAAACTATCTCTTGATTTTTTAGTTATTTCGAAAATTTTTGGATAGGAAATATTGTTGCGTTGTAATATTTTTCCAAAAGTATCACCATTTTGTATGGTGTCTTTTTTAACAATATAATCTTCAAGATTAAAACCAAATTCGTAGATGTCCTCGGGTTCTTCAATTAAAACAGTGTCAAGATTATTGTTAATTACAACATTTTTTTTGCAACTTACTATAGAAATAAAGCAAAGTAATAGTATTAAATGTTTTTGCCCCAATCTCGTAGTTCCTGTTGACTCCATAAATCTGGAAAGAATATTCGTCTTTGATATTTTGGATGCATGTATTTTACCCATTCGCTTCCTCCTGTTGCTTCTGCTGTTTTACCACCAATTTTAAGGTAGTGGTTTGCGGTGTTATAATGTGCCATTACCCAAGTAATATTTACTGTAAAATCGTAATGGCGCATGGCCTTAATTAAGTCTTTATCTTTTTTAACATCTTGAGGTAATTTTTTAAAAATTGTCCACAAGTTATGCGTGTTATAGAATTCTACAAATTTAATAAATTCGTCTTTGTATTTCTCTTCGAAAACTGTTAATGTATGAGTTTTTTTACCAGTTTTATAATCTTTACCTGCTGCTTGCCAATATAAATGCTCGAAAGCATGCTCAAAAGGAGTGTTTCTATCTATTGTTTCTCTAAAGCGATTGTCTATAAGATTGATAAGTTCTGTTGAAGCAAATTCAATTTTTCTATATTGTGCACTTTGAAACCCACTGGCAGGCGTAAGTGTGTTTCTAAATTTGTTGTATTGCGCTATATCCATTCCATCTTTCATAACAGTGAAAGAGGAGGTGAGGACATCGAAATATCGGCTTATACGCATGATTTTATTTTCAAAATACGCAGCAGTGATGTTTTCTTTTTTTGCTGTTTGATCTATTTCCCAAAGAATCATTTTAAACAATAATTCGTTTACTTGGTGATACATTAAAAACACCATTTCATCTGGAAGCGTAGTACGCTGCACTTGAAGGTTTAAAAGGGCATCTGTTTGTATATAATCCCAGTAATCTATTGGTTTACTATGTAGCAAGCCCTCTAAATGTGTGTTTACATTTTGGCCTAATGCTTCATATTTATCGGTTAGTTGGTCTGTTATTTTATTATCTAAGTTCATTAATTGCTTACTACAATTTTAAATGGATGTTTAAGTCCTTTAAAGGACTCTAAATCTGCTCTTAAAGAGCCAACAGCTAAATCTGCTTTAATACGTAAAGGTACTTTATTTTTGTCTTTTGAAACCCAAAGTGTTAAACTTTCTTCTTCCTTAAATACGCGGCCTGCCATTACATAAGGTCTAAACCTTAGTGCTTCAATTTTACCAAATTCTGTGGTTATTGTTTCTTCTCCTAAATATTTTAGTTTAAAACCATAATCTTCTTCATCGAAAAACATGTCTGTTTTTATTTCGTCGCCCGCTTTTAATGTTGCAATATTAATATTATTTCTTAAATAGTAATACATAGAAACCATATCTTGAACATTAGCTTTGGTGTTTACAGTTTTTTTAGTATTGTGTTTTTTATTGTGAACAAAAGCTGTTTTTTTATCGTGATTAAAATCGATTTCTATATTTTTTTTATGGCCACCTTCATCTATGTTTCTAATAAATTTATATGGGATAATTTTATCTACATCTATGTAGCTCTCGTAACGGTCTTTAACTTTAAAAAACCATTTTATCATGCCTGTAGTCCAGCCTTTTCCAACTACATGAAACACCGGTTTTCCATTTAGTTCTGTTTCTTTTACAGATAAAGTTGCGTTTCCAGCTTTAAAAAAATTGCTATAGCTCATTTTAAATTTAAACCATTCGCCGTCTTGAAATGCGCCTTCTTTTTCTTGAGCAAAAGCTGAAGTAAATGTGACCACTGTTAGTATTATAATTAGTAAATTTTTCATAAGATTTAAGTTATTGTAATTAACTTTATTTAAAAGGGATTATTACTTTATAAACTTAAGATTACAATTACTATTCCAAAAGTATAACACTAGAAAATACCATCTAAACATTATATGGTATTTTTTAGTTAATATTTTATAAATACTCTATTTAAAGTGTTCCTCTTTTTGCTTGTTCGCGCTCAATAGATTCAAACAATGCTTTAAAATTTCCTGCGCCAAAACCTTGTGCACCCATACGTTGGATAATTTCGAAAAATAGCGTTGGTCTATCCTCTACGGGTTTTGTGAAGATTTGTAATAGGTAGCCTTCTTCGTCTGCATCTATCATTATTGATAACCTTTGAAGCTCGATAATATCTTCCTTCATCATATCCATATGTTCTCCTAATCGCTTTGGTATTTCATCGTAATAGGCTTGTGGAGGAGGAGGTAAAAAATCGACTCCTCTAGCTTTAAGTTGCGCAACGGTTTTAATAATATCGTCTGTTGCAACTGCAATGTGTTGCACTCCAGAATCTTCGTAAAAATCTAGGTATTCTTCTATTTGAGATCTTTTAGCCGCTTTTGCTGGTTCATTTATTGGAAATTTAATTCTACCATTTCCATTACTCATTACTTTGCTCATTAAAGCCGAATACTCGGTGTGGATCTGTTTATCATCAAAAGATAGAAAATTCACAAAACCCATAACGTCTTCGTACCATTTTACCCATTTATTCATTTGTCCCCAACCAACATTACCTACCATGTGGTCTATATATTTTAAACCCACTGGTTCTGGATTGTAATCGCTTTTCCACTCTACAAAACCTGGCATAAAAGTTCCTGAGTAGTTTTTACGTTCTATAAATAGGTGCACAGTTTCTCCATAAGTATAGATTCCTGAGCGAACCACTTCTCCAAATTCGTCTTTTTCAACGCTTGGTTGCATATATGATTTTGCACCACGTTTTGTGGTTTCTTCGTAAGATTTTCTAGCATCTTCTACCCAAAGTGCAACTACTTTAACACCATCTCCATGTTTTACAATATGGTCGTTTATTGGGGATGAACTATTTAATGGTGTTGTTAATACCAAGCATATTTTGTCTTGCTTTAATACATAACTTACAGAGTCTTTTGATCCTGTTTCTAAACCTTTATAGGCATAGTCTTGAAAACCAAATGCTGTTTTGTAAAAGTATGCAGATTGTTTGGCATTACCAACGTAGAATTCTACATAGTCCGTTCCTAAAAGTGGTAAGAAATCTTGAGCACCTTCAAATATTTTTTCTAAACCATAGTTTACTGATTTTACTTCTTTTTTATTCATAATAATAAGCCCATCTAAATTATCCAAAAAGGATGTAACACGCTGTTTGGGATTGGTGTGTTGTTTGTTATTTTATTTTTCATCTTAACTACTCCAATTTTAAGGAACACTAATGTGTTAAGTAACAATTGCTCTCAATCAAGCTATGACTTTTTAGAAATTCTTAATCTAATGATTTGACATCCCTATTTCTTATTTGGTGTTTAGTTATTGAATGGAAATTACGGTAGAATCATTTTCTAATTTTTTTAAAGACATAGTGAAAGTTAGTAAAATGCTTTTCATTAGTCTTGTTTACCATAATGGTAGTTACCACATGGCTCTTAAATGTGGTGTAATATCTACTTTTTTACTAATCATGTTTTAACCAAGATTTATAATAATTTTCGTCTGCTATTTTCATAGCTTCCTCAGTGACCATTAATGGTTTAAATGTGTCTACCATGACTGCTAATTCTCCAGTTTTTGTTTTGCCTATGCTTTTTTCTGCTGTTCCTGGATGTGGACCGTGTGGTATTCCTGCTGGATGTAGTGATATATGACCTTGGTCTATATCATTACGACTCATAAAATCACCATCTACATAGTATAACACTTCGTCGCTATCAATATTACTGTGGTTGTATGGCGCAGGAATGCTATCTGGGTGATAATCATATAAACGTGGTACAAAACTGCAAATTACAAACGCATCTGTTTCGAAAGTTTGATGTACAGGTGGTGGTTGATGTATGCGGCCTGTAATAGGTTCGAAATCGTGAATTGAAAATGCATATGGATAGTTGTAACCGTCGTAGCCCACAACATCGAAAGGGTGTGAGGCGTAAACCATTCCGAAAATTTCGTCTTGTTTTTTAACTTTAATTAAAAAATTTCCAGATTCGTTATTGGTTTCAAGCTCGTAAGGTCTGCGTAAGTCTCGCTCGCAATATGGTGAATGCTCTAATAACTGTCCAAACCAGTTTCTGTATCGTTTTGGTGTATAAATTGGTCTTCGAGATTCTACTATAAAGAGTCTGTTATCTTGGGTGTCAAAATCTATTTTATAAATAATACCACGTGGAATAATTAGATAATCTCCATATTTAAAGTCTAAATTACCTAGATGTGTTCTAAGTTTTCCTGAGCCTCTGTGAATAAAAATCATTTCGTCTGCATCAGCATTTTTATAAAAATAATCCGTTCTAACATTTTTTGGTGCTGCTAAAATTATCGTGCAATCACTATTTGTTAAAACGGCTTTTCTGCTCTCTAAATAATCGTTTTCTGGTTTTACTTGAAATCCTTTGAAACGATAGGATTGTATGTGGTTTTTTTTAGCAATTTTTGGTGCGACGCTGTATTGTTTTTTTATTTCTTTTACTTGTGTTGGTCTTTGTTCATGATAGGAAATAGTACTCATCCCATCGAAACCTATGGTTCCAAATACCTGTTCTGAATATAATGAGCCATCGGATTTTCTAAACTGCGTGTGTCTTTTTGGTGGTATTTTTCCTAATTTATGATAGAAAGGCATGCTCTTTAAACTTTGAATATTATAAATACAAAGTTAAACAAATACCATTTACTATTAATAAAATATTTTATATCCGTAAACACCCCTAATTTGAATATAATTTCGTATATTTTATTGATTATAATATAGTTATTTATGGATATATTTTCTCTTGGTGTACACTTTACCGATGAGCAGAATTGCAGATTGCATTTCAAATAACAACTTGATATGCAGGGTGTTGTTTGCCATTGATGCCAAGGCACAGATCACTATTGACTTAAGAACTAGTGGATTTATCAATGTAAATCTTGTAAGGCAAGAATATCCTTGCATAGCGGCACTATAATGGAGAGTTCCAAACTATCCTTTATGATTTGGTACAAAATAATATTTTTATTAAGTACTACTAAAAAAGGTTTTTCTAGTAAAGAGATTTAACGCCAACTGGGATTGAAGCGTTATGAACCCGTTTAGGTTATGGTTCATAAACTTCGCAAGGCAATGGGGGCAGCGAGATAATGGTTACACCCTTGAAGGTATGATAGAGGCCCATGAAGGGTGTTTTACAATAGAGGCATCCGCCCATAAACACAAAACACAGAAAGTTGGCCGTGGTAGCAAGACAAAGAACAATGTGATGATAATGGCAGAGAGGACTAATTTGGAGGGAATAGATACAGGAAAGGTAGAGCGTCAGGCTAGATACTTCAAAGCCAAGGTTCTTATTGATTATAAAGTAGAAGGAACAGATTAAACAATACAACAAGCAATAGATAGTGATGATTCCATAGTTTACCGATAAGAGTATATCCTATGTGAACATTGCCGACTATGTATCTATTACAAGCGAAAAGTCAAACGAACAAACGACAAAAGGGACTTTAAAATGGGTGCATATTGCAATAAGTAATGCCTAACGTAATTTTGTCGGAACATATCGCAAAATAAAAGCAAAGTATCTACAGCTTTATTTAATCGAGTTCATTTATAAACTCAATAGAAGGTACTTTGGCGAAAGAATATTTGATAGACTAGTAATAACAAGCATTACAGGGAATAGACATTAAACGGATGTATAATAAAATAACTTTGTGTTACCAATATTTGAATTAAAAGTTTAAAATTCATAACGAAATTTTTCAAATTCGAGGTCTTTTGTTGTCAAAAGACCTCGAATTCAATTAAGATTTAAAATCTGTTTTAGCGATGATTAATTTATCTTTTTAAAGTAAAATGGGCTTTAAATTGTTTGGTACTTCCATTGTCTTCATATTCAAATAAGAACCAGTAGTCTGATGTTGGTAAGATGTTATTGATATAGGTTCCATCCCATTTTTCATTCTGGCTTGAATTTAACTGTTTAAGTAGTTTTCCATATCTATTAAAAATATAAGTGGTAGCGTTAGGAAGCGTTTTTGCATTTATGGACCATGTATCATTAATCCCATCTCCATTTGGCGTAAAGAACAGTGGATATGTAATCACAAAAACAGAGTTTGTTTCAATAATATCACATCTCTCAATGTCTGAAACCAATATGGTATATGAACCACCATCTAAATTTGAGAAAACTGGTTCAGATTGCCATGTAAAGCCATTATCTATACTATACTCGTATATTCCAAAACCACCTTTTACTGATACTTCAATAGTATTATTAGATGAAAATATAGCTGATACTATTTCCGCAGTAGCACTATCGGGAGCTGAAGACTGAGTTACTGTTATAGAATCAAAATTAAAACAACCTGTTGTATTATTTGTTACTCTAACATCGTAAGTTCCATTAGTTGTAATATTGAAAATAGCACTTTCTTCGCCATTAGTATAAAGATTAGGATTTTTAGGAGTCCATGTATAAGTGTATGTTTCATTATTTGCTGGTTGATTTTCTACACTTACAGTTTGAGAACCAATTCCTGTTAAAGGATCTACGCATAAAACAAAATCTTCACCTAAATAAACAATTGGTATAGCATTTATAGAAAGGATTACAGGTGTATTTATAAAACTTTCACAACCAGTTATTGTATCAGTCACTGTTGCAAAATAAGTTACAGTGTCAGGAGTAGTACTCGTTAATATAGGAGTAGTAACCACAGCACCAGACACATCATACCAAGTAATAATTTGTCCTGTAGCTGGCGTAATAGCATTATTGGCATCTAAAGTTTGTGATGTACCATCTTCACATACGTTTATGTCTCCAGAACTTATTGGTGCAAGTGGAGTTGGAGTAATATTAAGTATAACCGCAGTGTTTGTTATGCTTTCACATCCAGTTGCATTATCTGTTACAGTTGCGAAGTAAGTTATTGTTGCATCTGTTGTACTTGTTAATATTGGAGAAGCAATAACAGCACCAGTATTATCATACCAATTAATGGTCTGACCAGCGTTAGGCATCACAGCATTATTAGCATCTAAAGTCTGAGAAGTTCCATCTTCACAAACTGTTATGTCACCAATATTCATTGGTGCTATAGGTGCAGCATTAATTGTAAGTATTAAAGGTGTGTTATTTAAGCTTTCACAACCAGTAGCATTATCTGTTACTGTCGCAAAATACGTTACGGTATCAGGAGTAGTACTTGTTAATATAGGATCAGTAACCACAGCACCAGATGCATCATACCAAGTAACGGTTTGATTTGCAGTAGACGTAATAGCATTATTAGCATATAAAGTTTGAGATGCACCATTTTCACATACAGTTATGTCACCAGTACTTGTTGGCTCTATAGGTGCAGCATTAATTGTAAGTATTACTCGCGTATTATTTAAACTCTCACAGCCAGTAGCATTATCTGTTACTGTTGCAAAATAGGCTACAGTTTGAGGTGTTGTACTTGTTAATATAGGAGTAGTAACCACAGCACCAGATGCATTATACCAAGTAATGGTTTGATTTGCAGTAGGCGTAATAGCATTATTGGCATCTAAGGTTTGAGATGTACCATTTTCACATACAGTTATATCACCAGTACTTGAAGGAGGTGGTAGCGAAGAAACGATGCTAAGTATTACTCGCGTATTATTTGAACTCTCACAACCAGTAGCATTATCTGTTACTTTTGCAAAATACGTTAAAGTATTAGGAGTAATACTTGTTAATTTAGGAGTAGTAACCACAGCACCAGATGCATTATACCAAGTAATGGTTTGATTTGCAGTAGGCGTAATAGCATTATTGGCATCTAAGGTTTGAGATGTACCATCTTCACATACAGTTATATCACCAGTACTCGAAGGAGGTGGTAGCGAAGAAACGATGCTAAGTATTACTCGCGTATTATTTAAACTCTCACAACCAGTAGCGTTATCTGTTACTGTCGCAAAATACGTTACAGTATTAGGAGTAGTACTTGTTAATATAGGAGCAGTAACCACAGCACCAGATGCATCATACCAAGTAACGGTTTGATTTGCAGTAGGTGTAATAGCATTATTAGCATCTAAAGTTTGAGATGTACCATTTTCACATACAGTTATATCACCAGAACTTGTTAGAGCAACAGGAGCAGCAGTAATTGTAAGCACTACGTCTATGCTCGTTAAACTTTTACAACCAGAAGCAATATCAGTTGCTATTGCAGAATACTTTACTGTTGTAGGTGTTGTACCTGTTAAAGTTGGATTAGCTACCACTAGATTAGAGGCATTATACCAAGTAATGGTTTGACCTGTAACAGGTATAATAGCATTATTAGCATCTAAAGTTTGAGGCATACCATCTTCACATACACTTATATCACCAGTACTCGTTGGAGAAACTGGATTTGGAACAATAGTAACTGTTACATCTACGCTTTTAATAGAACAAGTATCGGATATCGTATAAGTATAAACACCAGCTGTATCTATAGAACCATCAAAAATATCGGTACCACTAGCTAATGCAGGTGTCCAAACACCACCTGCTGGTAGTTGACCGAGTATCTCACTAAAAAGATCTATTGTTTCGCTACTACAAACATCAATACTACTATTTGTTGGATCCTCAAGAGCAAAACTAGAATAATATCCAGAAAAACCTGCAGCACCAGAAGCACCAAATATACCAGTAATCATAGGTAAAGTAGATTCAACTTTAACATCACCAGTGTAACCCGAAAGTCTATAACTCTCCCAATCAGGATTTCCAAGAACTGGTTCTGGTGGAGCTGTAATGGCTGTGTTATTTAAAGTTACAACAGCACCAGTTTGAGTGGCTATAAAAATATCCGTAGAATAAAAATTTGTACCTATGCTATCAATACTTGGCATTAAGTCTATGGCAGTAATACCAATACATTTTAGTGGTGGAATTATATTTAAACCAGAAGTCTGATTTCCAATAGCTCCTGCTAAAAGTTGATACATATAAACATTTTGAGATGTGCTTATGTACATGTTTTTATTGTTAATACCTTGATAATTTGAAGAGTCTACGAACAGGTATTCTCCAGCATTTAAAGTTGCGGTTGGTAATGCATTTCCATTAATATAAACCTCTGTGTTATCTATATGTGCAACAACAAGCGGTCTTTCAGTTAGTGCAGATCCATTACCTTTTAATAAAATATATTCGTTACCTACGAAATCGAAAGGAACAATTTGATCTATATTAAAATCGTGTTTATTATTAGATACACCTCCTAGAGCATTACCAGTAGTTACCGCTACAGGTTTTGTTGATGTAACTAACGCACCTATAAAACCCGCTTTATTAGCAAGAGCAACACTAGCTACTCCTGCCAACACTACAGATTCACCAGCATTAAGATTGAACGTTTGTGTATCTAAAAGTACGTTACCAGTACCGCTACTAAAAACTACATCTGTATCATAGTCTGAGATAGTCACCACTGTATTATTTTCTGTGGCCATAATGCCTGCTGTAAAATTTCTAACAGTACTCACATTCTCTTGCGGTACACTACCTAATCTAAAAGTTGTTCCTAGTGCGTTTTCTCCTTTTGAGACAGCAAGTTCTGCTTGAGACTTCGATCTTACCTTGAAGGTTACGTAAAAATTATATGGCGCTGTGAGTATAAGCCCTTTATCATTAACAATATTAACATCGTTTATGTCTAAAAAAAGAGCAGAGGGTTGAGCGTTACCTATTAATACAGTTGTAGGATTTCCTTGTGAAATTGTAAAAGGAGAACCAGCAATAGGTGTGCCATCTCCTGTTGTTATTGCAACTGTAAAAGGTGTTGCTTCTGGAGTTGAGAGATAAACATAATGATCTTGGACCTGATTCGGTCGACTGGTATGAATTGGAGGAAGCCAATGATTTTTACTTAATTGGGCATTTACATTTAATGCCATTAATAAAAACATAATTGGCATTAAAAATTTAAACAAATTTATGTATATATTCGAATACATTCTTAAGCTTTATTTTAACGTGTTTTAGTACAAGAAAGATATATAATAGACAATATACAATCTGGTAAGTAGACTTTGTTTTTTTATTGATTCAATTTTGTAATATATACAAAATACTAATTAAAACCAAAAACCTAAATTAAAAAACCAATAACTCTTATTAGTCTCTGGAGAAAAAGTAAATTTAGCTTCTATTGGTCCTAAAAATGTTTCTATACCGTAACCCAAAGCGTAACCAGAATAGTCTGGTAGTGAAAACCACTCTATATCGTCTGAACTGAAAAGGTTATCGTCTATATTAGCGTAGTTAGCAGCACTTGTAATATGATTTTTGTTAAAAATTTCGTAGTCAAAATTTACGGTTGCTTTAATAAAACTATCTGCTGGAAGCGAAAGATAATCGTAACCGTAAAAGCTTCTAAAATTATTGATAAAATTATTTCCATAACCACCAAGTACAAAATCTAAATAGTTATTTTCTTTTGCATTAATTTTTGCTCCAGCTTCTGCTACTACATTAGCGCTTAATTTTGAAGTTATTGCATGCGCATAGCCCAAGTCTGCATTAATAATAGAGAATTCAGAAAAATTTTTATTAAAATCTGAAGAGTATAAATATAGATGAAAATCGCTATTAAAATAAAACCCTTCGTTTGGGTAATATTTATTATCAAAAGAGTCGAATCGTAAATTAGCAAAGGTACTTACATAGTCGCTATTGTCGAATATTGTTCTGTCTTGATTTTCTGTCGATAAAACAGTTTCCGAGGTTATTTTGTAGCGTTTATGCTCTGCACCTAGTGCCAAGGTTAAATCATTTTTATACTGTGTTTGCAAAAAAAATCTGTTAGTAAGGTCCGATACTTTAATATCTAATTTATTTACACTAGCCATACTTAAGTCTTCTGGAGTTAATAGCGAAGCTGCAGCAACATCTGTGTTAAATTCATTATAGCGAGAGTTTAAACCCACACTCCAATAAAAACCTTTGTCTATATAATATTCAAAATTATACCTCACATTATCTCCAACTATTAAATCTAGAGAGATTATATCACTCTTAAATAGTAATTGTTTTTTAGTAACATTACTTAAAAGCGCACTTTTGTAAAGACCATCGTAGTGAAGACCAAATTTTAAGGAAGCCGTTTTTTTAGTTTCTTTAAGTTCTGTAATTAAATCGAAGCCAGAAATTCCGTCGAAAACTGTTGGTACTAATTTGTAAGTAAAGTTATCGAAATTATTTGTGCCAACTAAATTATTTGCACCACTTATAAAGCGCTCGTAACTAATTTTTTCGAATGGTTTTAGTTTTAATTTACCTAGCACGTAAGAAATAGTGTAATTTTCTAAACCTTTAAATAATATCTGATTTATTTGGAGACTGTCTGTAGTACTTGGTTTAATAAATTCTGGCCTTCGTTTTGTTTGACTTTTAGCTAATTGGTCTAATTCTAAACTTTTTAACTTAGCTGCTATCTCTCCGTTTTTTATTATTTTTTCTCCATCATCAAAAGAAACAACATTAAATTTTGTAATATCAGGTTTAATGTAAATATCTGTTTTAGGAGCCTTAACTTTCATATTAGTTATGGTACGGAAATTATTAATTTGAAATAGTATCGCAGGAGCGGAAGATAAATCGCTCTTATTAACAAGACCATCTTGCACATCTACACCAATAATAACATCCATGCCTTTTGCCCGTAATTCATCTACAGGATAATTATTAGTTACACCACCATCAATTAGTAATTGTTCGTCAATTATAACCGGTTGAAATAAAGACGGAAATGCACCACTTGCTTTTATAGATTGTGCTAAAATACCTTTATCTAATATTACTGGTTGTCCAGTTTCTATATTAGTAGCTATGCAGAAAAATGGAATTGGGAGTTTACTAAAATCATTAATATCGCTAACATGTAAAGTAAGTTTTGATAGTAGATTAAACGTATTTTGACCTCTCGATAATGCCGAAGGCAGTTGTACTTTAAATTTATTAAAAGGTAGAATAACAGCGTACTTTTCGTTGTTTTCGCGCTCGTAAAATGTTTTTGCGGCTCTTGGAATTTCGTCACTTAATATTTTATCGAAATCTATAACACTAAAAATAGAATCTAATTGCTTACCAGAATACCCGGAAGCATAAAGCGATCCTATTATTGCTCCCATACTTGTTCCTGCAATATAATCTACTCGTATTCCTAAACTATCTATTACTTTTAAAACACCAATATGTGCAAAACCTTTTGCACCACCACCACTTAATACCAATCCTACTTTTGGATCTTTTACAGGCTTGTCTTGAGCAAATACATTAGTATTTGCAGTAATTAATAGTAATATTACAATTAAAAAAGATTTCATGTGTTTGTTTTATTTTTTTTAATATTCACATGTTGTTCGTTATTAAGCATTATATTTGCGATAAAATTTTTAGCATGATCGTTTTATTTATGCATTTTTGGTTTTATGATAATAGCTGTAAATTTTCTCCGCTCTAGAAACTCCAACAACATCTTCAAGCTCGTCTAATTTTGCATTAGCAATACGTTTGGCAGATTTAAAAGTTTTTAGTAAATCTATAATAGTTTTTTCACCAATTCCAGGAATGGTTTCCATTTCTGTATTTAATGCCTGTTTGCTTCTTTTATTTCTATGGTGCTCGATGCCAAAACGGTGTGCTTCGTTTCTTAGTTGTTGTATAATTTTCAGGGTTTCGCTTTTTTTGTCTAAATATAATGGAATAGGATCGTTTGGGTAGAATAATTCTTCTAAACGTTTTGCAATTCCTATAATTGCAATTGTCCCTCGAAGATTTAATATGTCTAAACTTTTTAAAGCTGAGGATAATTGTCCTTTCCCGCCATCGATAATAACTAATTGTGGTAAAGGTTGCTCTTCGTCTAACAAGCGTTTGTAGCGTCTATAAACAACTTCTTCCATTGATGCAAAATCGTCTGGACCAACAACTGTTTTAATATTAAAATTTCTGTAGTCTTTTTTGCTTGGTTTTCCATTTTTAAAAACAACGCATGCAGCAACAGGATTGGTACCTTGTATGTTAGAGTTATCGAAACATTCTATATGTCTTGGCTCTTGTGTTAAACGTAAATCTTTTTGCATTTGCGCCATAATACGTTTAACGTGGCGATCTGGATCTGTAATTTTAACCTGCTTAAAACGCTCCATCCTGTAATATTTTGCATTGCGTATAGAGAGGTCTAAAATTTTGCGTTTGTCTCCAAGTTGAGGTAGCGATACTTTTAATTCTTCACCTACGTTTACTTTAAAAGGTACATAAATTTCTTTTGAATTAGAATTAAAACGCGATCTAAGTTCTATAATTGAAAGTTCTAGTAACTCTTTATCTGTTTCGTCTAATTTTTTTCTTATCTCTAAAGTATGTGATCTAACGATTGAACCGTAAGAAATTTGAAGAAAATTTATATAACCATAGCTTTCGTCGCTAACAATAGAGAATACATCTACATTGCTAATTTTTGGATTTATTATGGTTGATTTTGATTGGTATTTCTCTAAAATCTCAATTTTTTCTTTAATTTTTTGAGCATCTTCAAAGTACATTTCTTTTGCTAAAGTCTTCATTTGCTCCTTAAATTGACTTAAAGATTCTTTGAAATTACCTTTTAAGATTTCTCTAATAGCGATAATGTTTTCATTGTAATGTTGTTCGGTTTCTAAACCTTCGCAAGCACCCTTACAATTTCCTAAATGGTATTCTAGACAGACTTTATATTTTCCTTCGCTTATTTTTTCTGGAGATAGATTGTAGTTACATGTCCTTAATTGGTACAATCCTTTTATTAAACCTAATAACGTTTTTACGGTTTTCATACTTGTGTATGGGCCAAAGTATTCGCTACCATCTTTAATAACGCGTCGCGTTGGAAATATTCTTGGAAAACGTTCTTTTTTTACGCAAATCCAAGGATAGCTTTTATCATCTTTTAATAATACATTATATCTTGGTTTGTATTTTTTTATAAGGTTGTTTTCAAGTAAAAGCGCATCATTTTCTGTTTCAACAACAATGTGTTTTATGTTTACTATTTTTTTTACAAGCGCTCGCGTTTTTCCATTCTCATGTGTTTTAGTAAAATAAGAAGACACCCGTTTTTTTAAATTCTTTGCCTTACCAACATAAATAATAGAACCTTCAGCATCAAAATATTGGTATACACCAGGAGCACTAGGTAGTGTTTTTAATTGTATCTCTAATGATGGATTAGCCATAAACCAAAGGTAATTATTTATAAGTGGTATTAAAAAACAAGTCTTAACTTAATAGCATTTTTTTATTATTTAAAAAAAAGTTCCATGACTAATTTATTACATTGCATCATTTTTTAAAAGTAATTTAATGAGTAAAAAAATAATAGGAAGGACAGATAAAATTGATTTCCCTAAGCTAAACCTTTTTAAAATCGATGCTAAAATAGATACAGGAGCTTACACCTCTGCAATACATTGTTCTAAAATTAAAGAAGAAAATGGTGTTTTAAAATGCACTTTTTACAGTAAAGGACATCCCAATTTTAATGGAAAGGAAGTTGTTTTTGAAAACTTTACCTTTACAGATGTAAAAAGCAGTAATGGTTTTATAGAAAATAGATATAAAGTTAAAACTGAAGTTGTTTTTTTTGGTAAAGCTTATAAAATAAACCTAACATTAAGCACAAGGGCAGAAATGAGGTTTCCAGTATTAATAGGAAGACAATTTTTAAAACAAAAATTTGTGGTAGATGTAGATTTAATAGATTTATCATACAATAATATAGTAAAATGAATATAGTTATATTATCAAGAAATGCACTCCTTTATTCCACAGAAAGATTGGTTGAAGAAGGCGAAAAACGTGGTCACAAAGTTGAGGTTATAGATCCTTTAAAATGTGATATTATTATTGAAACAGAAAAACCAACCATTTTTTATAAAGACCGTTATTTAGACTATGTCGATGCTATAATACCAAGAATTGGTTCATCTGTTACTTTCTACGGTTGTGCAGTTGTAAGACAGTTTGAAATGATGAACGTTTTTACAACCGTTAAAAGTGATGCCATTTTACGTTCTCGCGACAAGTTAAAGAGTTTACAGCGTTTAAGTAAAGCTGGAATAGGTATGCCAAAAACGGTCTTTACTAATTATTCTCGTGACGCTAGAGAGGTAATAGAACATGTTGGAGGCGCTCCTGTAATTATTAAATTATTAGAAGGGACTCAAGGCTTAGGCGTTGTTTTAGCAGAAACTAAAAGCGCAGCAGAATCTGTACTTGAAGCATTTAATGGTTTACAGGCTAGAGTAATTGTTCAAGAATTTATTAAAGAAGCAGGTGGAGCAGATTTGCGTGCATTAATTGTAGATGGACAAGTTGTAGGAGCCATGAAACGTCAAGGTAAAGAAGGCGAGTTTAGATCTAATTTACATAGAGGAGGAAGTGCAAATATTATAAAATTAAGTCACGAAGAATTAAAAGTTGCTATGAATGCAGCAGAAGCTTTAAAGCTCCCTGTTTGCGGTGTAGATATGTTACAATCTGCTCGTGGACCTTTACTGTTAGAAATAAATTCTACTCCTGGATTAGAAGGTATAGAAAAAGCAACAGGAAGGAATATTGCAAAAAATATTATTGGTTTTATAGAGAAAAGTACATAAGTAAATGGCTAGTAAAATAAACGATAATTTGAAGATTTTAGGAGAAATTATTAAACCTGGGCAAAGTGTAGAAATAAGTTTTAATGTTGCAAAATTACATACTAGAACATTAGTAGATATACCAATTATTGTTGAGCGTTCTAACAAACCTGGACCAGTTATTTTGTTTACAGCAGGCATTCATGGAGACGAAGTTAATGGTGTAGAAATCGTGCGACAAATTATTTCAAAAGGTATTAATAAGCCAAGAACAGGAACTATAATTTGTATTCCCGTTTTAAATGTATTTGGGTTTATTAATATGGATCGTGAGTTTCCAGATGGTCGCGATTTAAATCGTGTTTTTCCTGGAAGTAAATCGGGTTCTTTAGCAAGTAGAGTTGCTTATTCTCTAATTTCGGAAGTTGTACCTCATGCCGATTTTATAATGGATTTTCACACAGGCGGTGCACTGCGTTTTAACGCACCACAAATAAGAATTGCGAAAGATAATAAGGATTTAGATGTTGTAGCAGAAATTTTTGGAGCTCCATTTGTTTTGTATTCTAAAAACTTAAATAAATCTTTTAGAAATACTTGTAAAAAAATGAAAAAACCAATTCTACTTTTCGAAGGTGGAAAATCAATTTATATAGATAATACAGTTACAAATACTGGAGTAAATGGTGCAAAGCGTATTTTAAACTACTACGGTATGTTGCAAAAAAAGTTTAAAGTTTCAAAGCCCAAAAAACCTGTTATTTTTATAAACGAAAGCCGCTGGATTCGTGCAAGCTATTCTGGTATGTTTAAATCTTCTGTAGCCATAGGATCTAAAGTAGAAAAAGGTCAAGTAGTAGGCAATATTACAGATCCTTATGGGAAGTTTAATCATTTTATAAAAACATCTAATACTGGCTACATTATTAATGCAAACGAATCTCCAATTGTTTATCAGGGCGATGCATTATTTCATATTTCAACAAAATTAGTTTAAAAAAAGTATGATTTCTAAAGACGAGTTGAGAAAAAAATACAAAAATCTTAGAAATAAATTGTCTAAAGATAAAATCGAAAATTGTAGCCTCGAAATTGCAAATAAACTGCTTAGCTTGGATATTTGGAATTATGAATTTTACCATATTTTTCTTTCTATTACAAGTTTAAAAGAAGTAAACACAGATTTTATATTGAGTATTTTGTCTGGCAAAGATAAAAATATAGTTGTTTCTAAAAGTAATTTTGAAACAAGAATGCTTCAAAATTTTTTACTTACAGATGCTACTAAAATTAAATTGAACAAATACAATATTCCAGAACCTGTTAATGGTATAGAAATTAGCAATTCCAAAATAGACGTTGTTTTTGTACCACTTTTAGTTTGCGACAAAAGTGGAAATAGAATTGGATACGGCAAAGGGTTTTACGATAATTTTTTGGGAACTTGTAAACCAGAAACTATAAAAATTGGCTTATCTTTTTTTGAGGTTGAAAACAATGTTTTTCCTATTCTAGATTTAGATGTTGCATTAGATTATTGTATAACACCACAAAAAATCTATAGGTTTTAAATAAACTATAAAATGTAAATAGAGTTAGGTCATTATAAACCCAAACAGAAATTACTTAATAAAATATGTAAAAGTAGCAGAACTAGAAACTATTTTGTTATAAATAGATAGCAAACCTTTAAAATAAATTAGGCTTTATCTAATTTTTAGGAAACGCTTTTTTATTAAAAAATAATAATATTCCAAAACCTACAGCTATTACCACATCTGCTACATTAAAAACAGGTTCAAAAAATATAAAATTTCTACCACCAAGAAATGGCACCCATTCTGGTAGATTTCCTTGCCATAATGGAAAATATAGCATATCTACTACATTACCATATAAAAAGTTTTCATAACCACCTTCTTTTGGTAAAAAAGATGCTACTTGTCCAAAACTATCGTTAAACGAAACACCATAAAAAACTGAATCTATAATATTACCTAAAGCACCTGCAAAAACAAAAACCAATGCTAAAAGAAGTATTTTAGACTGCTGTTTTTTTATAGAATTTACTAACCAATAACCAACCCCAAAAATAGCTATAATTCTAAAAGTAGTTAAACTTAGTTTAGCGACACTATCATTTATAAAAGGAATAATATCACTTAGTTTTGTTCCCCAAGCCATACCATCATTTTCTACAAAATAAATTTTAAACCAACTAAAAACCTCTACAGATTCGTGTAATTGAAAATGCGTTTTAATATATAGTTTGCTAATCTGGTCGATAAATAAAATAATGATAATTAATACTGAAGCTCTTTTTAAAGACATTGCAAAAATTTCAAGCTAAAATAAGACTAATTTTTAGTTTTATACACGTTAATATTTCCATTAATGGAAGTGATTTCTATTTGATTTTTCGATTCTTCTATTTTTTCTTTTTTTATAATGCCCATTCTTGTTTTTGCTTTTATTATCGCATTATTTGTTTCTAAATTAATATTTCCATTTATTGTATTTATAATTCCATTTCCTGTAAAATTTAATACTTGAGCGTTGCCTTGATTTAACTCTAAAAGTAAATTTTTAAAAGCACCACTAATTTTGGCAGATGCTATAGCACTTTTAATGTATACGTTTAAATATTTAGGAATATTAATATTAATGTCTATAGAATGTACTTTGTGAGCATTTAACTTATCGTCTGTTATATTTGTTAGTTTTGGATAATCACAAGTAATTGAAAGCGTACCGTTATTAATTTCGGATTTTATTTTAGTGTGTTTGGAGTATTCACCTTCTATTCTAGATTTAATTTTTATATTTTTTGCATTAGATGTATTAATTTCAATTTTAAATATTGCATCACCTTCGACAACTATAGATTTAATAGTGTAATCGGTTATTGTTTGTTCTTCAATTTTCTGTCCATAAAGCAAAAATCCCAAAAGTAAAAACGATGTAAACAGTATTCTTTTCATAAGAAACAATGTAATAAGAAACGCCAACTTAATAGTCGACGTTTTAAATAAATAAATTAAAGTTTTTATTTAATTTCCTTAATTAAATAAATGTACACCGGAAAATGATCACTAAAACCACCAGTAAAACCGCCATCTGCGAAGCTTCTTAGTGGGTAGCCTTTGTAGCGGCCTTTTTTATTTACTAAATAATTTTTATTAAAAATACCAGCTTTGTAATAAGACCAATTAGTATAATCTTTTTTTAAAAAGGGTTTCGTAATCATTATTTGATCAAAAAGACTCCAAGAGTCTCTATAAGCGCCTGTTCCTAAACCTTGTTTTTTAAACATATTAATAAAAGGATTGTAAATACCTTTAATTTTTACATCTTTCTTTTTGCGTTTTGCTTTTAAAACGTCTTTAACACTTGCGTTGGTTGGATTATCATTTAAATCTCCCATTGTAATAATCTTTGCATAAGGATCTTTAACTTGAATAGAATCCATTAAGTGCTTGTTCAGTTTTGCAGCTGCAACTCGTTTAGCACGACTTCTGGCTTCTCCTCCACGTCTTGATGGCCAATGGTTTACAATTATATGTAATAGTTCACCATCTAGTTTACCACTTACTAACAGTTGATCTCTTGTATATATTTGTTTTCTTGTAATATCATCGAAAATTTTGAGAGCATG
>Ga0114957_1001983_pt1 | contig 20661 bp, 4 predicted proteins | sample BantaG_FD_87175 | JGI IMG/M metagenome (GOLD analysis project Ga0114957, IMG submission 87175) | Marine algal microbial communities from Bantry Bay, Ireland - BantryBay_4 metaG | ecosystem: Host-associated > Algae > Red algae > Unclassified | place: Bantry Bay, Ireland | collected 2014-11-21 | reverse complement strand
TCGCGTGGCCGCCAAGCCCCCCCTCGACGCGCACCTCCACGCCCCGCGGCGCGTCAACGTCAAACGCGTTGGTCGCGAGCGCCGCGTTGAGCCACGTCAACCGCACCACGCCGGCGGCGCGGGGCTCCCCGCCACCGCCACCGCCACCGCCCGCCGCCGCGGCCGCCGGCAGCAGGTCCAGGGTGACGGAGCCGCGCACCTCCCGCGTCAGCGACCGCGACCGCCCCCCGTCGTCCGCATCGCCGCCCGAGTCCGCCTCCCAAACCACCGCATCGCCGGGCGCGACCGCCGACGGTGGTGGGCGACGCCAGACGCCCGCGTCGAGGCGGCTGCGGCGCAACTGCAGGTGCCACTCGCAGAGGCCATTGGCGACAATGATCCGCAGGGAGCGGGATGAAACCCCGTCGCGGGAGGCGGGCGCGCGTACCAGCCGCCGAACGGCGGCTTGAACCACCCCCGGCGCCGCCGACTGCGCGGCTAGCAGCGTCGCCGCCGGCGCGGCGGGGGGAACGGTGGCCGCTGCTACCCCCGCTGTCGGGGAACGGGCGGCTGGCGTTGGCAGCTTGGAGCGACTGCAGCTGCGGCCCGGCAGCGGAAAGCCTGCCAGGAAGCTGCTGCTGCGCTCATTGGCCGCACTCGTCGGGGTGGCATCGGATTTGGACATATCGCCCATCTCCACCGCCACATTGCGGCTGGCGCTGGCAGAGGCGGCGAGGGCGCCTGCGCCAGGTGGGCGCGTCGCCACAGCGGTGACGCGGGCGCCCGCCGCCGCGCGCGCCAAGCTCATACACCGCACCCGCTCGTAGGAGCTCAGGACGTGCCGCGTCAGAAGCTCATGCAGCTCGTCACGCGACCAGCGTGACTCGCAATTGATGCGCTGCCACGACTGGGGCGGCCGGCCAGCCTCCCCGCGGCCCGTCAAGCCGAGCAGCACGTCCGCCTCGGCGTCAGCGCGCACTTGCGCGTCGGCAATGTCAGGCAGCGCAAACTCAGCCAACAGCGCCCCGTCAAGCGTCGCGATGAGTAGGCGAGCAGACGTCAGCAGCGCCACGCGCGTCTTTTCTGGGCGCTCGCGGCCCTTTCCTGAGCGGCTGCGCCGTACCTCCTGGCCGTCGCGTGTCGGGGAGCCCTCCTCCCCACGACTGGGCGACGAGGACGACCCGCCAGGAGCGGCGCTCGACGAACGGCGGGAGCCCGGCATAAAACGCGTCGAGTGACGCACTGCCTTCCACAAAGCGTCCACCCCCGACCGGCTGTGGTGGTGGACGTGGACGCTCAGCTCCACCCAATCGACCAGGTCCTCCTGTACAAACGCACGGCCTTCGGTGCGGACGACGGCGGCGAGGGTTGCGGCGCCGACTGCAAAGCGCAGGTCGTACGATGCCAGCCGCTTGTTGGCGCCGATAAAAGCGCGGGGCGGGCGGAGCACAACCGCTGCAGTCGGCACACCGGCCTTGCGCGCGTCCGCGTCAGCAACCATGGAGCGTACGCCGGCGGCGGGTTCCGCAATCAGGTCGAGCGCGCCCGCCACGGGCTTGAGCACCGACCCGAGGAGCCCCTTGCCGAGGCCGCGCGCAAACCCAAACGCCCCATCCTCCCGCGCGCCAGCCACCGGGTCCCTGATGAGACCGGCCACCCCCGATGACAGGCCATGTCCAAACGACAGGGCACCCGTGACCAGGCCGGAGCCAGGTGAGGCGCGGCGGCCACGGATCGACTCCCGTTCCGCAAGATACTCACTGTCACCAACCGCCGACTCGAGGCCGGCCGACAGAGACCCGGGGATGGAGCCGAGAGAGCCCACCAGCCCACCGACGGTGTGCGTCAGCAGTGATGACGAGCCGCGGCCGAGAGACGAGAGGAAGTCGGCCGACGAGTTGGCCTTACCAGCTTCCACAAAAAAGTCCTTGGTGCCGGTCGCCACCGAGTCAAAGAGTGCGCTCGGGTTGCCGACGAGCGAGTTGGAGGTCAGAAACTTGAGCTTCTGCGCGCGCAGTTGACGCACATAAAACTCGGCACCAAGGGAGCTCAGGTGCTGCAACGTGTCAAACGCGTGGCGCAGCTCCAGGGCGCTGAAGCGGAGCTCTGCATTGTCCACATTGCCGACAATGGCAACAAGCGTGCGGAGGGAGGCGGTGTAACCGGCCGCGCGCACGCGGCTGGCCCCCCGGGATGTTGCGAAGCTCAGCGTCAGCTTGGGCGGGTAGAAGAGCAACCGCTCCACGTACACCCGTCGCAGCGCATTGATGGCCGCGTCCGCCACCTTCTCGTTTCGATCGATCTCCGCGGACCCGGGGCTGGCCAGCAGCCCCGGTAGGGAGCCGGCGTCTGCCTCGGCACGCAGAGGGTCCTTCACGTCCGCGCTTGAGGCGCCGCCTTGGGGCAACCAGAAGGCCACCTCGTCCCCATCCTGCCCGCCGAGCACTTCGTCGTCGTCGTTACGCCCCGACGCCAGCTGTGTCAGCGACTCCCACAACGGCCGCGCGCGAAGGAGGAACTCCTCGCCCATCGACAGCTTGACGGGCTGGATGGCGCAAAAGATGCCCTTGAACATGTCGATAGAGCCCGACGGCTTGATCGACCGGTCGACCGTGACCTCCAAGAAGGGCTTCTTTTCAATGACCGGCGCCACCGGTCGCACCCCGCCAGCCTGTCGACTGTCCACCCGCGCCTCGGCCAGGGTCGGCGGAGACCACAGCAGCACAGGATACACCGCGTGGGGCAACTGGTTGTCAACTTGCAGGTCGCCAACTTCAAACTTGGCCAACACGCTGTTGTCATCCGTGTCGACGTGCAGGCGAACTCCAGAGGCTACCCCGTAGGCCAGCTCCATGGGCGCGTCGGTGACGACTGAGAGGCCGACCGACTCAAGCCAAACCTCAATGTCGACGCCCCCGATGCTGACGTCCTCGCTAAGGCCCGAGTTTTGCTTGGACGGCATGGCCGAGGTGGGCGACCCCGGGGCCGCTACCGTTGCCGTGGATTGAGTGCCGACGCTGCCGTGCTCCGCACCGCCCCCAGGGGTGCCTTGCTCCTGCGCTGGCGCCTTGATAGCGACGCCATCAGCGGGCGCCGACTGTCCGCCAAAGTCGTCCCAGCCAACGACGGGAGGGGCGGGCGCGGCGGCTTCGGCCGCTGCCGCAGCCGACGCCGACGCCGCCACTAGCGCGTTCTTCGGAGCCGGCTGCGCCAGCAGCTGTGACGGCACATCGTCAAAAAAGGTCACGACCTTGGTCGGGCCCTCCACCGACACCGACACGTGGAGGGGCGGCTCAAAGTGGGCGGCCGCAGCGATGGCCCGCGCCGCCGCATCCTCGGCGACAACATCAATGTTGAGCTCAAAGGGAGGACGCAACACCTCGTCGTCACGCACCTGCGAGGAGGCCATGGGATCGATGCTCGCCCGCTCCTCCGGCTCCATGTCAGCGACCTTGGGTCCCGACAGCGACGGTTCGGCCGTGGACGATACGGGCGGCAGCGGCGCGGCGCCACCTGCCGAGCGGCGAGGCTCGAGCACCTCCACCAGCAGCACCCGACGGCGCCGAGGCGCACCCGGGTCGTCCCACGAGTACCGCGTCGAGTTGCCCGCCCGCACCAGCCACGCGCGGTCGGTACCGCCTGGCTGCCGAAACGCAATCGCCCGGCGCTGGCAGTTGTTAACCAGCCGGTAAGGTGGGTGCTCCTTGTCCTCCGGGTAGACCACCAGGCCGAGGGAGCCCCCCCGGAGGCCGACCGACACGACCCGCGCAATGTACTGCTCCTGCCCCTTGGGGCGGTACATCTTGGCGGCAACCTCCCCCAGAGACGCGTTGAGGGGCACTGGCCGGCTCCAAATCCAGTCGCTCCTGACGCCGTCTTGTTCGGCGCGGCGGAGACACACCGCTGCAGCCCCGCCGAGAACGTCCCAGTGGACGGGCACCGCCACACCCGGCGGCACCGTATGCGTCATAGACGCGAGCACCATACCGCCCGCATCCATGGCTGCCGCCTGGCAGAACTGCAGCCCGCCGCCCGTCCGGTTTTCAATCCACGCCGAGTTGCGAACCGTCAGGACGATCGTGCGGCGGAAGCGCCCGCGCGCCGGCCGCGCCTCAAGCAGCAACGCAACGCTCGGCAGCCGCAGCGCGACCGGCTTCTCAATGTCGGCCAGGTCCGACCCGACAGAGTGCCACGCAGCAGCATCGTCGTTGTCCTCCTCCTCTTCAGTCTTGGCATCCCGCGTGGCGCTTCCGCCTCCGCCGCGGCCGCTGCTGCCACCATAGTCGTTGAGGAGGCCGGCAGACGCCGAGCTCATCCGCGACTGCTGCCGCAGGCGTCGAAAGGCGGCGGCCTCGGCCGCCGCCGCGCTCGCCGCGTGCGATGACAAATCCTCCGCCAGCTGGAAGAACAAACAGGGGCCTGACAACGCCACGTAAGGGAGGGCCGCCTTGCCCAGCGGGCGGCCACGCAGGAGGACGGCCTCCCCGTAGCTCCCCGCCGAGTTGCGCTCCTTGAACCGCACGTCCACGTCCGAGCGGTTGCGAATCCAATACTCGCTCCACAGGCTCAACTCGTGGACGCCCCCAGAGTTGACCCGCTCCGCGTTAACGGTCAGCGGCTGGGTCAGCGCGGAGCGGCCCCATCCGCCGCCGCCGCCCGGCGCACGAGGCGGACGAGGCTCCACCACCAGTCGACCAGCAACGGTTGGCACTGTGGACAGGCGGTAGACACGGCCAAAGGAAGGCGCCGCTACGCCCGCCGACGGGTAGTCGAAGTCCATGGACACAAACTCAGCAGCGAGCTCCTCGTCCGCAGCAGAAGGCAAGTTTCGCACCGCAAAGCATATGCCCATCGTCACCGAATCCGTACCACAGGAGTGGACGTGTGCCTTTCCCAGCGGTCGGATGGCCCCCTGCGCCAAAATACGCGGTGTGCCGTCCGCATTGGTGTCCACCGCCACTGATGCGTCCAGAGAGCTCCGGCCCCCTCCGCTGGGCAGGACCGCCTCAGCCACTCGAAAATAGAGTGGATGCGGTAGCAAGTTCTCGAGCACCAGCGGCGCACTCAACGCCACATCCAGCCAGCTGTCGTGGATGGTCGGCAAGCGGCTCTCTTGCGCATCGGCCAGAGACTGCAGGATCGCGTCGGCGGCCACCGAGTCGACGCGCGGGCGGAGGGAGAGGTGAAATGCCGCCGCCGTCGCCCCCAATGACCGACAGACCAGAGGGAGAGCAGGAAGCTCCGCGGCCTGGCGGCGGTTGGAAGCACGTTCCGCTTTGGCGGCGGCGCCGCGCAACCACGACGCCGGCGGGAGCGGCGAGCTCCAATCGTACTCCCGCTCATCCTCAACAGCCCCGTGCCTCGTGCCCGCCCGCCGACTCGCGTGGGACAACCCCGACTTGGCCGCTAACGGTCCGGTCGCCAACAGCTCCTCACCGTCCTCGTCATCCGAAATCCCCCCTCCGCTCGGCACAGCGACCAGCGCAGGCCGCACGCGCAGCAGCGTCGACTGTGCGTACAGCGGGACGCTCCACCGCTCCCTTGCCGCGACGGTAGCTATCGGCCGCACCACTCCGCTCGTGTTTCGCGCCATGGCGCTGACGAGGCCAACCTCCAACACCGTCTGGGTCTCGTTGACCAGACAAACAGGGGAACGGATGGTGCCGACAGGCACACCATCCTTCATCACCACGTCCCACATGATAACGACCGGTTCTGCCGACAGAGGAGAGTCAGCATCAAAGGATCCGTCGATGTCTACGTCGCTGACTGCCATCCCACCGGCCGCAGCACTGCCGGCTGGCATGACTGGCGCTGGCGCCGGCGCCGCGTCCTCCCGCTGCTCAGGCCACAAGGTGATCAGGTGGCGGCCGACTTCGGCTGCGAGAAGCTCGACCGGCTCCATCCCGCGGAGCGCCACAAAACAGCGAAGGGTGGCCTTGCGCCCGACGTTGCCATCCTCGGCAAATCCCTGCGCGGCAACCAGCTCGTCAGCCGGCAGGTCGACTTCAACCTGCTCCCCCGACGAAACGGACTGCCGCACCGAGTCGTGCGGCAACCACATGACAAGCGGCACACCGAGCTGGTTGCGCACACAGAACGCCGACACGGACGGCTGGTGGGTGTAGCGCTTACTTCCCCCTCCGCTAGCGGCAGAGACGGCAGACCGCCCTGTGTTCAAGAATGTCAGCTCCTCCTCCAAGCTGCTGCTCGAGTCGCTGGCGGCCGCGTTGTGACGAAGGGCGTCGCGCAGCGCATCGGCCACGCGCAATGCGCCACGCATCGTGGACGGGGTCAGGTTAATGTCTAACCGCCGGTTGGAGCGGAGGACTATCGCCCGCGAGCCACTACGGCCGGCCGAGTAGACAGCGTCGGCCGCCCACGGCTCGACGCCCGGCTCCCACCAGCCCTTGGCTTCGTTGAAAAGCTGGACGGACACCAAGGCGGCGACCGACGTCATGAAGGGAACGGTCATCCGAGCCGATGCGTTGCGCAGCCGCAGCTCCATGATCGGCACGCATCGTCCCTGTGTTTCGTGCGTGAAAAGCAGGCGCGCGGCCTTGGCTGACATAGTGGTCGTCATCTCGGATGGCGGCGTGGCATTCGGGTCCAGCCGCGCGGCCCGCTCAAGCGCCACCCGCTCCAGCCCACTCGACGGTTGGTCCGTCGCGCATTGGAAGATGGCAACCAGGTGTCGCACGTCATTGACGTTCACGCTGGTCAACATCGACGCCACGTCGATGGCTGCGCTGGCGGCGTCTGCCTCGCTGGTCCCAGCCACGTAAGTGGCGGTCACGTCACAGGGGAACAAGACGGGTGTCTCCCCATCCTCGCCTTCGTCCCCATCGACGGCAAGCTTGACCCCCCCTGCGGTGGACGGCTTGCGCCGCACAATCTTGTACTGGCTGCCGGTGCGACCGACTTGGGCCTTGCCAGCGGTCGCAAATGGGTGCACGGACGTTGGCGACGTAGCCGCGCGCGCAAGCCCCTTTGAATCGAGCGGCGGGCGAGTCAGCGCCACCCGCAGACGGCGGGCGACCATCGACACGGTCTTGGCACCAGTCACCGGCGCCCAGTCAATCTTAATAACAAACTGGCCGCGCGTGTTGAGCGCGTAGCGCGGGGAGCAAAGGCAAACGTGCGAGTTTGACAGGGTCACCTCCACAGCGCGGCCGAGGTAGGGAATGTCGGGGGGCGGCGCCGATGACGCCAGGTGCACATACCCGGGGACGGTCAGGAGCGTCAGGTCCCGGAACAGGCCCGGCAGTGCCATCAAGCGCAGGTGGGAGAGCGTTAACTTGATGTTGGGCCGCCCCTCTGCCGGCCGGTCGTACGTGAGGGCAATCTCTCGCCCTTGGGAGCTGTCCGTTGCTGCGTCGCTGCGCGGCGGCGACGCCTGCGTTTCCACCCCGCCGGATCCGCCTTGCGATGAACCCAAAGAGAAGCGCTCCGCCACGCCCGACAGCGCGGCGCCACTAGCGCCCGTAGGGACCAACGGGCTGAGGAACACCCGCTGGTGACCTCCCTCAGGCCGCCGGTCACGGATGCTCTTGGCGTTGCACGACAGCTCAGACGACAAGCTGCCGTCCTCCATGATGTCCGCAACGCCGTTCACGTTGGCCAAGTCAACCGACACGACCTCCCGCGCCACTGCCACATTGTCGTCGCCATACACGACCGTCAGCGAAAAGGACGGCATGGCAAATACCGTTCGCAGCGACGGGCGGACGGGATCCCCCGGCTGCGCCCGCGGCAGCGCCGCCGATGAATTGCCCTTGCCTTGCGGTGTGGCGGGGAGGTCCTTGGCCTCAGCCATCTGGGCGCGTGCTCCGTCAGCAGCAGCGTCGGGCGAGTCGTCGTCCAGCGCCTGGTCGGCGTCAGCAGGCGACATTTTCTCCTTGCCGAAATCCGTGTCCTCCGAGTCGACCGTCTCCATCAGGTTCTCCGTCAGGACAAAGTACAGGACGGTGTAGGCGGCTTCGCTCAACCGCAGCGCAATACCATCGGGCAGCAACAGGCGCGTGCGGGACGCGGGTAAGTTGGCAGCCCCCTGGCTGTCGCCGGACAGGCTGCGGCTGATCGGGGTCCCGTCGAGGGACCCATCCCTGGCCGCGCGGCCGTCGCCGTCCTCCACTCGCGACGCGTCTAGCCGAAAGTCTAGCACCGCGTCCGTCATGAACGGCGGTTTGTCCTTGACGCCGACCAGTTCGGCGGAAAATTTCTCGTCGTCAGCAACGTACGCGACGCGAGCCGAGACGCCGCTTACGCGCAGGTGGGCGCCGACGCCATAGCCTGGTGCCGGGTCGTCAAAGTTGTCCGCCTGCAACAGCCCGAGCTTGATGTGCAACGCCTCATGGGAGTTTGACGAGTGCCGCGGCAGAATGACGTCGACGTTTTGGGCAACACCCGCCACCCGCACGCGGCTTGACGACGCGTCGCGGGACCCCGATGGGTCGCGGGTCAGCTTGGCCGACGGCGACGGCGCGTGGCCGCCGTCTGGAGCAACCGCCGACGCGGCTTCCACAGCTCGCAGGGCCGGTTGCAGCCCCGCCTGCAGCAGTGACAGGTACTGCGACAGGACGTTGACAAAACGCTGCAGGTAGACGAGCTTGACGTCTCCAAAGCGGATGCGCAACCACACGTCGCCACCCCCAGCCTGGGGGGCCGACAGGCTCCACCCATCGTGCTTGAGGTCGCTCTCGGGGCCGCCATTGTCCGGCAGCTCCAGGACGCCCGCGTCGGAGAGCGACGGCTCCTGTCGACTCAACGTTTTTGGCGGCCCGCCGCCGCCATTGGCCCGCCCGCCACCGCCAACCAAATCCCGAATACCGTGCGGCGTTCGGCGGTACACCAGCGCCTCCTCGTACTGGTCGACCGACGCGGTCAGGTCAGTGACGACAAAGGATTCGAGCTCTCCACTGGCACTGAGCGCGCCCGAAGGTGCCTGCTCGGCCCGCATCGCCGCGCCGCCGACGTCCACCGTCGCGAGCGCACCCTCTGCGGCCGCCAGGACTAGGCGCACGCCATCGAGCTGGGCGCCGACACTGAGTCGCCCCCGCAGCGCCAGCGCCGCCGCCGACTGCTCAAGGACCGCCCCCGCGCCGGTCTGCAGTAACCGCGCCGCCTGCCCCGTTGTTGTGCCGAGCGCGGTGAACGGGTCGATGTAGTCCCCGTTGGGTGTGCCATCGGTCGACTCCGCACCAACCGTTGACGCCAGACTGCTCGTGCTCCTTCCCGGCTGCGCCGACCCCGACCGTGCACGTGCGGCAGGCGACATATCCGCACGCGAGGAGCGGCCGCGCTTGGATTTTCGCCCAGACCTGTAGAAGAAGGCGACGACGCGGATGTACGTCTCCCGCACGCAAACGAGGTTGAGCGACAAAAAGCGGACGTCCAAGCTCTGGTTGCGCTCGGCTGCGTTGGAGCGGTACCGGACTTGAACAAACGCGCGGTCATCCAGCACCGGCGCCTCGCTGCCAGTGCGCGTAACCTCTGAGCGGGGTGGCGACACGCCGCGGCGCGCCGCCCCCGGTCCCGCATGCGCGAGACGCCGAAACGCCGCCGTCGTTCCGCGGGAACCGTCCGTGACCGAAAAGGAGCGCACGCGGTAGGCGGCCACCACGTTGTCACCGCCAGATGTGGCCTCCAACTCTGTGCCCGTCGCCTCGGCGGTCACCAGCCGGCGGCCGCTCGCGTCGCGCAGCTCCAGCGAGGAGCTATCAATGGCCAGGTACACGTCGAGGGCTGCAAGGCCACTGACTGCGTCGTCCGACCCGTCGCTCTCGCCAGGCCCGAGCGGCGGGGCCGTCAGCGAGGGCAGCCGCGGCGAGCCGACCCCGCCCCGCGGCGGCGAGCTGGTGGACGGCGGCGGCGGCGACGACGGCGATGGGGTGGTGGCCATGGCCTTGGCCCACGTGCGTGCCAGCCCGAGCAACCGTACGTACGAGCGGTGGGAGAGGAAGAGTCGCAGGGCCGGAACACGCCCCCGCAGCCGCGCCTTGGCAAGCGATAGCAGGCCGGCGGCCTGCACCATCTTGGCGTCGTGGAGCACTTGAACAGACAAGTGGACGGAGAATGGCCGCACTAGCCGCTCGACGACGTCCCGATCACGCAGGTTGGGCGCGGGGCGGCCGGTGCCTGCGTGACGCCCCGGCGCAGTCGGCCGCCCAGAAAATGCAGCCGACACGGCATCCTGGCCGAGCGCCGCACGCTGTTCCCGGTCAGACCGCGCGTCCGACGTCAAAGATACAGCAGCGGCGGTTGACGGTGCGACAAAGACGCCGACGTTCGCCAGCGTTACGCGGTAAGCTGAGTAGTTGGCGCTGTCGCCACCCCGTGGCTTGGGTCTCATCGTCTTGTTGTCATGCCCGGGCGCTTTTGGCAGGTCAAGCGCATCCGACGCTGAGGCGAAGTCGTCAGAGTCTGCCGACGCGCCGCCGGTCCGCACCGTCGCCGGGGGGCCGTCCTCCGCCTTGGCCGTCACGTCTGCCGGCTTTTCCACCTCGACATCTGAATCGTCCACAGACCCCGACGAGCCTGCCGCTTGCGAATCCACCGGAGGGCTGACTGCCGCGATGCCGAGCGTACCGAGATTGGCTACCAGCGCTGGGCTAGCATCCGTTGCCCCCGGAAGAATGAAGCGTGGTGCGCGAATAACGACGTCCAGCCGTGCCGGGAGCGCCTGTTCGGTCAAGGTCCGTTCCAATTCGACCCGCATGGCGGCGAGCTTCGGCGCTGCCACGGAGCTCAGCAGCGCGAGCACCGGCTCTTCAGCCGAGCCGCGGGGTTGGAAAAAGGTCAACGCGGAGACCAGCGAGCCCGCCGGCCCGTCAACGACCGCCTCCACGCAGCCGACGGCGGCTTCCACCGACACGCGACCCGTGTGCTCGCGATTCGCCTCCCGCTGCAGTCGCACGGCAATCAGGTATTGGAGGGCGTCACCTTCCGAGACATCGTGGAAGCCAGTGGCATCCCCACCCCCGCTACCCGTGCTCGTGTCACGCTCCGCGGGGCCGCCTACAAACGACGACGCGACCGTCGAGTAGTAGCTGGCAGAGCCAACCCACGAATCCTTCTCGGACGCGACCGAATACTCGGGCAGTCCCCCATCAGGGGGGTCCACCAACTGCTCCCGCGAGTGGGCGTCCCGCAGGTTGTCCTCGGCGGAGGGCTCAAAGCCCCCGCGGATGGCTGCCAGCGCCTGCGTGACGCCGACCGGGTAGGCGCCGCCGTTGCGGAAGTGAATGGACGCCGACTCGCACCGCCCGCCGCTCTTCTCTTCCGCGCCCTCGTCATCCGAATCGCTCAGCTCCGAGCCGGACACCAGCTGCTGCAAGTCACCCGCGACCAGGCCGGCCGACGATGTCCCCGCGCTCTCTTCCTGGTCTGTACCCGACACGGATGGCGTCGGGCACGACACCCACGGCACGCGCGGATAGAGGATGCGAAAGTCCCGCGTCAAGTCCCGAGCCTCCACCGTGCCGAGCAGCAGCTCCAAGAGGACCCCACCGTGGGGCCGCGCCTCAAAACCAATTCGCAACTCTTGGAAAGACAGGTCCACCAATGGCGCCGGCGCGCGAGGGTGTCCCCCACGGCTCAGCCGCAGGGAACCGCGGCTGAGCAACATCCCCAGCCGCATCATTGGGGCGGTGATGTCCTCCTCCGTCACTCCCGCCGAGGAGATGTGGTCCTCCTCGCTGACACCGAGAAAGGCGGTCAGCTGGTCTGCCGTCGCCGCCGCGTCCTCTGCCGCGTCCTGCGGCGGCGACGCCGGGCCCGACGCGGGTGTCGATGAAAAGAAGGACCAGATGCGCGACGTTGTTGACGTTGTTGTTTCTGCGGCGGCGGCCGACGCAGCAGCGGCGGCGGCCCAGGCCGGGGACATGGACTTGATTTTGTCGTCGGCGAGCTCCCGGTAAAAGAGGAGGTCCGTCACATCCACCTCCTCCTCCAGCTTGGTGATCGTACTCAGAGCCTCGGCGGGCTCCGGCTCCCCGAGCCGCCGGGAGCGCACCAGGGAGATGCGCGCCGCCACGTACGCCTTGAGCTGTGTACGGCAAGCGCGTTGGCCCGCCGCCGACAACCGCCATGCCGCCGTGGCACGGGCACTCGAGCCGGGCAGCAGCTGTTCCAGCGCCCAGCGCCACCGCTCCGCGGCCGTGCGGGGCCGCTTGGCCCGCCGGGACAGTTCCGAAAAGTAGACGGTTGTTCGCAATAGGGACGAGTACTGGACGTCGTCCAAGGCCAACCCGACCTCAGGTAGCTCCACATCGAGCTGCACCCGCGGGGTGTCGGCCAGCTCCTCGTCGACATCGTCGTCGATCTCATCGTCTTCTGGAATATCATCCGAGGTGTCGACGGCGGCATGTGGCGGTGCGGCTTCCGTGTCGTCCCCGAGGCCAACCGCCCGTAACGCCCTCTTCCGCTTCCGTGACGCTGAGAGGCGGGCCGTTGCGGCGGCCAGTGCCGAGTTCTTGGTCAGCGTCGCGCGCATGCTGACAAACACCGGCGCTATCAGGTGGGAGGCCAGCCCGAGGACGTCCGACGAAGAATCGCCCACGTTTGGGCCGCCCTCCTCGCCGGCCACCGCGGGGGCGGCAGCATCGTCCTGAACATCCGGCGAGGTGGGGGTCGCGGCGGCGGTCTTGGTCGTCTCGTCAAGCACCCACTGACGGAGCGCGTCATGGTCGTTAAACGAAATACTGTGGGCGCGAGAGAGGGCGGGCCCATTGGCCGCCCCAGCGGCGTCGTTGGCCGCCTCCCCCTTGGCGCGTACCAACGGCGCCCAGTCGACGACAAGCCCCTGCAGTTGGAGGAGCTTGTGGATGGACGGCGTGTCGTGGTCCTCCACAAACGCCTCGGCCCACTGCGCGTTGGTCGACACCGCCGACAGCGAATCGAGAGAGAGGGAGAGGGTGTAGGGCAGCGACGGCGCGCTGACCGTGTCCTCAAAGAGGATTATCAGGTCGCGCACCTCAAACTGGATGTTGTCCGCCACCTTGGTCAACAGCCCCGACGTGAAGGACCACCCCCAGCTGGCCGCTCCAGAGGATGCCTTGGACGCCGCTGCGTCGACGCCCGCACCGACGCCGTACCGCGCCTGCCGCACCGCGTCGTCCGTGTCGAGGCGCGCACGCTTGATGCGCGCCTCCCGCGCGTCGAGCGCCTCGGTCGACGACGCCGACGACGCTGACACGGGAGACGCAAACACCGTCAGCTGTTGCAGCGTCACGCGGACCGGGGCGGAGCTGAGGCGCTTCCATGGCACCTCGAGGGAGAGGAGGCCAATGAAACCCGAGTGGACGGTGACGGGGAGTTGGAGGCCGAGCGACTCAAACAGTACCGCCAGCGCCTCGGGGCGCAGGGCGAGGCCCGTGAGCTCGAGGTTGCCCCCCCAAACTCCAAAGCGAATGCTGTCCCGGTCGATCCCATGGACGTACTGTCCGAGGACGCGGGTCAGCACGTCCGCGAGCAGCGACTCGAGCATGGTTCCGACGTCTTACAACCCGCCGCCCGCCGTGCTTCCCTGCCTGGAGCGCTGTCTGTCAGCCGGATGGGCGGCGCCCTGGCTGCGCCCGTTCGGACGCCACTGGCTCGGCCGAATGCGGCACGTGACGACGAGGCAGCCGAGCAGGAAGGAGGCTAGAAGAGCAACGCAGCAGCAGAGGTGACAGCAACCACGCTCACACCGGCGGCGCAGCGGCAACACTTGGAGACCGCATCCGCCTGCGTTTCCCAGATGCAACGCGCCCGAGCCACACTGTGTACCGCAGCACGAAGCACGACGCTGCAGGCGTGACGGGGCGAAGGGCACGTGCGTGTGCCCTCAGCAGAGGACAGACGGGGACAGTGGTCGCCTGGTTTGCACCATGCGTCTCATCAAATTGAGCGGCTCAGGGGGCTACAACTATGGCAGCTGGTGAAAAACGAGTGTGAGTACTACTTGTTTTACCACATACATTTCGCATCGCAAATACTGTAAATAGTGACCACTATCAGACGTTGCAATTACATATTCGCATGGCTCATTGGCTGCCGCTAAACCGTACGAGGTGTGCGGACACTGTGTGTTGGTATTTACAGCCGTTCTCTCAAAAACCTCGCACGCCAACTGTTGCACCACTCTGCCAAATCGGCCTCTGCGACCCCGTGAAGGCCGATTTGTAAGAGTGGTGCTACAGTTGGCGTGCGAGGTTTTTGCGAGAACGGCTGTGTACACACACAGAACGGCTGTGTACATACAGCCGTTTTGTCAAAAACCTCGCACGCCAACTGTTGCACCACTCTGACAAGTCGGCCTTCACGGGGTCGCAGAGGTCGATTTGTGAGAGTGGTGCAACAGTCTGCGTGCGAGGTTTTTCAGAGAACGGCTGTAGAGTGCGTTCTCGTTATAAGAGACAGCTGATCCGGCTCAATATGAACAAAAAGTGGCTCACACGGACTGGAATGGAAGACTCGCGACCCATATTCTTTTGTAAACGATTCTCTGATAACGAGAACGCACTGTATGAGGTTCCAGAATCTTTTTCGTGCAAATAATTCAATATAAACCTCAGAAAGCCCTGCGCTGAGTGCGGGGCTGGGAGCGAAGCTTCGCGAAAATACCTTCATCGTCAATTAATTCAGGGAAGACCGAGCGAAGGCACTCAAACGGTCAACATGAACGCACACGACCTTCATGACCAGATCGTTGGCTACACCCCACCCGCTTTAGATATGAATTCTGCTCCGCCACACTGCCAACTTCTCCCAGTGCTCCCTCCACGGCTGGCACACGCTTCAAAATAAGCTGCGTCTCCAGCGGGCATCTGGTAGCCTGCGGAGTGCTGGCTCGGGCGAGAAAGCGCGCGCGCTCGCAGACTGCCGCCACCTGCGAGGAAGGGCACGCAGGTGCGAGCTTGATCCCGATTGATCGACTTGATCCGTAATATTTTGCGCACTTCGACGCTGAGAAGAGCTTTCTGCGCTCAACCAGTCGATCATTGCTCTTTTTTTCGAGCCTACGTGCGCCACTGGCACAAAACGTCGCGTCTTCCCTAAAAGCTCCGGCAGGTATGTTATTTCCCTTTTCGACAATATATCGAGGCAACGGCGTCAGTGGGGAGCGGAAGCAATGAGCGAACGAGCTGGAATCGACGATTCTGGTGATCCACTCTGGGCGTAGTTGATCCAGAATCGCTTCAGAGACAATAGGAGCCACAGGATAAAGAGCCTTGAGGTCGGCAAAGAACTGCGGGGGGGAGTTGCCAGTTCAGTCGCCTCCGAGATTGTGCCCACGATTGCAGGGCCATGTCTTTTAGATCACATTGTCACGCGGCGTGCCACAGAGGTTCCACTTGGAAGAAAATCAGTGGGCGGCTTCATTTCCATTGTGACAACACGCTCAGCCCACCCCACCCAGTTGGGGGGAAGGCGAGCCAGACCGTGTCGCCGGGTAGTCCTGTCGGGGAATACCCGCCCCGGAATGAAACCCCGAAGAGCACACACGCACGGCGTCGACCCGGGGGAGACGCCCTGAGCGACAAACACGAGTTGTGTGACCGGAAGTTTACTTGCCCGCGTCGAAGGCCTCGAGGCATCACTCACGCCTCGTCCTCTTATCCCGTCCGTTCCCCTCAGACCCTCCGAAAACCCCCCTCAGACACCCTCAAAGGACCCTCAGAGAGCCCTCCCCTCAGGGCCCATGGGAACGGTCTCAGCGGAGGACGGCCGAAGCTTCGAATACCGCCTTGAGTAGAGGCGGGGGGAAGGGTGCTACGTGACACCCTCGTGGCGCCCCGGGGTCAGGGGCGCGGTTTAATGCAAGTCCTTAGTCCAAGTCGGGGTTACACAAAATTATGCCGTTAACTAGGGGCCCGCCCGGGGGGGTTACTAGTCCCAGGGAAGTCTCGAGATTACGGTTATGGTTGGTGTGCCACGCGGTGATCACAAGTGGGTCGCCAACGGAAAGATTTGAAATATGTGGCAGTGGGACATACTTCTCGGGGATCTGGTTCCCCGAGTGTGGGGGCCATGTGTCCGGCCGGCACACCCACATACGTCTTGGAGAGAGCGTTGCTTCTATGAGGGTACGAAGCTTCGCTAATAAGAGAGCATTTTTTGTACTGGATGGGGGACTGTTCGCGGGAAACTTGTGAAGAAAGGTTTTGCCGTACTTCTTATGTGTTTTTTTCTCGCCGCTGAAAGCACGTTCTGAAGACAAGACCTGAAATTACCTTGGCCCTGCTTTTGGCTTATCCTGGTTCTTCTTCCAAGATTATCCTGGGAGCTGTTTTGGAACGGTCCCCACGATAGTTGGCGAGATAGAGTCCGGACACATTCACCAGTTTATTTGCAGGGCAGCTCCTCCGAAAATGTGCACAGACTGGCGTCAACTCATGTACAAGACTAGGGCAGCATCGCTCCGGGAAGTTTGTCGGGGATGATTGAAGCACAAAAAACCAGCATCCTCACTTTGGCCTTTTGAAGAGCAGCACGGGGCACGATGCCAGAAGAAGCTCGCATGCGCATCCGGAGGAAAGTATTACAAAAAGCACGTGGCCTCTTGCGCAGGTCAGGCTCATACACAATATTGTGTTTTTCCGCTACAGCTGCACATGCACGAGCACGGCAAGAAGCACACGCAAACTTTCCTCTGCCTATTGTGCGACAATATCTCGCGGTCTTTTACGGAGATGTTCCTCGAAATATTTCAGACCACGGTGCCAGAAAAAGACGCTCAGATTAACGAGCAGCAAACCTCCCAGAGATTCCATTACGCAAATTCACAGGACCTCCCCACACAATACATGGCACGAGCATCTCCTGCTACTTTTGTCGGAATTGCTAGCAGAAACAAAATTTATATGACACAGAGAAATAAGAACGAACAAGAGTGATAAAAATAGAGAACAGCAACGGGTGCGTGCCCGAGTTGCCCACCGAGAAGCTTGTGGTACAGGGCTCGCCAGACAGTGCTCTTCTACTCTCGTCAAAGCGCAAGAGCGTGACGGTTGTATCTCTGCCCCGGTGGCAAGAACACTCTCATGGATCATTGAACTGTGTGCACCTGTCAGCGTGTGGCATTGTCCCCAACCATTAGTCTGAGTCCTCATCAGATAGATTGATGACACCGTCTTGACGTTCTTTCAGTTCGCTGCGCTTGCAGCGGACGACGCTCTTGTGCGCCTCAGCGCTCTCGGGGCGTAAGAACTTGGAATATCCCGCGTCATCCGCATATTTCTTCGATCAAGCCGCAGCGCCTTCACGAACGGAGGCCCACAGCTCGCTCGGGTCCCATAACAGGAGCTCCTCTACCATGGGCGCGGCTGCTCTATTCAAGGCCGGAGGCCGCTTCTCTTCCTGGTCACCGTCCGGCAGTTTCAGGCGGTACCCAGTGCTGCTTGCGATACCGAGGGCCACCGGTACCGCTTTTTGAGCTGTGTCATTCATACCGCGATTGGGGCCCTCCAATTGCCCAGTGGGAGTGCTCCATCACAGGGGAGTCATGTTCAAGCGAGTCCGATGCGCTGCCATTCGTACCAGGGTGCACAGATCCGTTGCGTATCTTCTTGAGCATGGTGAGGCCATACCTGGTGCATAGGCTGCTCACTTCATCCTGCAGGAGGTGATATACATTAATAAAAGAAGCATACATGAGGCGAGACGGACGTAAAGAGGTGTGCACAAGCGTCCATTGCCGATCTTTGTGGTTACGTGGTGTGTGAGCGTAGTACGACCAGTACAGCTAATACTGGTAAAGTACTGCAGCACCAGAGCACAGTACCCACGATCAGCACACTCTTATTCGAATCCGCGACAGCACGAACCCCGTAAGCGCTCCACACGCTCACAAGAAGGGCGGCGTCGACAGCAGGCGATTTTGGTCCCGGTGAGCCCTACGGGGCGCCGTTGTGGTCATCAGCGTCACCTTCAGCCATCGTAGCGCCCGCCTCCAAGAGGATGACTACCATCTATCATCAGTAAAAATCGGGCGGAAGTGATGAAGTGACCCAGGCCGATCGTTCTCTAGAGCCGAGTGTGACAACATGCCCACGTCTCGCACGTACCTCAGTCACTGCAACATGCGCTGCGCGGTGCGCTGTGCCGAACGCCGCGCTCTCTCAGCTTCTGGGCCGGGCAATCACTGCCCGCACGCACCTCATACGTATCCCACAGACGATAGATCTCATGTGAGACCACCACAAGCGCAAAATCCCACGGAAAAACAATTGCCCCGGAATATTTACGATCATTAGAGACAAATGGTGCATGCAAAGTGCGGCACAGTCCTGTAGATTGATACCGTGCCTGGAGATACCGTCAGACTGCTCGCGGCAGCACCAGAAGATACCAGAGACTGTCCGCCACCCCTCGTGCATGGAGGGTAAACGTACTCGAAGTACTTGAGGTAGTTCCTCACAAGACTGGCGAGCTGCTGAATATTTGTTCCATTTGGAAATATTTCGTGGTCTGGCTGCCTGATGCTGGCGGACGTGTGAGCTCGATTTGTTGGCCGCCGCCCTTCACGCTCCGGCCGAGCCTCGCGGCGCCACACATTTGAGGGGTCGCCGCTGGGGAGCGATGCACGATGCGGGCTCCAGTGGCGCACGGGTCACCTCTATTTAAGGGCGGACATGGCGTAGTCGCCTGTGGATGTGGCCCTACTGAGAGATGTTGCTCATTACAGCGCTTTCAGAGCCAAGTGAGGCAGTTTTGGCATGTCTTTGGAGCTTCATCGGCTTTAGCGTGAAGCGCCGCCGCCGTTGCTGATCTGCACGGCTCACGAAGCAAGCCAGATGCTCCTTGATGTAGCCGGCAAGCCTCACATGCATGCGTGGACACTGCCCCCGCCGCTGCATGTTCGACGACGAGGTCACGGACTCTTCCTCACCACGCCTGTCAAGAGGACTAGCAGTGTCTCCCATGGAGTCCGAAGGTGCCACAGTGGAAAACATTTCACAGTGCGTCACCAGTGACCCGCTCCGCTATATGCCCTGGATGCGCTTCACATCTTGCGTGCAAGATTGTACTCTCGCTCCTATCCTGTCTGTTGGTCACAACTGTTGGGTTGTATGCCAATCAGAACCCGTTCTACATTTTCCTCTTGTCGCTATTTTCATACCTTTGCTCCCTACCGCGCAAACGTCACTCTGCGTGACATAACCACATATATAGAGTCCTGCGCAAGTCGGAGCTGCGTTGAGTACACCGGTGTTCTCCCTTTTTCCACATCATCACCCAGCGACTAGAGGTTCGAAGTAGTAGTAGAGATCAATCAGGCGCCCATATGGCGAGCGCCGCCAGATGACGCTGCCGATTTTCACGTGCTCGAGAGTACATATGATTCGCTGAACTTATCCCTTCTCGCTCTAGTGGACGCGCTGGTGAACTGTCACTTGATCGCGACCCCGCCAGAGATCGCGAACGCGACATTTGCCGACGGTGTCAAGAGAATCTACCGTCGGGAAATTGAGAGTCGTCAAGTTGCCGTCGGCTCTCGGCAGGCGCGTCGCCGCCGGACGCAGGCGAATAAGGCGGTGTCAAAGATCATGCGTATCAACGATGGCGTCTCGACGGCCGTGACCGAGGAATTGTGCCGCCGGGCCCGCTAGAGTGGCGGCGTGGCGATGGCGCCCACGGCCACTATTCATGCGCTCCCGATCAGGAAACAGACTCAGTGTGCGGTTGAAAACAACATTTGCGCTGCCGCCCTTCAGCGCTTTCGCCTCTTTCTGGGACCCCAGAGCAGCCTGGCCAGCCCAGTGGCGCTGCGTGCGAACGTTGAACAGGTGGCGGCCGAGGAGCGCAACCGTGCAACGAACGATGATGCGGGCGCCTACCTGGTCAGCCCGCGCGCCGCTCTCGAGGCGGCTATTTGGCATCTGCATAGCCGGGAGCATTAGCTGAAGAGGACGGTGAGGGGGCCTGACGGCTGGGAGGTGACCGCCAGACGTCTTTTCGATGGGCAGGCGAGTGCCAGCGTCCTTCATAGCAGCGTTGTACGGGACGTACAAGTCTGCTTGAGTCTCGAAACTCGGTGCCAGGAAAGCTCATGTAAAGTTGATTTGTCTTGTGCCACTCACGTCAACCCGACAAGCAGAGGTAACTTCCTTCTCTGCGGTATACGTCTCTGTCAGAATCATTACCGCGAGGCGCTCACCCAAATGTCGGACGTCTACGTGCTTAACCCGGATGCCCTACGGACCGCCGGGCTGAATATCGACGGCTCCCGCCGGGCCGTGCGCCGCATCCGGATAGGCGACTGCGCCTGCATGACGAGCTGGGTGGGCCACAAGGGTTCCAGCAGCCGTATACCGTGCCTATGGTGTACTGCGCTCCGGCGGCGGAGGCAGGGCAACGGGCTGCTGCTCGATACGAGGCCCTGCTATGGGTATACGGCCATCAAGTAGTTTGGGAAATACGAGTACGAGGCCACCTTGACTCGCCGATTTGATGGGGTCCAGGAATACACTCGCACTCACTCGGACGCAGCGGGAATGTGAATCTGAAAGACAGGCCGAGTGAGTATGGAAAGCATATGCGGTGAGTATGAGAAAAGCTTCGCTTTCAGTGTCTGCTTTGTCCAGTGAAGAAAAGAACCAGCAGCCTGTGTTAACGGACGGCGTGCCAACCGCGGATTTCGTTGCCGCTGCCGCCGGCGTGGGAGGCAGAAAGAAAATGGGTGGGGCAGGCGGAGGGGGA
>Ga0114957_1001982_pt1 | contig 20679 bp, 20 predicted proteins | sample BantaG_FD_87175 | JGI IMG/M metagenome (GOLD analysis project Ga0114957, IMG submission 87175) | Marine algal microbial communities from Bantry Bay, Ireland - BantryBay_4 metaG | ecosystem: Host-associated > Algae > Red algae > Unclassified | place: Bantry Bay, Ireland | collected 2014-11-21 | reverse complement strand
TTCTTTTATGCTTATTTTTCCCTTTGAATTCAGTTATTTATCTCGATAAACGCCCTCTTTCAAAGCAAAAACTAAACATAAAATAACCTCCCCAAGTTGGTCAACTTATTTATCCCGCGTTCCATAGATAAATTCACCCGAACTACAAATTATTTTCTTCATCTTCCCTAAAAACCAACCTAATCATCAGGGATTAAAAGGTCACTAAAATACGCCTGACTAATGACACGCATCGAAATTATTGGCTTCGTCATAGAGCTGATGATACTTGGTGTAGCGGTATATCTATACCTCTATACTTCGGGTATTCTCTCCTTCAAAGACCATAGCAAACGCAAACAACAAGACCAGTTTATCGCACAATACGGCAGGTGGATGCGTCCACTTTCCTTAGTACTTATGGCTATTATGGCAGTAAATATCGCTTTGCGATTTTTATAATAAGAATATTTTGTAATGGCATATTTATAGTGAGAAAACTCTGACGGAGTAAAATATTTTTTTAAAAAGGTAAGCCATCAATCGTTTGAATATCTCTACCAATAAACATCTTTGCACTCCTTATCGTCCAAAAATCCTATTGAAACCTTTACACACGCACAAAAAATTCATATATTGGCTTCAAACAAGGAGCAATATGATTCGAAACATCATTTTCACATTGACCATCATCCAATTCTGTGCGGGTATGTACGCACAAGAAACCGCTATATTTCGGGATGCCAACGAAGCGTATAAACACGGATTGGAACTCTATGAACAGGCTTTGTTTGGAGCAGCCCAGCAGGAGTTTCGCAAAATCACGGCTCGGCAAGGCGCAGCCCACCAAACTAAGCATGATGACATGCTCGTGGCGCGTGCAGGGCTGTATGATGCGATGTGCGCCATCCGGTTAAAACATCCTGATGGTGAACGACTTGCATTGGATTTTATCCGCGATAACGAACCTTCGGATATTGCCGATGTCGCCAAACTGGAAGTCAGCAATTACTATTTTAATGAACGCCAATACGACCAAGCCATTGATTTTCTTGAAAATATCAACGAATTTACCCTTAGTAATGAACAAATCATCGACCGGAAATTCAAATTAGCCTACTCTTATTTTGTTACCAAAAATTTTGTCGATGCCCGTATCTTATTCAATGAAATCAGAGACATTCAGGACGAGTATTACTATCCGGCTAATTATTATTATGGTGTAGCAGCGTTTTTTGATAATGATTATGAATCCGCGCTTGCTGCTTTTCAAAAAGTAGATGCTTCCAAGAAATACGGTCGTGTCGTACCGTATTATATCGCGCAAATTTATTTTGCAAGAGGAGAATATGATGAATTGATTGCCTACGCCACGCCCCTTTCGCAAGACCAAGCCATACGTTATCGTCTCGAAATCAATAAACTCATCGGTAGTGCTTGGTTTGAACGTAGTGACTATATGCGCGCCTTGCCTTACTTCATCACTTACAATGAACAAGCCCTCGAAATCTCCGAAAAAGATGCCTACCAACTTGCTTTTACACAATACCAACTCGGTCAGTACGAACAAGCGATTCCCAGCTTTGAAGAACTGCGCGGCATTGACAGTCCACTTGGTCAAAATGCTTTGTACAACCTCGCCGACAGCTACCTTCGCACAGGCGATAAAACGACTGCACGTAACGCTTTCTTGCTTGCAAGTCGTATGGATTATGACCGCGAAATTCAGGAAATAAGTCGTTTCAATTATGCCAAAACCTCCTACGATTTGGGCAATGATAGAGACGCAATTCGAACCTTGCAAAGTATTCCAAGAACATCAGCTTATCATGGCGAAGCACAGGCTTTATTGAGCGATGTTTTTGTCAATTCGCGAGATTACGAAAAGGCATTGGAACTCTTAGAACGTATGCCCGGAAAAAACGCGGAATTGGTACAAGCCTATCAAAAAGTAGCCTATGCACGAGGTGTACAATTGTATAATGACGAACGATTTAACGAGGCAAGAGCCATGTTTAATAAGTCATTACAAAATACGCCCGACCGCAAAACCAAAGCACTCTCAAAATACTGGTTGGGCGAAATGAGCTATGTCGAAGGGAATTATAATAAGGCAATATTACACTTTAATGATTTTTTAAATGCAGCATCTAAAGTTCGTGATTTGCCTGATGAAGCCTCTGAATACCTCGCCCATTACAATCTCGGTTATGCTTACCTTCGACAAGGTCGGTACGATGTGGCAGCAGGTCATTTTCAAGATGCGGTCAACGGCTTGCGCCTTAATTTAAATTACGTAAAAAACACATACATAAAAGACCGCGTTTTACCTGATGCGACCCTTCGTGCCGCCGATTCTTATTTCAAAATCAACAACTATCTTAAAGCAACAGAGTATTACGATGATGCGATAAAATACAAGTACGAAGATTATCATTATGCCCTTTTCCAACGTGCTATCATTCAAGGTTTACGAAATCCGAATGATCCGGCAGAAGGGCTGATCGCGATGGAAAATTTGTATAAAAAACACCCCGATTCGGACTATGCCGATGATGCGATATTCAGTAATGCCGTCACTTATTTGGATGCAGGAAATTATACAAAAGCACGATCTGTTTTTGAAAAATTATTAAACCGCTATCCAAAAAGCGAATACCTGAATCAAACCTTACTCAAACTCGGTCTTATTCATATCAATCAAGGCGAATATCGCCTCGCGCTTGGTCGTTATAAAGATGTTTTTAAATATAATCCTAACTCTCAAGAAGCTGAAATCGCGCTCAAAGGCGTAAAAGCAGCTTACATCGAACTCGATGACCTCGACGGCTTCATCACCTTCAAACAAAACCTTCCCGGCTACGAAGTCACCGACCTTGAAAAAGAGAATATTCTCTTTGGTGCAGCAGAGACACATTACGAAAATGGCGACTACACTCGCGCTGCCAATGCTTATACCAAATACCTGAAAATTTACCCGCGCAGTACAAGTGCCTTGTCCGCATATTACAGGCGTGCAGAAAGTCTGTATATTTTAAAAAAATACGATAAATCGTATGCTGATTATGTGAAAGTTATCGAAAAAGGAAGTAGCAATTATGCCGAACCTGCCGCCTCAAAAGCTGCCTTGATTGCCTACAATCATTTGCAGGATGTTGATGCTGCATTGAAATGGTATGAACGTCAATTGGTCTTCGTTGGAGACAATGAAATTCGTCGTTTGAAGCCATTACTCGGCGCAGTTCGCAGTGCTTACCGTGCCGGCAAACTTTCCGATAAAATTACGCTCGCTACCGAACTTCGTACTGACGATCGCCTTAGTAAAAGAGAGCGTGGAGAGGTCGCTTATTATATTGCAAAAAGTGCTTTGGAAGACAATAATCTCCAGATGGCACGCGAGTATTTCAACGAAGTCATCACCCTCACCGACGATGAACGCGCTGCCGAAGCTCAATATCAAATTGCACATATTTATTACCTCCAACGCGACCTTGATTTGGCACAGCGACTCGCTGTTTCTGCCAATAAAGAAATCGCAGGATATGAATATTGGTTGGGCAAAAGTGTGGTTTTACTTGGCGATATTTTTACCGACAGAAAGGATTATTTCAATGCCCGTGCCGCTTTGGAGACCATTCTCGAAAATTACACCAAAGACGATGATGTGATGAAAGCCGCCAAAGAAAAACTTGCAAAATTGGACAAACTGGAAAAAGAAGAAAGTCGCATCATACCTGACGCAGAAAAAGATAGTGATAATCTTCAAATGGAGGAGCATTAGGGTATTGTGAGATTGTATAATTGTGAAATTATTATTGCTGTTTTTGCTTCGCAAAAAATTCCTTTTCAGTGAACATAATAGTTTAACTCTAATGTAATAAAATTTAAAAAATGGTATTAATTATAAACAAAAAAACAAATTGGAGTGGTTTTGCACTTAGGGCTTACGTCTTAATGCTTATGTTGGTTTGCTCGTGTTTTGCTTTTGCACAACCGGATGATGAGACTTTGCCCAAAGAGGAGGTTGATGTCACCAAAACCTTTAAGGCTGCCGTACAAGATGCCCAAAAATACAGCCCCTCTCCTACCCTGCCTACGCCACCTGAAAATAGTCGCAACAGCATCTATGATTTGCCAGAAAGATTATTGGCTGTTGAGTACGAAGCACCCATGATTAAGCCCATCGCTATGCGTCAAGAGGAAGCACAAGCTACCAAACAATTTTGGGCAAAAATCGGCTATGGAGTCCCGAATCAACCCTACATTGATTTTAAATTAAACAATGGTCAATCCAATAAAATCGACTTCAATATACATGCTCGCCATCATTCTGCCAATAACCACCAAAGAGTTCGTAATCAACGATTTGGCGATACCGATGCCTTTATAGACGGTACGTATTATACCGATGCCTTTACCGTAGGAGGTAAGTTGGGACTTGACCTTGACCAGCATCATTTTTACGGTCATGATGACACGCTACTATTCTCAAAATCGCAGATTTTTCAGCGTTTTTCTACGGCTTTTGGAGAGCTTCGTTTTCTGAATACCTATCCGACAAAAGGTAATGTAAATTATTGGTTGACAGGCGATTTTCACGTTACGGGCGACCGCTATCAGGCATGGGAATTTCGTCCCGGATTCGAGATGGGACTCAAAAAGATATTCGACAATAATTGGGCTCAACTTATAGTCGATAATCACTATCGTTATTTCACCGATTTTAACGGAACTAATGCTACCCGCCAAATCAATAATTTACTGGTATTCAAACCCAGTGTTGTACTTAATGTCGAGCCGTTTAAATTGAAAGCCGGAGCATATTTAGGATTTGATGATGGCTTATTTGTGCCTTATCCTGACCTGGAAGCGAGTGTTGCTGTGATGGACGGGGCAATTACCTTATTTGGCGGTTGGAATGGAGAAATTCAACAAGGACAATTTCGTGAATTCGCTCGTTTTAATCCTTTTATAAAATCCATTCTAAATATAAAAAATACACACATACAAAATCGCTACGGTGGTCTGAAAGGTAAATTCGCAGGTGTTAATTTTGAAACACGTGTTACTCAAAAACCCGTTGAAAACCTCCCGATGTATCTGACTGATTATAGTGATTATGCTCGACGTTTTGACATTGTATATGATTCTGTGGCAACTATTCTATCCTTAGATGGTGTCGCTGATTTCGATATTTTAAAAAGTATAAAAACCACGATTTCAACTACTTACAACATTTACGGCAGCGATACTCCACATTGGCATTTACCGCCTTTGGAAACCGATGTTACGGCACGTTATACCTATAATGACCAGATAGGATTGTCCGCTTCATTATACCTTGCTTCGGGTGCGCCCTATCGTAATATTGAAGGCATACCCAAAACGCTATCTCCTTTATTAGATTTAAATATTGGTGGGACGTATCGTATCAATGATAATTTTGCGCTGTTTGTAGATGTCAATAATTTACTATCTTCCAAATATCAACGTTGGAATCGATATCCGCAATTGGGTTTGAATTTTATGGGTGGCGTGATGTTTCGATATTAGAGCATTTTTAAATTTTTTCTGCCTGACAATCAATATCTTGTAAACTTGACTTCACATCAAATCGGTCACTTATCCCGATAAACTCCCTCTTTGATGCCCTGTCAAAACCATCCCGATAGCTATCGGGATTGATTATCAGTTTGAAAAAATTTAAACATGCTCTTAAGGAAATTCCGAAAATACATCTTATCTTAATACTTAAAAATATGTACTATGGTGACGATTATTTATGCTTAACCACTTATATTTAAATTTCACCATACAAATGCAAGCGGGATGCCTCTGTTGGTACGATTGTAATAAACAAAAAAGGCTGTCCTCTCGGACAGCCCTTGATTGAATTCTCAATCCTCCAAACTTAAAATTTTAGTAACCAAGATTGGTCTATATTGGCATCGGGTTCGGTAGATGTTACTATAATACGCAACGTACCTTCACCCGCATTATATCCATGCGAATCATAATCAATCACTACTTTTCCATTTTTTGTGAAATAAGATGTCGAATAACCTGTTTGAAACGAACCGAGTCCCGGATTTTCTGCTACAAGCGGAATGACATTCCCTCCGCCTCTTCCACCTCCGCTACTATTAAACATATCGCTCAATACACCTGCTGCAATGATACCGGGTCCTTCCATTAAAAGGACAGGCTCGTCATGACCAAGGCGATAAAATGGAACACAGAGATTGAGGAAACCACTATTGCGCTCACCACTTCTCAGAACAGGATAAAACACTACGTCATTCTCTTGTGTCATAAAAACTTTGGCTTCATTCAGATAATCAAAACCACTAAAAGCCATAGCTGAATTAGTAGATTCCAGCAAGTCAGCAAAATCATCATCCGGGCAATTATTGATGTAATCGGCAACATGGTCGGCTTCTTGTGTCGCCTCAATTCCATCAACAAGGCGGTAAGCATACTCTAAAGCAGAATCAACTTCTATGATAGGAAGGTCAACTTCTTTTTGACAGGAAGTCATTAAAATACTAATGACGATTAAAGGAAGAAAGTATTGAATTTTTTTCATATTTATTGCTTTTTGTTACACCAAAGATAGTTATTTTACGGGTATTATGCAAACATTTCTCTTTTATTGGTATAATTTTCATATAGAAAAATAACGTTCTATAATAGTCCGTAGGGAGGTAAAAGAGTAACTGTATTCCACGCTTTCCTATGGACAATGGACTACCGACCATCGACTAATTTATTTACTCAATGCCTCTTTAATCTTCGCTTCCAATGCCGGACCTTTTAAGTTTTTCGCCAAGATGCGTCCCTCTCTGTCCAACAAAACGGTTTGAGGAATAGAGCCTACACCATAATCTTGTGCTGCCTCACTTTTCCACTTTTTCAGATCACTTACGTTTGTCCAAGTGAGTTTGTCTTTTTTTATGGCGGCTACCCAACGCTCTTTTTTGCCATCCAAACTCACACCAAATACTTCAAAGCCCTGGTCTTTGTATTTTTTGTACAAAGCCACTACGGCGGGATTGGCTTTGCGGCAAGGACCACACCAACTCGCCCAAAAATCGACCAACACTATTTTTCCACGCAAATCACTCAGACTTGCTACATCGCCATCGGGCGTGTTCTGACTGATTTCGGGAGCTTCTGCACCGATGATCGTGCTGCTGGCGCGTTTGATTTGCTGGGCAAGACTTTCTCTGAATTCGGGATTAAAATCAGGGTATTTTTCGAGAAATACTTTCCCGTATTTCACAAAATTGGTCTTGTCTTTCGACTTAGAGTAACCTATCACTGTACCATACAAAGCGGCAAAATGCGCACCTTCATTCGGTGCTGTTTTTTCTAAAATATTATCAATATAAGTCGCTTGATTTTCGACCGTCATGCCCACTTGTCCCAATGTACTCGCATAAGGCTGTATCTGCTGTAAGAGCGCAGGTGTATATTGCAAATCAGCATCCGAAAAATCAACATATTTAAAATATTCACTGGCAAAATACTCTCCTTCATTTGGATAATCCCCCTGATTATTTACAAAACTCAAGTAGGTCACCAAAGCCTGTGATTTGCCAAGAAAGTCATTTGTTGACTTAGCTTCATTATAAAGGCTGAGACTCCGCTTGTCCAATTCTGCAAACTGAACATAGAGTTTGGCTTTTAATTGAGGGTCGTGTAGAGCGCGACGCATTTGTTTGATAAGTCCCAAAAACTCCGAATTGATTTCGGCATTTTCTTCCATCAACTTTTCATAATACTCATTCACGGGCGAACCTTCTACATCCATTTTATCAATCGCATCACAATTGCCCTTTACTATAATTTTGGATTCTGTGCCAAGTATGAGTGGTTTTGCAGTCTTTGGTGATGTACCGATAGCATAAAATCCCGCTTGTGGTTTGTTGATTTTGAAGGTATAATTGTATATCCCTTTTTTTGTGGTCAATTTTGCCTTAGCAAATTCACGCATTTCTATACCATACCATTGGTACAAATATATGGTCTCCACATCCGTACAACCGACGAGCGTGCCTTTTATTTGAATCTTGTTGACTTTACCATTCGCATAGATCGACTGCGGACAGATAAAAACATTTAGAATAAATATAGAAATTATAATCCAATAAAAATTTCGCATAATATTATCTCAATTAGTAATTAGTGACTGGTTTATTAGTGATTAATTTTTTTACATTAAAATATTACAAATATTTCGCTGCGCGAAATACATCTGATAAACGGATAAAACAATTCTACCAATCATTGCATTAACACCCAACAAAAGTACAACATAATTACGGAAAACGGGTTTTCCTCTATGCCAATCATTCATTTGTCTAAAAAATCATGCCTTTTCTTAAGTATGTTTTACATTTGTGGAGTAAATATAATTGAACAATTGAGTGATTCTGGGAATTAAGTTTGATATTTGGATTTTTTTTGCGACACAATTTTGAGACCAATCACATAATTCCGTCAATTTCAAAGTTTCATATTTTTTAAATCAATAACAATGAAAAACTTTTTTAAATTCATATTCGCCTCCTGTCTTGGAACCTTATTGGCACTCGGTGCAATGACGTTGATATTTGTTAGTGCAGCCAGCTCACTCGGCAAACAGGCAGATAATGTAAAGGTCAAATCCAATTCGGTATTGAAATTAACTTTTGGCGATCCTATTCCTGAAAAAACTAATAATATGGCTCCCAGCGGAGCTTTGAATTTTTCATTTAATGACTCTCCGCTTGGTTTGCATGATATGATTGATGCTATCGAAGCAGCAAAAGACGATGACAATATCAAGGGCATTTATATGGAATTGAGTACTAACTTCTCCGCAGGTATGGCTACGATGAGCGCGCTACGTGAGGCATTGGAGGATTTCAAAGAAAGCGAAAAGTTTGTCGTTTCTTACGGAAATTATTACACACAAGGAAGTTATTATATGGCATCGGTGGCAGATAAAATGTACCTCAATCCGGTTGGGGCAGTAGTTGCACCGGGCTTTGCTGCGCAGATTCCTTTTTTCAAAAAAATGATTGACGACTGGGGCATCAAGGCGCAAGTCTATTATGCAGGTAAATTTAAAAGTGCTACCGAACCTTTCCGTCGTACAAATATGAGTAATGAAAACCGCCTTCAAACTCGCCAATACCTCAATGAAGGTTTCAATATCTTCTTGGAAGATATGGCAAAAAGTCGCAATAAGTCACTCTCCGAAATGAAAGACATTGTAAGCGAATATCGCGCTCGCAATGCTCAGGATGCTGTTGATTACGGTTTGATTGACGAGCTAAAATATAAAGACCAAGTACTTGACGACCTCAAAGACCGTATCGGCTTAGAAGAAGATGATGACATCGAAGCCATCGGTATCAAAAAATACCACAAAGCCGCTAAGAAAAAGAGTGATTATAGTATCAAAGACCGTATCGCAGTGGTTTATGCCGAAGGTAATATCGTAGATGGCGAGGGAGAAACAGGTAATATTGGCGGTGATCGCTACGCTAAAATTATCCGAAAAATTCGTAAGGATGATAAGGTAAAAGCTATCGTATTGCGCGTCAACTCCGGCGGAGGTAGTGCATTGGCTTCGGAGGTGATTTTGCGTGAGCTTATTCGTGCGAAAGAGGAAGGCAAAAACGTAGTCGTCTCAATGGGTGACGTAGCTGCTTCCGGCGGTTATTATATCGCTTGTGAGGCAGATAAAATATTTGCAGAAGCCAATACGATAACCGGTTCTATCGGTGTATTCGGTTTGCTGCCAAGCGTACAAAATATGATGGACAAAGAAATCGGTATCACCTTTGATACGGTCAAAACCGGACGATTTGCGACAACAGGAACACCATTTTTTGACCTCAATGAAGCCGAAGGGCAAATCATTCAGCAAAGTGTTGATGAGGTCTATACGACCTTCAAACAGCGTGTAGCCGACGGACGTGATATGACCGTAGAAGATGTGGACGAAGTCGCGCAAGGTCGCGTATGGACAGGTAAAAAAGCCAGCACTATCGGACTCGTCGATGAACTCGGCGGTCTCGACGATGCTCTCGCTGCTGCTGCCGAACTCGCTGATTTGGAGAACTATCGCGTCAAAGAATATCCGCGTACCAAAGAGCCTATCCAACAACTTTTGGATGACTTAATGGGCAAAGAAACCACCAAAACAATGATTAAAAACGAAATTGGCGAGGATTTCTACAAGTATTATGAGTACGCCAAACAGATTAAAAATATGAGCGGACCACAGGCACGTATGCCTTTTATGATTGAAATAAAGTAAAATTAGTCGATGGTCGGTAGTCCGTAGTCGATAGGTAAATATAAACCGCTTGTCATTAAAAATGACAAGCGGTTTTTTATTGAAATACAATGATATTCAATGGGTTATAAACCCATTGGAAGAATTTAAATTTTATCATTCAAAGTCTTTATACAATAAATATTTCTTTCGAATCGCTTTAAATTCATTCAAATCCTGCTGCCAACTTGCGCGGATTGTTTCCTCACTTTTTCCTGCCTTAATGTCTTGTTGAAGTGTCTCATTACCTGCCAGTAAATCGAAAAAATTATTATCATTAAAAAAGCTGCCTTTATCCGAAAAAGCATTGTACATATCAATCAGATACCCCAATTGCAAGCGGTCTATCCTACGGATAGATTCAGGACTAAGTTTCGTCAAATCAAGACCCGTACAGGCTTTATTTTCATGCTTGGGATACTTGGCACCAGACATAGAGACGGGCTTAAATTGGTAATCTCCTACCCTATTATCAGGATGCCCGATGACCTGAAATTGCGTCGTCGTACCACGTCCGATACTGAAACTCGTTCCTTCAAAAAAAGCAAGAGATGGATACAGATAAATTGAACGGGCATTAGGTAGATTTGGCGAGGGTTTGACGGGTAGTTCGTAGGGCGTGTTGTGGTCATAATTTTTACATGAAATATACGACAAATCACACTGCACACCGTTTTTCAACCAACCTTCGCCATTGACCATACGGGCGTATTCGGCTACCGTCATGCCATGCACCACAGGTATGCGATGCAAGCCCACAAATGAACTTTTTGACGACACCAAAACAGGACCATCCACATAATGTCCATTCGGATTGGGGCGGTCAAGCACCATGACAGGAATATTGGCTTCCGCGCAAGCCTCCATAACATAAGTCATCGTCGAAATATAGGTGTAAAACCGCGCTCCGACATCCTGAATATCAAATATGACGAGTTCTATACCTTCCAGCATTTCCGGCGAGGGTTTTTTATTTTTACCATACAAAGAAACGATAGGTAAACCCGTGCGAGTGTCTTTACCGTCTGCTACCTGTTCGCCTGCATCTGCATCACCGCGAAAGCCGTGTTCGGGTGCGAAAATCTTTTGAATATCCACACCAAGCGTCAGCAAAGTATCGACCAAATGTCGTTCTCCTACACGCGAGGTTTGATTGACGACCAAAGCCGTTTTTCGCTCTCCGATAAGCCGGATATATTCGCTTGTTTGGTCTGCTCCGGTGAGTAAAGGTTCGGGTTGATTGTCCTCAAATTTAGGTGTAGGAACAGTATCTTGCACAGGTGTATTGGAAGTATGACAAGCTGCTGCCAATTGAACTAAAATACTGATTAATAATATAAAGTATGTTATTTTTTTCATTGTATTTTCATTTTTACATGCAAAAAGACATTACCTAAAAGTAACACAGGCTTCCAGCCTGAACTTTGGGCAGACAATTAACACTGCGAACGCAATTCAGGCTGGAAGCCTGTGTTACTTTTCTGAAGCAAACAAAGATAGCATGTAATTTAATAATTTTTGGTAATTTACCTCCTTCACTTTATAACACAAACCATACCGCCATATCCATGCGAAAATTATCACTTAAAGAACTTAATCGCGTTTCACCCGCCGAATTTAAATTGCAAGAGCGCACATCACTTATTGTCGTTTTGGATAATGTACGAAGCGGTCTTAATGTTGGTTCTGCCTTTCGGACGGCAGATGCTTTTGCCTTAGAAGCAGTGTATTTGTGTGGTATTACGGCGCAGCCGCCACATCGCGAAATCTTGAAAACCGCCATCGGTGCTACAGAATCTATGGATTGGCAGTATTTTGAAAAAACGACGGATGCTGTGCGAGATTTACGAGATAAAGGCTACACAATACTTGCCATCGAACAAGCCGAAGGAAGTACGTTTTTGCAAAATTTTGATGTAAAAAAAGATGCGAAATACGCAGTCATCTTTGGAAATGAAGTCAAAGGTGTAAGCGATGAGGTCATGGCATTGGTGGATACTTGTATCGAAGTACCTCAATTTGGTACAAAGCACTCGCTTAATATTTCAGTGTGTGTGGGTGTCGTGACTTGGGAGTTATTTCGGAAGATTAAATACGATTAAAAAAAACCGGCGTTTTAGTAAAACGAACGAAATAAACTGAACCACTAAGTCCACTAAGGACACGAAAATCGAATTAACGAAGTAAGGAAACTAAGTTTGTGTAAAAAGTTGATTATTTAATACTTAGAGCTATTTTGAGTACTCTGCGTCTGTTTGGTTTTCGTGTCTTTCGTGCCCTTAGTGGTTCAATTTATTTTTTTGATTTCACTTACGCCGGTTTGTCATCTGTTTGAGCCAAATATTTTTAGTATTCATCTTCGTTAAAGAGAAAGTCATCTTTACGAGGGTGGTCGGGCCAGATGTCTTCCATACTTTCATACATTTCTCCCTCGTCTTCCAGCAATTGGAGATTTTCGATGACTTCTACAGGCGAGCCTGAACGAATTGCATAATCAATCAATTCGTCTCTTGTGGCGGGCCAAGGTGCTTCGAGCAAATACGAGGCTAATTCTAATGTCCAATACATATTTAATTGATGAAGTCAACAATGATAAAAAATTATTTTTCTGTCATTATTGATCAGTTTCCGAATTTGATCGCAAAAGTCGCTTATCAAAACGACATTACAAAGAAAAAGTTACTATTTTTTTGCGAAAAAAAATGGTCGTTTTTTATTTTTCTATAAAAATTATGCCAATGTCGTTTTTTACACTAAAATGTTGGCTATCAGTATTTTACAAAAAATTAAATAGCCTAATAATATTATTATTTTGGCTTTGTACTACCATTTTTTATCCAAAAAGAAAAAGCACGCCTCCCGAAAAAGGTGTGCTTTTAATATTTTTCGTACAGTTTTTTGTCATGTTAAGGAACGTGGCGAAGCCACTACCGTAATGAATTTTGAATGAGCGAATGAGTGAATATTATCGACATATTCATTCATTCAAAATTCATTCATTCACTCATTTTTGCCAAAAAACGCAAACGTTGAGAATATAGATACTAAACAATTAGCATGGCATCTCCATAACTGTAATATCTGTATTTTTCTTTGATTGCCTCTTGATAAACTTCCATGATTGTATCATAGCCTCCGAAGGCACAGACCATAATCAAAAGACTCGACAGTGGTAAGTGCAGATTGGTAATCATCGAATTGGCAATACTAAATTCGTGTGGTGGAAAGATGAACAAATTGGTCCAACCTTCGGCAGTTTTGAGTGTATTGGTTGCAGAGACTGCCGACTCGATAGAGCGCATAGATGTAGTACCTACGGCACAGACTTTCTTGTTGTTCGCTTTGGCGCGATTGACAATTTCTACTGCCTTCTCGTCGATTTGGAAATACTCCGCGTCCATTTTGTGTTTGGAGAGATCTTCAACTTCAATGGAACGGAAAGTACCGAGACCGACGTGCAGTGTAACTTCGGCAAATTCGATGCCTTTCAATTCACAGCGTTTCATTAGCTCTTCGCTAAAGTGCAAACCCGCAGTAGGTGCTGCTACAGCTCCTTCGTTTTTGGCATATATCGTCTGATAACGCTCTTTATCGGTTTTCTCTACATCTCGGCGGATGTAACCCGGCAAAGGTGTGTTGCCCAAGGCATGTAGTTGTCTTTTGAACTCTTCGTTCGTCCCTTCAAACAAGAAACGAATCGTACGCCCGCGTGAGGTCGTATTGTCAACGACTTCTGCAATGAGTACGATGTCATCGTTTTCATCATTGAAATAGAGTTTATTGCCTACGCGTATTTTACGTGCCGGATCGACCAAAACATCCCAAAGGCGTGCCTCTTCATTGAGTTCGCGTAATAAAAATACTTCGATTCTCGCACCGGTTTTTTCTTTCTTTCCGTATAAGCGTGCCGGAAATACTTTAGTATTGTTGAGAATCAAAACATCTCCTTCGTCGAAATAATCCAAGATGTCCTTGAATATTTTGTGTTCGACTTTCCCCGTCTCTTTGTGCAGTACCAATAATCTTGATTCGTCTCGATTTTCGGTGGGGTATTCTGCAATTAACTTTTCTGGCAATTCAAATTTGAATTGCGATAATTTCATTCGCATGTACAAGCTTTTTATAATAGGGCTGCAAATTTAAAAAATTCGCGCTAATAAAAGGGTGTAATTTAAAAAATCGGTCACCAATAATTAATATGAATTAATTTTTGAAATATATTATGTGAAATATAACATGTAAAATATAAAAACGAATAACAGGAAGTATTTTTTTATTAAAAAAATACTTATTTCTATGTTATTAAGAATCAATTTATTAAAACAAACATTCGCCTTATGTTTTTTATGCCTTGCGGTTTTTGTCTTACATGATATATTTTTGCTTCGGAATGGGAATATAACGTAAAAATTTCGTCACTTACTTAATCCTGACTGATTTATATACAAGTTAAAGATGCAAAAGGTTTCATTTTTGAGGGTTTTATTCTAATATTTGTTCTTGTAATTAATGTATGTAGGCAAAAAGAGTACATAATTCATTACTTGAGTGCTTGAAAAACAGTTAAAAAACACGTAACTTTATCTAATATATTCAAATGAAATCGCATTAAGATGGACAATATGACCGAAGAGAGATACTTTATTTCTATGTTATCAGATTATGGTTTCAAGATAACTTTTGGTAATCTCTCTGACACACTTTTTCTGCGAACATCTATACAGGCACTCATCCAATCATATAGACCAATAGTGTCCGTAGAGTTTAATAGAAATGAAGCCACCGGACTCACAAAAACAAGCGGTGGCGGTTTGTTTGATATAAGTTGTATAGATTCGGCAGGACATCATTATATTATTGAGATGCAACTGACCGACGTGAAAACTTTTATCAAGCGCAGTACGTTTTATGCATCACATCGTTATACTTCTATTATCAGAAAGGGGAAGTGGCGATTCAAAGACCTCAAAAAAGTTTATATGATTTCGATACTTGATGGGATTGTTTATTCTGAATCGACAGAATACCACCATATTGGTAGTTTAAGAAACCAACATGGAGAACTCATGGGTGACGAAATCACACAGGTCGTATTCGAATTAGGAAAATGGAATAAACAAGTCGAAAACATTAAATCTGATATAGATAAATTGATATACGTTATGAAAGTAACCGAAAAGTTAAAAGTCAATGAGGCATTCACACCACCTCCATTTTGGTCGGAAGAATGGATAGAAAATGCTATCGAACAGCTTGATATGGGCAAGATGACACCTGAAGATCGCGAATACGCCGAGCGTCAGATAGTCAAGGCAGTTGCTATGGCTGAAGAACGTAAAAGCAAATTGGAGGCTGAACTTAAAGCAGAACAATCCAACCAACGGACTGAAAACGCAGTGATTAAGCTATTAAAGCGCGATATGACACCCAATGAGGTTGCCGAAATACTCGATATATCGCTTGATAAAGTCATGAAAATCAAAGCGCAAGCTGATGGATAAACCCCTCCATCATCCACTATTCAATGTGTACCTCCATCTCGGCAGCAATGTCGGTGATAGGCTCGGTAATTTGCTTAAAGCCAAGTTTTTAATCCAAAAAAAAATCGGTCATATCCAATCGCTCTCCGAAGTCTATGAGACCGAAGCGTGGGGCAAAACCAACCAAGCCTCATTTTACAATCAAGCCATTCATGTACTTACCAAAATGACTGCCTACGAGGTGCTTGACACCATTCATGATATAGAAAATATATTGGGCAGAAAACGTACCGAATATTGGGGACCGCGTACGATTGATATTGATATATTATTTTTTGAAAATGAAGTGATTAACTCTAAAAATCTCACGCTTCCACACCCGCGTTTGCAGGAGCGCAACTTCGTCTTGGTACCACTTTCTGACATTGCGGCTGATTTTATCCACCCAATTTTGAATAAAAGCATCACAGAACTTCGTAAATTGTGCGCTGATACATTACAGGTCAAATTAATGAGTGAATGAGTGAATTTTGAATGAGTAAATGTGAATCAGTTTTGAATGAGTAAATCTTTATGTTGGACAAGGCAAATTATTCATTCAAAATTCACTCATTCAAAATTCGTTCATTAGTTATCCATGAACGAATCGCTAACACTAAAATATGATTTTATTGCCATCGAAGGCAATATCGGGGCAGGTAAGACGACCTTGTCGCAGATGTTGGCGCGTGACTTTAATAGTCGCTTGATCCTTGAAGAATTTTCGGATAATCCATTCTTGCCTTTGTTTTATGATAATCCTGAAAGACATGCTTTTTCGGTCGAGCTATTTTTTATGTCAGAGCGGTATCAGCAGATCCAACAAACGATGCTCGCCCAAGACCTTTTTCAACAAAAAACCATTGCAGACTACTTTTTTATGAAGACCTTGCTTTTTGCAAATACCACTTTGCAAGGAGAAGAATATCGTTTGTTCCAACGCTTTTTTAATATCCTTAATGCCAGTTTTCCCAAGCCTCAGTTGCTCGTCTATCTACATCGTTCGGTCGATAAAGTCATTGAACAAATCAAACATCGCGGGCGCGAGTACGAGCAAGATATTTCAGCCGAATATTTGCTAAAAATACAGACGGCATACTTAGAATATTTTAAAGTAGAAAACGATATGCCGATACTGATTTTGGATGTAGGAGATATTGATTTTGTAAATAACGAAAGTCACTATCATATCATTCGAGATTGTATTAATCGCCCGTATAATGTTGGTATTCACCGTGTTAGCCTGATGGCGGATTAATTATTTTTCAGTTCACTTATCTTTTCCAGCAGCCACCGCTTAGGAACGCGAAATAAATAAATTTGCTTTCTTGACTGAAAGAGTTTGTTCTCAGTTTGGGCTTTGAAACCAGTATAAATGTTGATATTTTCAGGGATTCAAAGTGTAAAATGAGGACAAAATATCTTGTCAAGAAGGTGAAGTTATTTTTTTCGCGTTCCTTATCATTGTTTACGACTTGGTTATTCATTTTTTTTCAATGTTATCAATACCTTCCTGTGTCTGATTGACATTATGTCGAGCGCGGTAGAGAGCCATCAGAATCTGAATAAAATTTCCTGATTGTAACGTTTTGCGTACCCGATATAAAAAAGCCATTAAGGTTACTTAAACAAAACGATAGTTTTGAATATTTCGGAAAAAAAGGGCTCGGAATTTATCAAAAATCCGAAGTTTGCGCACGAAATTATTATTTCTGTGCTCAATGTAAGCCCTGGATTGTTTCCTAAAAATACTCCCGAATTGGCTTAATACATTGTTTAGTAAAATTGGCTCAACTCCATATTTTACGGGAATCGTATATGTATTAATTTTAACTTTGGGAGATATGCTTACTCGTCTGACATTTTAAAATGTCAGATGAGAAGTTTTCCTTATTATTTTAAAATATTTTTATTCAACTATATAAAATGCTGTTGTTTAATAAAATATAAAACGCTGTCGTCTGACATTTTGTAAATCTCCGACGACTTGTACTGCCACCAAAACTATTATTCAAGAACAAATTTCAGCACTTTTTAATAAATAAATAATTATTAAATATTATTCCCGTAGAATGTGAAGTTGAACCATAAAATTATCCTAAATAACTAACTAACAGTTAGTTACAGAGTTTTTAGTTATGTTCCTAACGGGAACAAACGTGGTCGGGTTGGTCTAATTTTCTACCGATATTTCGTTCCTAACAGGACAGGGGCAGTTTTAAAGGTCCCTTTAGAGACAAAATACTTTTTTATGAGGTCGCCTAATCAACACATAAATACAAAAAAAGCCCATCCTAATGAAAGAATGAGCTTTAATATTTTGAGCAAGATTTGCTTAATCGACACGTTTACCACCATCGAGTTTATCTTGTAGTGCTTCGAGTTCGTCCCATTTGCTATCGGCAGCAAGACCAGCTTGTTCTGCCCAAGTACCTGGATCGTGCATACGGTAACGTGAACCAGCAGCTTCTAAAATTTCTTGCAGTTTCTCAAGACTGGTGGAAGACAAATCTTTGAAGGTCATGATACCTGCTTCGTTGAGTTTCTCAGCGATTTTAGGTCCGATTCCTTCTATTTTGTTAAGCTTGTCCGGTTTGGCATCTGCTTTTGGCGCGGGTGCGCTCATTATAGGTGCTGCAACCTCTTCTGCTAAACCCAAATCTATTGATACTTCTTCCGGTATATCTGCCTCTGGTGCAGGAGCGGGTTCTTCAACAACTTCCGGCACAGGTGCTGCTACTGGAGTTGCAACTTCAACAACCGGAGTAGCCTCTATGGGCTTTTTATTTTTCTTCTTTTTCGGTGGAGCTACTACCACTGCACCTTCAAGGGGCGTGATATTGACGAAAGTACGATTTTTTCTACCTTTTGAAAAGGTAACTTTACCGTCAATGAGCGCATGTAGAGTATGGTCTTTACCCATGCCAACGTTTTCTCCCGGATGGTATTTTGTACCACGTTGGCGTACTATAATATTGCCCGGCTTGGCGAGTTGTCCACCGTACAGTTTTACGCCCAATCGTTTGCTAATCGAGTCACGTCCGTTATCCGTACTACCGACTCCTTTTTTATGTGCCATAATATCTTAAAATATCAAATTACAAGTATCAAATTCCCAAAATGGATAAATTTGATGCTTGTCCCAATAGCTATCGGGATTGAAGTTTATTAAATTTGCTTACGCTATGATACTGTCAATTTTGATACGTGTGTAAGACGGGCGGAAGCCGTTTTTTACTTTGTATCCTTTTCTTCTTTTCTTTTTGAAAACGATAACTTTGTTACCTTTTTCGTGGTCCACGACGGTAGCTTCAACAGAAGCTGCTGATAGAGTAGGTGTTCCTACGCGTGTACCTGCCTCGCTGTGAATGAGTAATACTTTATCGAAAGTTAATTTATCACCTGCTTCGGCTTTGAGTTGATTTACGTGCAACTCTTGTCCTGCCTCTACATTATATTGTTGTCCGGCGATTTCTACTATTGCGTTCATATTTATAAAATTATCAGTTTTTTGAAATGGGAGTGCAAAGATAGAAAGTTTTGGGGAATATCAAATGATTTGATTAGGATTTTTTTTGTGATGTGTGGAGAGGTAGCATTTACTTACGATAAAAGAATAATTGTAAAACAAAGAAAGAACGAAAAAAATAGGAATAGTTCGGCAGGAGATGTAATAATTTTTCGCTCACCTGCATTTTTCGATACAGATGAGCGAGTGGGTTTCATGTAATTCACCTGTCATCAAGACTTTACAAATTTACGGACAATTGTAGTTTCATCTACCTGAATATGGATGAAATAGATGCCACTTGGTAGTGTTGCTATATCAAAATTCTGGGTAGATGATGGGCTATGATTGAATCTTTTTACAATACGCCCTTGCGTGTCTGTTATTGTAGATGAATGACAGTTATTATCCGCGCAATCCAACTGAATAGTGTGAGTAGCCGGTGTCGGAAAAAGTTTGATGGTATGTTCAAATTCTGCTTTATTAGTGGAAACAATAGGCGAAGTATTAGGGCAGTGTGTCGGCAGGTCAACTTCTAATTCATGTAAGTCACCTTCCAAAGCATAATATCGGTTTTCTCGAAACATCTCTCCTATGAAAGTACCCGGAAACATGTTTTCATTTCTGTAAGTAAATCTCGCTATTTTTCTGGCATCTCCAATATCGAATTTTAATCTTCCTACATTGGTCCATTGCTCTGAATCCACAAATATGCCCACACCACTATTGAGGGTAATATTGTAGGATATAATGCTGTCTTTAGAGCCGACCAAAGTATGTGTATCGTACATGCTAAAGCCTATTGCAGATGGGAGATAGCCCGAAACATCCAACTCATTTGCGATGGATGCGCTATTCGAGACAATAGCATCTTCGTTGAATAATACGCGATAATTTTGTTCGGATAAATGGAAGGTCGAATTAGTGTCATGCGCTTTTATCTGAACGTCAATATAGATTTGCATCGCCTCGCAATCTATATCATGCAATGAAAAGGATAGGTCATATTTGCCTGTTTGTGCTGAAAGGTGTGCTATCGCAAGCACAGTACATACGAATGTTGAGTAATACCGGTTCATGTATTTAGTATTTATAAAGATGATAAAATAACTACCAATACATTTTAGGTAACTGAACTTTATATTAGGAAATAAAGTCCAGTAACAAGGACAGGTGTATGAAAGTGGATTAGGAACGCGAAATAAATAAATTTGCTTTCTTGACTGAGTAGTAAGTCAATCTAATTATGATATGTTGCTTTGAGTGAAATTTTTTCGAGTACGAGGCGGAGGTTATTCAGCATAGCCGTAGCTACGCTGGATGTTCTCCAACAAAGTAATCGG
>Ga0114957_1001981_pt1 | contig 20682 bp, 21 predicted proteins | sample BantaG_FD_87175 | JGI IMG/M metagenome (GOLD analysis project Ga0114957, IMG submission 87175) | Marine algal microbial communities from Bantry Bay, Ireland - BantryBay_4 metaG | ecosystem: Host-associated > Algae > Red algae > Unclassified | place: Bantry Bay, Ireland | collected 2014-11-21 | reverse complement strand
CTCGTGATTATAATAACTCGCTAATGCAGTTCTCAATCGTGCATCAGTACGATCTGGATAAAGGTGTAAATTTTGAGCAGCTGCGACGATCGCTTTTTCTGCCTTAGGAGAGGCCCCTATCGGGTTCTCATTGGAGCTGAGCTTGAATAATTTTTGAGTTTGGGATTTGATCTCAGCCAGCGTCTTACCTCCTTTATAAGGATTGTTCACTTTGAGGTAGTCCTTAAATATGTCGATTTTTTTATATGTATTGCTTTCTTCCAATTTGGTATATTTTATAGAGTATTATGCAAAATTAGAGATTATTGAATGCGCTCTAATACAGCCAACAGTAAATCTTTCTGATTTTACAGGTATTATGCAAGTTAACAAAATCAGGGTATAAGATAAATTTTAAATGGTATATCTCTCTACTAGTATTGATTTGGGATAAGAGTTATTCTTCGCGACTCGCCGCAGGTGACCAAGCTCGACGAGCGGAGCGCGTAGGAAGTAGGGGGAGTAGCGGGTCTACTTATTTTTCATAAGTAGTACGAGCGGATCACCCGGTCCTGCTAGGCTTTGCCTAGTCAGGAGCTTTCCAAAAACAAATCTAAACCTAAATTCAAACTTATAATTATATCAAAAACAATTTCAGATTTATAGATATAACTTTCATTTCTTACTTTTGTTGAACTAACGAAACGGAACGATATGCGATACATATTAATAATGGTGGCCATACTTTTTTTATATCCAGTGTGCGCTCAAGATAATGCAGATAGGCCTGTAGTGGTGACTTCAGTGACGATCATCAAAGATATGGCGGAGATGATTGCTGGGGACGAATTTGTAGTAGACTGCCTGATGCCCATCGGAGGGGATCCGCACTTGCATGAGCCTACGCCCAATGATGCTATCATGGTATCCAAAGCGGCTCTAGTTCTAGTCAATGGTCTGACGCTCGAGGGCTGGCTGAATGAGCTGATCAATAATGCTGGTGGTGATGCGGAAGTGGTGACGGTGACCAAGGGTGTCAACGCGATCGAAAGCCAGTCCTACAAAGGAAGTAGTGATCCACATGCTTGGATGGATGTGCGTAACGGGATCATATATGCAGAAAATATTAAGGATGCGTTTGTTACCCTTAAGCCTGATGCGGCGGAAGTGTTTAACTTCAATTTTGGAGTGTACAAAAAACAACTAGAGGATCTGGACAATTATATCTTCAAGGCAATTCAGTCTATACCTGAGCAACAGCGAATCTTGATCACCTCGCACGATGCATTTCAGTATTATGGAAAGCGATATGGCATCGAATTGGAGTCGATACTAGGTACCTCGACGGATGCTGAAGCCCAAGTATCTGATCTTACGCGAGTGAATAATGTCATCAAGGCGAGTAAGGTGCCTGCTGTATTTGTCGAGAGTACCATCAATCCAAAAATGTTACAACAAATAGCAGATGATAATGATATCACAGTTGGGGGTCATCTTTATGCGGACTCTATCGGCGAGGAAGGAAGCGGCGCGGACTCCTACTACGATATGCTGAAGTATAATACGGATCAGATCGTCGCGGGCCTGACAGGAGCGAGCAATGAAAAAAATATGGCTAATGTAGCAGTAAAGTCACCCTCTTGGATGCTGTGGGGAGTACTTGCCCTATTGATGATCGGAGGTTTTTTTATACTCAGCAAAAGTTTATCAAACAAATGATCGATACAGAAAATTTCATCACCAGCACGCTAAAGCAATTTGCCTATTATAAATCATTAGGCGATAAATCTTTTGCACAATTGTCGGAGGAGGATTTATTTGCGCAGCCCAACCAGCAGTCCAACAGTATCTCTATCATCGTTAATCATATGCATGGTAATATGATGAGCCGATGGACGGATTTTTTGGCCACTGACGGTGAGAAGGATTTTAGAAAAAGGGATCAAGAATTTGAACCTGTTATCAAGACCGCAGAGGAGATGCATCGCAAGTGGGAAGAAGGTTGGCAAACCGTCATGGATGCTATTGAGACTTTGACACCAGAAAATATTGATACTATTATTTACATTCGCAATATCGGGCACTCTGTGGTGGAAGCTGTCCAGCGACAACTTTGTCATTATGCCTATCACGTAGGTCAGATTGTATTTTATGCCAAGATCTTAAAGGAAGATCAAACCTTCCAAAGTCTATCAATATCTAAAGGAGATTCTAAAAAATACAATCAAGAAAAGTTTGCGAAAGCGAAATCGAGAGGCCACTTTACTGATCAATATCTAGACGCTAAAAAAGACTAAATGGATCCTAATATTACACCTGTATCCGTCAAAGGCTTAAGTGTTTCGTACGAGCGAAAGCGTGTATTAACCAATATATTTTTGGAGCTTAATCCTGGACGCATTATTGGTGTCGTTGGCCCTAACGGTGCTGGAAAATCGACCTTATTTAAAGCGATCCTTGGGCTCATTGATATCAACACAGGCCTCATCAAAATCTTCGGAAAGGACCCCGATAAGGTACGAAAAATGGTCGCTTATGTACCGCAGAAAAATGATGTGGATTGGACTTTTCCAGCTACCGTTTTGGATGTTGTATTGATGGGGCGTTATCCTTTCAAGGGGGTCTTTCAGCGCCTAGGTAAGGAGGACAAATCTATCGCCATGGATGCATTGGTCGAGGTGGGTATGGAGTCATTCCAAGATCGCCAGATAGGGGAGCTGTCAGGTGGTCAGCAGCAGCGTGTTTTTTTGGCGCGTGCGCTGTGTCAAAATGCTCAGTTATTTTTCTTAGATGAACCCTTCGTCGGTGTAGATATGCTAACTGAGGAAAAGATTATTTTTATTCTAAAAAAATTAGCGGCACGGGGCAAATCTTTGCTTGTGGTACACCATGATTTGGGTTCGGTACACGATTACTTTGATGATGTCATCCTGCTCAATCAGCGCCTCATCGCCTACGGTCCCACTGAGACTACTTTCAATGATGAAAACATTAAACGTACCTACGGAGGTCAGCTCCCGATTTTGAACAAGATGGGGGAGATAGATTAAAAAGGTGTTAGGTTTTAGGTACTAGGTTCTAGCTTTGATTTTGCTATTATATGGATTTTGTTTTGAATCTGTAAGGTAGACCTGAGAGCAACATTCATAATCCATAATTCACAACTCATAATTATCTCAGGGGCGCTTATATCTGGTGATCCGCTTGTATCCATCACTCCAGTTCAGCATTCAGGATATGGCTAGCTAGTATTCGCTACTCGCTCATCCGTCACCAGTCATTCCTTCATAGCTGATCTGGTGCACTGGATATCGCTTCTCCCCAGAGCGCGGGAAATGTTTAAAATAGAATTTGTAAATAAGGTGGGGAATTGATAAAACGCTGGAGGAGATAGCGCTAGCGAGGCCATTGATAATTCATCATTCATAATTCTCTTGTTTCCGTCTCGAAAAAAAATCGAGACCACCTCCCCGAGAAAATCGGGGCAAGCTCTTCGTCTCTGCCCTTACCATCCTTCTCGCAAAAAAAAACTGAAAAGAAGATTGTTTAGGGGTTTATTAAAAGTTAGGCGATTATAGTAGTATTACACTGGAGGGTACAACGCTAGCGAGGCAATTCATAACTCATAATTCATCATTCATAATTATTCCCTACTCTATTTTTACCTTATTAACATCCTTCCATTCAATACCAAGAATAGGATAAATCTGCCCTTCATATTCTTCTTCCTCCGAGAAAATTTTCTCTTCCTCAATTTGGGCCGTATCTTCAAGAATGATTTTTCCGAAGTTAAGGACTTGGGCTACATTCAGTGTCTCGAGTTCTTTTTTTTGTTTGAGTGTGATGTCGAAGCTAGAGACCAATTCTTTTGGATACCACTTTCCATCGATAGGTTGGTTACGTATTCGTACATCTCCTGTCACTTCATAGATATTGAAGCCGACGATCGTCTTGAGTAGTACATTGATGTAGAAAGGTATCTTAGCTTTTAATTTGTAGTCTACTGCTACTATGGCTAGATCTTGATAGTCTAAATAGACACTTCCGTTGTAGAAAGCATGTTCTACTTTTCGCTTATTAGTAAAATCAATTTTTATCAATTCTCGTCCCTGATAAAAGGTTTGCTCGCCAAATGTGTATTTGAATTTTTTGAAATATTCCTCTTCAAAAAATTGTTGATTGGTGATAGACTTGGTCTCTTTAAGGGCTCCTGATGGACCAGCACCAGTGATGCCATTGATATTGAAGTTGACCGAGTTGTCGTTATCTTCTTCAGTTGAGTTTACACCTACTCCGTTATTATCGATCTTATTTTCTTCTTCATTTTCTTCAGATTTCTTCGCCATCTTATTGAGGCGTTTATTTTTCTCGAGAATGGATTCAAAATCGCCTTCTTGGATGTGATTATATAGAATAAGCTGCGAATTTTCCTCTAAGGTATCATTGGTGTAATCAGAAAAATAGGTTTTGTAAACTGCCTCATGTATTTCATAGCTTTTAGCATCATCATTTTTGATTCCCGATTTAGCTGCAAAAAATGCTTCTGACTCAAAGGGCTGATCAGGTATCAAGCTTGGATGTTTTTCCAATGCTTTCTGTATGTATTCCAAAGGTGTCAAGGAAAAGACTATGATCTCGGTCAAGCTAAATGTGTAGGGTTGAACCTCAATTTTATAGACCTCAGTTTCAGGATTTATATTGATCAGTGTGTCGATGTATCCTACATAACTAATTTGGATTTGATTTTGATCCTCTTTTAGCTGAAGTTCAAATTCGCCATTAGCATTGGTCATGGTGCCTGTGGTCGAATTAGGAACTGCAATGGAAGAAAAAGGGAGTGGTTCTTTGGTTTCTTGATCTGTAATAGTGCCACTAATTTTTTGCTGTGCCTTAGTTGTCAAGCAGAACATGCAAAGCAGTGCAAGAAGTATTTTTGAATTTGGTTTCATGTATAGTAAATTTTGTAGATTCTAGTTCCTTTATATTTTCTATAAAATTTGATTTTCAAGACTTTTAATCTCTTGACTAAAATTAAGAAAATTATACTCACTTTGAACTTCTTTAATCTTGTTTATTGTTTTTTTAAGAAAAACTTGGTGATTTGAACTTTCCACTTTGAAGGGTCGATGTGACAATGCACTTCTTATGCTTTTTATTGTTTCGTTGATAGGCACGGTCTGCTCAGTAAACAGATGAGCAGAAAAATTTCCCCAAATATATTCAATTGCAGTATTGGAAGGATGCAATAGATCGGAATTGTAAAATCTATAATCACGCAGATCATCCATCATGATTTCGTAAGCAGGAAAATAGGTTGCCTGTGACATCATATTTTGGATATTGGAAATAGCAAGATGTAGCGTGGCTTTACTTCTAGTATTATTAATAATACCATCCTTGACATGGCGCACAGGACTTACTGTGAATATGAACTGAGCTTTAGGATTAATGGCGATTATTTTCTGCAGCAATATTTGATATTGACTGGCAATCTCTTCCTCGCGAGCAATCTCTTTCTTGAATTTTTTAGAATCTATTTTATGACAGTTGCCTACTAGGATATTAGATTGTAGATGTCTGTAATAATATGCGGTCCCAAAAGTAAAGATGAAAAGGGAAGTATTTTTTATTTTTTCAAGTAGCTCTCTTTGTATTTGATTTAATTCATCTAGTAGCACCTCCGCTTGCTGGTGATGATGTTGGCTATGGTGCCACCAAGAGTGATAATAACTGTCACGTTGTACAAGATCTTGTTGCGAATATGAATATCCATCAAGGCAATGTAGCAACGCATTAGAAATATTGAGAGGATGATATAATATCCCATATGGATTAGAGGTACATTTGAATTTGTAGGATTCCAGCTTTTTAGCCATATGTAGTGCAAAGCAGGAGCCGATACATAGCACCTCTTTGTTGTGATCAATACGGAAATTTGGTTCAAATGAAGACAAAGTTGTCCTGAATGTAGACATAGTATTAAAAGCTACCGAAGTTTATTAATTTTGTAAATCTACCTAATACCAGTTAAACTATAAAATTACGTATATATTTAGGCACAAATGATAGTCAATCATTTCCTAAATGCTTCGCAAAATTTTATAATACAATTGGTATAATTTAAAAGTAAATGGGATTTTTTGATCGAATATTCAATACAGACACACTAGACGAGGAGCAGCCCGATATCCGGTTTGGAAGGTACTCCGATGCATATAAGTCTGCGGAGCAGTATGATCATTGGGATAAAGCTTTGGAATTGTTTGATGAAAAATCTTATCAAGAAGCATATGATCATTTTTTTACATATCTCTTTGATGTGGATGAAAAAAATGTGAACTGGAATAAGGATGAGAATAATATTATTTTTAGCATCTATCAAGGCTCTAAAATTATCCGTGGTAAACTGGATGAAAAGTTCATTCGAGTAGAAACACAGGTGGCGCAAATCAAGGCACCAGGTGTGGGCTTCATGCGCAGGTTGGTAGAAAAGAATTATGATTTGAAATATTGCCGATTCGCTTTAGATGAAGATAATCATATTGTGATTGTGTTTACATCTTTTTTATTGGATTGTTCTCCTTACAAATTATACTATGCTCTAAAGGAGTTGTCGACTCAAGCAGATAAAATAGATGATTTGCTACTTGATGAGTTTGATGTATTGAAAGCTGTAGATTCAGACTGCATTACTGATATAGACTTAGCACATAAAGTGGTAAAGTATCAATTCATCATAAAGAATATTCAAAAAGTGCTAGACTTTTTAGATGAAAACAATATCATCGTAAGTGAATACCCGGGAGGAGTCGCTTATCTACTTTTAGATCTTTGCTATAAATTGGACTGCCTTACTCGGCCAGAAGGGTTTATGATGGAATCCTTGGAGCGAATTCATAGGATATATTTTGCCAAAAATACCAAGAAGACTTTAGAGCGAAATATGATCCTTTCTAAGGAATACCGCAAATTACTAACAAGAAGTCAAGCGGATTATTACAAAGAAATGTATGATACCCGTTCTACCTTTGGAATTACTACTCCTGTAGATCACTACAGAGTGAAGAATTTCATAGAAGGGGAAATAAATAATATGGATTGGTACAATGATAACGGTCATTTAGAAGTTGCGTTGGCAGTACCGGGATACATAATTGGCTATTGCATGTTTAACTTTGCAGTGCCTAAACCAGTGAGAGATTTTTTCATCTTGTATTATCAAATTATTGAATACGATTATTTTGTAGACTTGGGCTATGCATCAAACTATGTCAAAGAGGGAGCATTGCAAGCAAAAGCAATCAAGCAGGCTGTCCTAATTATCAGCAAAAGACACCGTGAGGCCTTTCCATACTTAGATCCAGAGACAAGAATCTTGTCTTATAACTCGAAGCAGTCCTTTGCTAAAAGCTATCTTTTGATGGTGCATGGATTAAATTTAAATACTACAGTATCATAAGTGCTACTAAATCTGTAATTTAGGTTTTCGATCATGGAAGCAATTATTGACTTATATAAAAATATTGTAGTTCAAATAGCTACACCCTTTTCGCTGGGCACAGGTTTTTACCTCGGACGGTACAATTTGATTGTCACAAATGAGCATGTGATCAGAGGTAATCAGTATGTAGTCATCAATGGTCAAGGCTTTGATGAGCATCTAGCTCCAGTTAAATTTATTGATGAACATTTGGATCTCGCATTTCTCGATGGTTCTCAGATCAATATTGAGCACCACGCCAAGATCGATCAAGAATCGGATATTAATATTGGAGATGAGATCATTGCTATTGGCCACCCATTTGGCCTTAAATTTTCATTCACAAAAGGTATTGTATCCAATCCTTCAGTGCTAAGAAATGAATTAAATTTTATCCAGCATGATGCAGCATTAAATCCAGGTAATAGTGGTGGACCGTTAGTAAATAACCAAGGAGAGATCGTTGGCGTCAATACATTTACTATAGTTCAAGGCAATTCTATAGGCTTTTCACTACCAATTCATCAAGTAAAACAAAATATTAACAAATTCATTGCAGCGGAAAGGAGAGTAAGTGCTATCTGTACTTCATGTAAGATATTGGTTTGTGAAGAAAAAATTGAAAACAAGTATTGTTTCAATTGTGGTTGTGAAGTTGCCTTGCCTAATAGTGTTGATAATTATCAACCTATGGGTATGAGCGTAACCATAGAAGATATGCTGACCAAGCTTGGTTACGATGTGCAGTTATCCAGAAGAGGGCTCAACTGTTGGGAGGTGAAACGAGGGTCTGCGCGCATTCGCATTAGTTATCATGAGGATACGGGCTTGATTATGGGGGATGCTTATTTGTGCACCATCCCTAATTCAAATATCATCTCTGTTTATAATATGATGCTTAAAGAAAACTATACCTTGGACGGGCTTACTTTTTCAGTAAATGGGCAAGATATTATCCTATCTCTGCTGGTCTTTGATAAATACTTTGATGATCAAACGAGTAGGTTGTTTTTTAATGCCCTTTTTGTGAAAGCAGATCACTATGATAATATACTTGTAGAAGACTTTGGCGCTTCTTGGAAGGCTGAAAATCAATAGGTCATACATAGCTTATGTTAAGAATATCTGAAAACTAATATGCATCAAAATTGAACGCTAGAGAATAATAAATGGCAAAGCCGCTATTTTAACTTTTTATTTTTGTTAAAAACAGTATCTTTCGCTATAATTACTACTATTTAGGACATAGTGGTATCATTATGCGTTAGTTTAATAGAGAGGTTAATAACACATTCCCAGGCTGATTAACGAGTTACTGGAGATATAAAAAACTTATATGAAAAAAATTCAACACTTATTAATACTGTGTTTTATCAGTATCATCACTTTTTCTGCGAATGCACAGTTGGATATACACTTTTCCCAATTTTACATGTCGCCTACCAATCTTAACCCAGCTATGACTGGTGTTATGAACTGTAATATTAGATTGACGGCTAACTATAGAAACCAATGGTCAAGCGTTACTAGTTTTGATAATTCATTCAATACTTATTCTGCATCCTATGATCAGCGTATTCCTGTTGGCAGATATGATTACTTTGGTGTAGGACTTACACTTTGGGGTGATGTTGCTGGTACAGCTAACTTTACTACAAACACCGCAAAATTATCAGGATCTTATGCAAAGAGAATGGGAGGATATAGAAACGAATCTCACTACTTAGTCTTAGGAGTTGAAGCAGGTGTAACGCAACGTAGCCTCGATTTCAATTTACTTCGTTGGGGAACCCAACATGATGGAGAGGGGGGGTTTGACGCGACAAGACCTTCTCAAGAATTAACAAACTTTGATAGAGACAACTTTGTATTTGCCGATATCGGAGCTGGTTTGATGTGGTTTTCTGTATTAGATGAAAATAATAGTTTCTTTATAGGGGGTGCTTATTCTCACTTAAATAGAGCAAATATTTCATTTAGCGGCCAAGCGGATGAAGATTTATATACTAAGATTACCTTACACGCAGGTGGTGAGTTTGCAGGACGTAATTCTAGAGTTGCAATCGTACCTAATATCGTTACTTTTTTCCAAGGCCCTTCTTGGCAGATAGTTCCTGGTACGGCAGTTCGTTTCCGCTTAGGAAATAGTAGAAGATACTACCAAGCTTTCCAAATAGGTGTGTGGGCAAGAGTGACTCATAAGCTTGATGATCAAACCCATATGGATGCATTAATCTTGACAACAAGGTTTGAGTACGAAGATTTTGGTATTGGATTTAGCTACGATTTGAATACTTCATCTTTGAATGAAGCATCAAATTACAACGGAGCCTTTGAATTTTCTGTTAACTACAGAATCTGTGGCCCTGAAAAGAGAAACGTTTATTGTCCTAATTTTTAATATTAATTAGGAAGACTATATAAAAACAATCACATGTTATTGTAAATACTCCTTATCAGATTTCTGGTAAGGAGTATTTCATTTTAATATCAATTATTGAGTCCACTCCGAAAACTGATGAATTGCATAAAATGGAATATTTTGGATGGGACTGACTGTTGCGCAGCAATATTGGTCCATTGGACCAATATAAGGAAGGAACTGTTGCAGACCTGCAACAGCAAGCAATATCTCTATAAGAATTCTAAACACAATAGCAGTAGTATGCAAAATCTTTTCAGTGATGCCTGTGCGACAACTCGTTGGCGTGCCTGTGCGACGACTCGTTGGCGTGCCTGTGCGACAACTTGTTGGCGTGCCTGAGCATCAGTGGATTGAGAAAATGAAAAATATCGCCGAAAGAAACATTTTTGGTTTTGTGAGTTCTCGGAGTGGACTCAGTATTTATTCTGCCGAAATATACGCGACATCCTCAGATGTTTCTGGGATAATTACTATTTTTAATTTTAAGCTATTTTTGCTAAGATTTATGTCTTTAATTTACGAATTACAGTAAAGAATAGCTCATAATATAGATAACAATATATGTTTGGATCAAAAAAGAATGAACCCACCGTGAAAAAATCAAATGGACTGAGCAGTGCTCCATCTCACGCTCTTAATAGCCTTGTGCAAGGAACAGAGGTAAGAGGTTCGGTCACCTCTGAAAGTGACATTAGAATAGATGGTAAGCTAATAGGTGACCTCCAGTGTGCCACAAAATTGATCATTGGGCCCACGGGGAGCATAGAAGGAGATGTACAATGTGAAAATGCCCTTATAGAAGGTGCCTTTAATGGTACACTTAAAGTGAGGAGTACACTGCATATCAAAGAAAATGCTAACATAGAAGGAGATATAAAGACAGATAAATTGATCGTGGATCAAGGGGCAGTGTTTAATGTAACTTGTAATATGAGCACGGGGTCAATTTCGTCCTTCAATAAAAAAGATAAAAAGATTGTCGAAAAAGCAAGCGTCGGATAAGCCACCTAAGCGAAAAATTAATCCTGCCATGAAATACTCTGGTATGGCAGCCCAAATGACTGGGTCAGCTGTTCTAGGTTTTTTTGGAGGACGATGGTTAGACAATTATTTTGGTCTTGAAAAACCATTGTTTGCTATGGCATTGCTGATTTTATTCCTATCAGCTTTTATGTTTAAGCTTATTAGAGACGTAAGTCAAGATAAATGAATACATCTCAATTTCTCACCCAGCTTCTTTTAGTTACACTAATTTCTGTAGCACTAGTCTTTGGACTTAACTTCAATCCACAGATCGCATCTGGTCAAGCAATCGCTTGGATAACTATCATGATTTTTGTGGTCTTCTCTGGAGTCGTTTACTTCGTGTCTTCTTATGCTGCTCGCCAAGCCAATAAAAACTTTTATAGTTCTGTCATTCTGTTAGCTATGATGACAAGAATGCTCATATGTTTCATCATAGTTTTCATCTATGCGAAAACTATTGAGCCAACAAGTAATCACTTTTTGATCCCCTTCTTCTCTATTTACATCTTATATACTATTTTTGAAGTTCATTTCATGACAAGAATAGGTAATTATGATGGAGTCCAAAAAAATGATGGTTAGTGTAGACGGTGGAGCTGCAGTAGAAGTGCAATTCAATGAAGATTTGGATCTTCGTCAAAAAGTAGATGGACACTATAGTCTTGTCCATAATGCCAAAAGCTATAATGTTGAGTTGATTAGTGTTGATTTGGAAAGCAAAGAGCTTGTACTTTCACTAGATGGTCAAGAGCATATCTGTCAAATAGCAACCCCACTTGATGTCACTATCCAAGAAATGGGTCTGCTTTCTGCACGAAGCAGTAGATTAAAAGAGATAAAAGCACCTATGCCAGGCAAAGTTCTGCAAATACTTGTCAGCAATGGAGACTCAGTCAAAAGTGGAGAAAGTCTCTTAATTCTTGAGGCCATGAAAATGGAAAACGTGATCAAAGCACCACATGACCTTACTGTCAAAGACATTAAGGTAGATTTAAATCAAGCAGTTGAAAAAGGAGCTGTACTGATAAAGCTTTAGTTTTATTCTAGAGGGCACTTCTATCAACCGCATTCAAATGCCCAACGAAATTTTACACATTTCTATCCCATTTTGCATCTTGAACTATTTGGTTAATCTTCAGTCGATTAGCAAAGGCTAAAATTCTATGTCCGACTAGTTCATCCAGGCGGACTTCATCACGCCTTCCCTTTGTTAATTTAAAACGGGACAGGCTATATTTTAAACGCAAAATGAGATTGGTCTATTTTAAGAGGTCAATAGAGGTACCCTAGAGTGAAATATTTGTACATTTGACCTCACCAATTCACATCTAGTGTTAGGTCCGAATAAATCAACTAACGTTTTAAGGAATCAAATGGAGGTTAAAATATTTTCAGGCGAAAATTCAAAGTACTTAGCTTCTAAGATAGCTGACTTTTACGGCCATGCACTTGGTGATGTAGATGTCTTTAGATTTAGTGATGGCGAAATGCAGCCTGTCATAAATGAATCAGTACGCGGAGCATATGTATTTTTTATTCAATCTACTTTTGCACCTTCAGAAAATTTGATGGAGCTGTTGTTAATGATTGATGCAGCGAAGCGAGCTTCTGCTGGATATATCACAGCAGTTATCCCATTTTATGGCTATGCGAGACAGGATCGAAAGGACAAACCTAGAGTTCCGATTTCAGCTAAGTTAATTGCTAACCTCATACAAGCAGCTGGAGCACATAGGATAATGACTATGGATCTCCATGCTGATCAGATCCAAGGGTTTTTCGATATCCCTGTAGATCACTTGAAGAGTGAAGCGATCTTCTTCCCCTACTTACATAAGCAAAATATGGAAAATGTGATTTTTGCTTCACCAGATGTAGGTGGCGTAAAAAGAGCAAGAAATTTTGCTAAGCATTTTCGAACGGAGCTAGTAATTTGTGATAAGCATCGTGAAAAAGCAAACTATGTGGCAGAGATGACTTTGATTGGTGAAGTCAAAGATGCTAATGTAATCTTGGTAGATGACTTAGTAGATACAGCTGGTACACTTTGTAAGGCTGCAGAAATATTGATGAAAAACGGAGCAAAGAGCGTTCGTGCTATTTGTACTCATCCCGTGCTATCGGGTAAAGCATATGAAAATATCGAAAATTCACATTTGGAAGAACTGATTGTATGCGATACGATTCCTTTGAGACAGAAAAGTACCAAGATTAAGGTTCTTTCCACAGCAAAATTGTTCTCAAAAGCCATTAGAAACACCCACGAGCACAGATCCATATCGGCATTATTCGTAAGCGGTTGATATATAGTCGATTGTAGCTATTAGTAATCCTTTCATGCGCATTGTAATAAAATAGGTTGCCTAGATGCATAAAAAGCAAAAAAAACCTATCTTTGCATTCCTTTTATAGAAATGGATAATTCCTAAATAATTTTATCATGCAAACACATAGCATCAACGGAGAATTAAGGTCAGCAACAGGCAAGAAGCCATCTGCCACTTTAAGAAAAGAGAACTTAGTTCCTGCTGTTATATATGGTGGTGAAAAAAATATTCACTTTCAGGCGCACAAAAGAGAATTTAAGCATCTAGTATACTCACCTGATTTCAAGATCGCTGAGATAACTATTGATGGTGCTCCAACAAAGTGTATTCTAAAAGATATTCAGTTCCACCCAGTATCTGATGAACTAGTTCATATAGATTTCCAAGAGCTAGTACCAGCTAAGAAAATGATCTTAGAATTACCAATTCGTTTTAAAGGTGTATCTCCAGGTGTAAAAGGCGGTGGCAAGTTGCAACAACTGATGAGAAGAGTAAAGGTGAAGGTTAGTCCAGAAGATATAGTTGACGTTCTTTATATAGATATCAGTACGCTGGAGTTAAATATGTCTGCTAGGGTTAAGGAGTTGGAAATTAACGATGGTATAGAAGTAATGCTTCCAGGAGCAACTCCAGTAGCTATCGTACAAACTCCAAGAGCGCTCAAGAGTGCAGACGCTGCTGAAGAACTTGAAGGTGCAGAAGGTACTGCAGAAGGAGCTGAAGGCGCCGAAGGCGCTGCACCAGCTGCTGAGGGCGATGCACCAGCTGCAAAGTAATACAGCAAATATGCTTTCCTCCACGGCAACGTGGAGGGAAAGCCCATAAATAATATTTATTAATGGGCAGGTTCATTCGCTGTACCTGCCTTTTTTTATTTATCCAATGCTCAAGATAGCCGCTATACAGTTTGATATCCGATGGGAAGATGCAAAGTCAAATAGGGGATTGTTAGAGCTTATGATGGGGGCATATGGTGCCTCAGATGTGATTGTTTTACCTGAAATGTTCACCTCAGGTTTCAGCACCAACGTCGCATCTATTGCTGAAGATCTTGATGGGCCATCAGTAAACTGGATGCAAAAATTAGCTGAGGATTATGACTGCGCAATCTGCGGAAGCATATCAACTAAAATAAATACCAAATTTGTAAATCGCTTTTATTGGGTAGACCATCATGGTGTGCAATACTATGATAAAAAGCATTTATTCGGCTATGGTAAAGAAGCAGAAGTTTATTCTCCTGGGGACCAACATTTAGTAGTTGAGTATAAAGGCTGGAAAATTCTCCCTTTGGTTTGCTACGATCTGAGATTCCCAGTTTGGAGCAGAAATACCATGGACTATGATCTGCTCCTATACGTTGCGAATTGGCCTGAAACTAGAGCCAACGCATGGCGAACCCTATTGAAAGCAAGAGCCATCGAAAATCTGTGCTATGTTTGCGGTGTTAACAGAGTTGGCGTGGATGGACTAGGTTTAAAATATAACGGGGATTCCGCTATTATTGATTACAAAGGCAAGGAGCTAGATTCGCTTGAGGATGAAGAAGCGGTACTTACTGCCACAATAAAAAAACAGGAAATGTTGAATTTTAGAACGAAATTTAATTTCCTTAATGATAAAGATGCATTTACTTTTGATTAAGCCTTAATTTCGGTGGCTTAGCCATTATATATTTGCCTAAAACACTACATAATGATAAATATAATCTTATTTGGCCCACCAGGCTCAGGGAAAGGAACGCAAGCAGAAAAATTGGTTAAAAAGTACAATTTGCTTCACATTTCTACTGGTGATCTTTTTAGGTATAATTTAAAGAATAACACCAAGCTTGGAATAGAAGCTAAAAAATACATCGATAAAGGAGAGTTGGTACCAGATCGTGTCACGGTCAAAATGCTTAAAGAGAAGGTCGAAGCAGATCCAAAAGTAAAAGGGTTTATTTTTGACGGTTTTCCTAGGACTTTACCACAGGCAAAATCTCTGAATAGATTAATGGGTAAACGAGGAGGTATTTCAAAGCTTTTGATGCTAGATGTACCAGATGGGGAGTTGATTAAACGACTGTTACATAGAGGAAAGACATCTGGCAGAGCAGATGATAAAGATAAAAGTATTATCCAGAACCGACTGCAGGTTTATAAAGAGACGACTAGTCCAGTATTCGACTACTACATGCAGAGTGACTGCTCTGTTAAGATTTGGGGAGTTGGGGACATGAAGCTGATCTTGGATAGATTATCTTTAGAGATCGAAAGCGTTCCTGGTGCGAAAAAGCTCAAGCCAAGTACAAAAAAGAAAGTGACACCTAAGAAAAAAGCGACAAAGAAAAGTGCTACCAAGGCAAAGACATCTGCAAAGAAAGCAACAGCAAAGACGCCAAAGAAAAAAGCAACCACTAAGAAGAGTGCCAAAAAGAGTTCTAAGTAATAATACTAAACATCAGGCCTAGACATGGCAGATCAGAATTTTATAGACTATGTAAAGATCTTTCTTAGGTCTGGTTCCGGTGGACCAGGGTCAGTGCATTTTTATAGAGATGCTCGGACAGCTAAGGGAGGACCTGATGGCGGTGATGGAGGCTCTGGTGGTGATATTACTTTGGTAGGCAATAGAAATCTCTGGACCTTATTACCTTTCAGATATAGAAAGCACATTTTTGCGGGCAACGGTATGACAGGTGGCGGTAATAATCGCTATGGCTCTGATGGGGAATCCATCAGACTGGATGTGCCGCTTGGCACCATAGTTAAAGACATCGACTCTGGTGAACAATTGGCCGAGATCACAAAGCATGGTGAAGAGCAAATCTTATTAAAAGGCGGTAGAGGAGGTCAAGGGAATTCAAAATTTAAGCACTCTACCAATCAAACTCCAATGTATGCCCAACCTGGTGAACTAGGTATCGAGGGTTGGTACGTATTCGAGCTAAAAGTTCTTGCAGATGTTGGTCTTGTTGGATTTCCCAATGCAGGAAAATCCACACTTTTATCTGTAGTGTCTGCCGCAAAACCAAAAATCGCCAATTACACCTTCACTACCTTAGTACCAAATCTAGGTATAGTCAGCTATCGTAATGGTCAATCATTTGTGATGGCAGATATCCCAGGTATTATCGAAGATGCACATTTAGGTAAAGGATTAGGTGTTCGGTTTCTCAGGCACATAGAGCGAAACGCTACCTTACTATTTTTGATACCCTGCGACTCTGACAATATATACGAAGAGTACAAAGTGCTCCTGAATGAGCTCAAAATGTATAATCCAGAATTGCTAGACAAGCCCCGTATCCTTGGTTTGAGCAAGTCGGACATCATAGACGACGAACTCAAAACGATGATCTCATCAGAACTGCCAGAAGATTTACAACATATTTATTTTTCCTCTGTGACCCAACAGGGTATAACAGAACTCAAAGACAAAATCTGGCAACACGTCAGCAAGAATCAAGACAAATCCACGGAATTACTTTAGATTAGAGCTGGGCTATAAAAGTTATATAGTGAACTTTAAATTAGGGTGTTGACGACGAGAGCTGCTAAATACTGGTGTAGTTCGAACAAGATTCTTTTCGGTGTACGGCAAAGTCAAGATTAGCAAGTGCTGAAAGCACGAAATATCATAGCCCAGGGTGACAACCCTGGGTAAATTCAGACCTAAATCCAATTTGGCGCAATTTTTCTTTAAAATTGTGACAAGTTGAATACTAGAAACCACCCATTTGTAGTGGAATATTTCCAAAATCACACACTAGCATGAACGCAGAAGAACTCGAAAAATCCTTCAAAAAACTATACTCCAATCACTTCGGAGAAGACGCAAATAGCCTTCTCCCATTGGCTCCCTCAGGCTCCAAACGGATCTACTATCGAGCCAAGTCGAAAAACCACTCTGCCATCTGTGCCTACAATCAAGACACTGAAGAGAATGCCACCTTCATCTACCTTAGCCAACACTTTGCCTCCAAAGATTTACCCGTACCACAGATATATACCTCAAGCGAAGACGGTCAAATGTATATCCAAGAAGACCTAGGCGCTACCACACTCTATAGTTTTTTATTCAACAAGGGACATACCTTTTCACCGACTCTTATACATCTATACGAGCAAGTAGTTAGGAAATTAGCGGAGATTCAAATTGATGGACACAAAGCACTGGACTACAAACAATGTTTCGGCATCCAATCTTTTGATAAGCAATCCATCTTGTGGGATCTCAACCAGTTCAAATATCATTTTCTCAAGGTAGCAGATATCCCATTTGAAGAAGTGGAATTGGAGCAGGACTTCAACACCTTCGCAGATTATCTTCTAGAAGCACCACAAGACTATTTTATGTTCCGTGATTTTCAGACACGAAACATCATGATCAAAAATAGCAAGCCCGCTTTCATCGATTACCAAGGAGGTAGGAGAGGGGCTTTACAATATGATCTGGCTAGTCTTTTGTTTCAAGCCAAAGCCAATTTGCCAAATGATTTACGAGCACATCTATTGAAGGAGTATTTGACTAAGGCGAGCGAACTTACGACCCTAGATCAGGCCAGCTTCAAAAAATATTATTATCCCTACGCGATGGTGCGGAGCATGCAGGTGCTGGGTGCATATGGTTTTCGAGGCATCTTTCAGCGCAAGCATCACTTTCTAGAGAGCATCCCGTTTGCTATCAAAAATGTAGCATGGCTGAGGACACAGATTTCTGAAGACTTACATATACCTGCTCTCCGAAGAGTATGGAGCAAGATCGCGCAAAACAAAAATTTCGATGCCTTCGATAGAAGCCTCGGTCAAGGAGCATTACTCTCTGTTGAAGTTAAAAGTTTTTCTTATAAAAAGGGCATTCCAAAGACGGCCAGTTCCCATGGAGGTGGTTTTGTTTTCGACTGCCGCTTCTTACATAATCCCGGCCGTTACGAACCCTACAAAGCTTTGACTGGCCGCGATGAGCCCGTCATCAATTTCCTACAACAACATTCTGAGATGCCCATTTTTCTCAACAACGTCAGACACATTATTGACGCAGCAGTAGAGAATTATTTAGAGCGTAGTTTTGATCATCTGAGTATATACTTTGGTTGCACGGGCGGCAAGCACAGATCCGTTTTTGCAGCTGACCAGATCGCGCAATATCTTCACGACAAGTACGGTATCGGTATCACACTACAGCACCGCGAACGAGGCTGGAAAGAAGAAGTCATCAAGTAGTTTTGGTGGGGCCATCCCATCAGCCTAACCAGCACTGCACAAAAAAGTGCGGTGCTGGTTAGGCCTCGGGTCGCGTCATCCGCTACTACACCCATGCCCCGCACCCATCCACCCGCGTGGGTATACCCTGTCTGACTGTCAAGAGACAGCGTAGACAGGCAGGCGCTTCTACCGCTTGTCCTTGACCCGCTTCCGGCTATTCGCCTCGCCCGGGTTATACATAAAGAGGGTTACATCAGTTTTTTTGTATATTTAGTATTTAGGAGAATACCGTCACATGTAATAGTAAGGGCTAAATCTTACTATTGGAAATAAACGCACCTTTTAAAGTTGTAATAAACGCACCTAAGGTCTGTTTATTGACTCGTTGCAGGTCATTAAAAAAAAAGAAAAAAACGAATGTGGTATAAAAAAGACTTACCAGAGAATTTAAGCAAAAGAGAAAAAGAAAAACTAAAAGCTTATGTTGGTCATTCATATTCTGACATGAATTTGGTTGGTCAATATGAAAACGCAGTAGATATTTTAATCAATCATACCATAGAAAAAGGAGATAGAGTTGATTTAATTGCACATCCTTTACTTTACCTAATGAGGCATTCAATAGAATTAGCTTTAAAAGAGAACATTCGATATTTGGATAAATATAGCAGCCTTGGCTTGAGAGGAATTAAAACTCATTCAATTAGTGATTTATTTGTCGAGTTTGAGAGACATTATGAAAAAATAGCTATCAGATTAAATTTTAAAACAGAATTAGAAGAGGAATACAATAAATATTCAAGTGATTTTAAAACCTTAATTCAAAAGCTTGGAGATGATTGGAGTTCATTTAGATATATTTACTCAACCTCTGGACAGAAGGTATTTGATAATTCAGAAATTATTAATCTGTACGACTTAAAAAAATTGTACGATAAGGCAAGAATTTTCCTAACTCATACAGCCGATGCTATTTCACCATATACTGATTTTGCAGATTACATAAAAAATGACCCTTCGATTAAGCAAGACAGTCTTGGATATATAAAATTTTGCTTTGCCTCTTTTCAAAAAGATTGGCTGATAGAAAAGTTGAATGAAATGTATAAAATTGAGGAACAAGGCAAAATTTGGTTTGATGAAGATGAGAAGTGCTACCTCCATTTAAAAGTTGCTCAAAAAAAATGTTACGTAATTCCAATGAATAAAACATGAATAAAATATTTTCTTACAACGAAGACATTAATAAGAATGCATACTTAAATTGGCGAACAGCAAAACATGAAGATGTCGGAAATATGCTTGCATTGGCAGAAGGATTTCTAAGTTCCGCAATTGAATTGTCAAAAACGTGCGTTGGAGACAATTCTGAAAAAAAAGCTGATATGCTAATATTTCCGATACTAACAAATGCCAATCATGGTATCGAACTTTACCTTAAATCTTTGATTTGGACTTTAAATAAATTGACAAATTCAAAATTTAAAATTGAGGGAAAACATAATATTCAGCAAATGTTTCAAACAGTAAGGGCGAAAATAAAAGAATATAAAGACAATGATTGGTTAAAACATTTCGATGAGCAAAATAAGAATCTTGCTGAATACATTGATGAATTATTTTCCTACATTTCTACTGTCGGCAATAAAGATAATATGGATTTTTCAAGATACCCGATAACTAATAAACATGAGAATCACTTCTATGTGGACAGTTTGAATAATGTAGTTATAGACTTAGAAAACTTTATTGAAAGGTTTAAGGAAATTAAAGAGTCATTAGATGAAAGAGCATCATATTTTTTCTACCAAGAACTAAAAGGTGAGTGGTGAAAAAAGAAAACGACCTGCAACAATGCATACCCGCCAATTGTCAGCAAAAGCTGCCAACTGCGGGTATGCGAAACGTTACCTTTCATGAATGCAGCTCTAACATTTTACGTAGTCGATTAATCCAAGCCCTAAATTCTCGCATCAAGTCTGTATCTCAAAATTGCAACCCAAAATTCGTATCCCAAATCTGCAGCGCAAGACTACATCTCAAAATTCGCATCTCTAAACTGCATCCCAGAATTCGTGCCTCAAAACTCGCATCCCAGAATTCGCGCCTCAAAACTCGCACTTCAAAATTTATAACTAAAGGATTACAATAAGAACGCATTTAACCTTTGGATAACCGTAAACTAAAGATTAACTTTATAGTGTAGGCTTGAGGCTAATAATATTCTCTAGAATTTAATTTGGAAAAAATACTAGG
>Ga0114957_1001980_pt1 | contig 20686 bp, 11 predicted proteins | sample BantaG_FD_87175 | JGI IMG/M metagenome (GOLD analysis project Ga0114957, IMG submission 87175) | Marine algal microbial communities from Bantry Bay, Ireland - BantryBay_4 metaG | ecosystem: Host-associated > Algae > Red algae > Unclassified | place: Bantry Bay, Ireland | collected 2014-11-21 | reverse complement strand
ATTTTTTGGAATGGCCTAAATCAGGAGATCGAACGGAGCAATTCGACTCATGGATATCTTCCGTGATCCAAATTGTTCCGCCAACTTAATGATATTGGCTAAGACAATGAGTCGAAATTGTGCAACAGCCCATCGGTTACGCGATCGCTGTACATTTTGAACGGCTTCCCATATGAATTAGGAAATGTTGGCTATTCAGATCGCCAAATAAATGTGCTACAATCGTCCGATATTGGATGCTATAATTACGAGTAGGGTGAGGTAAATGAAGTATGCGTAAACTTTTACATAATATTCCAAAAAATCTCCAGAAGAACCAGCGAATTTGGATGGTTTTTTACGCTATTTGTGCAGGAATAGTGACTTATTTACTTGGTGATTCATTAGCAAGTATAAGTACTTGGGTGTTCGTTATAACAACGACTACCATTTGTTTCATCTGCCTGACCGAGGTGCACATCCATCAGGTCGTTGCAGGAATTTCGATTTTTTATATGCTTTTAGGAAGCATATTTTATGCAGAGTATGAAAACATATTTTTTGGTACGTCGTTAGCAATTTTTGCCATACTGGTTACCTTATTTATTGTAAGACGCATTAATAAAAAGCAAATCATATTGCGCAACCACTATGATTCACTACTAAGGATAACGCTAGAGAGCCCAAATCCAATTTTTCGTGTTGATGCAGATGGTACAGTTTTATATACCAACCCGAGTGGCACATCTCATTTGCAGAGCCTTGGTACAAATATTTTAGGCAAAATACCACTTATTTGGTACGAATTTTATCAAAATGTTTGTGAATCTGGTGAAGCCAATAGCTTTGAATATCGAACGCCCCGCGGTGATCAATGGTATTCTGCATATTTTGTGCCTATAAAAGGACATGATTACGTCAATATATATATTTCGGATGTAACAAATCTCCGTGAAACGCAAAACCATTTAGAAGATCAAACGCTCTTTTTACAAAACATTCTTGATACGGTTTCTACACATATCTTTTTGCGCGACCGGCAAGGCCGAATCACACTAGCCAACCAAGCCTTCGCTGAATTTTGTGAAACAACACCAGAGGAATTAATCGGTAAGACGAATTTTGATTTAATTCCTAACTCATCCATTGCAGAGAGAATCGACCTAGAGGATCAGACTGTTTTTGAAACTGGAAGTGAAACTCTCATTGCAGCCGATAAGGTAGTGCATGAGTCGGGGAAAATAAGTTGGTTACATAAAATCAAAAGACCATTCTTTTCGCAAGGTGGTAGGCAGACACATGTAATGGTGGTTGCTACCGACATTACAGAAGCCGTTCGAGCTGAGCAAGCTCTAGAAGAGAAACATCAACTACTTGAAGCAATAATCAACAATCTACCAGATCCAATTTTTGTTAAGGATCGCAACAGCCATTTTATTTTGACCAATAAAGCCTACCTATCTGCCTACGCTTCTGGATATGAAAGCGTGATCGGAAAAACAGATTTTGATCTCAATTCGGATACAGCTGCCAAATATGTTGAAGAAGATCAGCGAATTATGGAGAGCGGTGAAGCGCTAGTGGTAGAGCAGGTTAATATAAATGCCGAAAATGAAGACGGGATAAAAAAGTGGTGGTTCTATCGTTCAAAAATTCCTTTGCGCACCGCTCAAGGTGAGATCACCGGCGTTATTGGCGTCAATCGCGACATCACTGCAATTAAGCAGGCCGAAATTGAAATGCGTAATGCCAAAGAGGTGGCAGAAGCCGCAGATCGAGCTAAATCAGCGTTTCTCGCCAACATGAGCCACGAAATTCGGACACCCTTAAATGCCGTTATCGGCATGTCTAGCCTGTTGCTTAGTACAAAGCTAGAAAGTGAACAATCTGATTATTTACGTACGATTCGTACTAGCGGTGAAATGCTGCTGAACATCCTCAACGACATTTTAGATTTTTCTAAAATTGAATCAAACAAAATTGAGTTAGAACACAAACCATTTGCTCTTGTACCATGTCTTGAAGGAACCTTACGCATTTTTTCGGCAACAGCGTTAAAGAAAGATATAACTCTTATTTTAAATACGGACGCTGATGTCCCTGCTATTATCATTGGCGACTTAACACGTATTCGCCAAATTCTGGTTAATTTGGTGGGCAATGCCATAAAATTTACCGACAAAGGCGAAGTTGTTCTGTCTGTTACAAGCAAGCAAATTCGTAAAAATGTTGTCACGCTACGCTTTACAATTCGCGATACGGGAATAGGCATTAAATCGCATCAACTCGACACACTCTTTGAATCCTTTTCACAGGCTGATGCATCGACCACGCGCCGCTATGGTGGAACAGGACTTGGATTGGCCATTAGCCGAAGTTTGGCAGAGATAATGGGTGGGAGTCTTTGGGCTGAAAGTGAAGTTGGAGTCGGCTCAGAGTTTCATTTTGAAATAGAAACCGACATCGAAGCTGATATTAATAAAATACACGTTCTTCATCGAAATTCAGTGGATGGAGCAGATGTGACCAAGATTGAAATGAGTAAGAGAATAGATGAAGAGGGAATAGATGAAGAGGCAATTGAGCTTGATGATAAGTCATCCTTATCAACTTTGCCTTCTGCCCACTCGCTACCCAAAATAGAACCACTCATCACACATCTGGAGTCGTTGCCTAATGAAGTGGATACAATCCGTCGTACCGATCTTGAGGCGCAATCAACTAGTAAAATTGTTGAGCCTACGGAGCAATCTAGACCATTTGTGCAGTCGAAAAGCACCTTCGAAGAACCCGTCACTAACGCCAACTCGCTATCAATTCTTCTCGTAGAAGATAATTTGGTAAATCAAAAAGTCGCCCTAAAAATGCTAGAGCGACTCGGGTATGAAGCTGACGTGGCTGCTAATGGTCTAGAGGCTATTGCATCGATCGAACGTAGACCCTACGACCTTGTTCTTATGGATCTACAGATGCCCGAAATGGGTGGGATTGAAGCAACTGAGCACATACGTAAACAAGTTAATCAAATAGTTACTCCTTACATTATCGCAATGACAGCGGATGCAGTGGATAACGCACGTGATCGATGTATGGCTGCGGGCATGAATGACTATGTAACAAAGCCTGTTCGGCTCGAACGGCTGAAGGATGCGCTAGACAGTGCATGTACCGCTATCGTTCAACTACAGTAATTATCAAATGATAGTGATCATCGAACGGTATCACTATTAAATCAGGCTCTCTAATTTTTTCTAAAATAGCGCCGGTTGAGAGCTAGTCGCTGACGCTATAGCAGTATGTACTGTATCGCCGCTTTGCCTGAGCTTGGTCGAGGTGAAACCAAGGTGGGCCATTCCCATACAGTATCTCAAGAGTCTCAAATCATCTATCCAAACTCATCCCCAGCTCGTTCATTAATCGAGCGACCTGCGGCAGCGGGTTTGCCCTCGCCTTGCTCTTGACCACGTCGCTTCTTCTTCTTTCTATATTTAGGCGCTCTGTCTGGTGGACTATCGGGGTGCATAATTTCGCTTTTAGTTACAACTGGATATTGCTCGAAAATTACCACATCCTCTGGCGAGATCGAACTATAGATACGCTCTCGTCGCAGCGTACGCGCATAAGCATTTAGTCCCATTGCCTTCACTAAATCGTCCGGTCGACCTGTGGCCCCATCGCGCGATTGAACACGCGCAAAAATGCAGTGTTCTTCCGTCTCGGCATCATACCCCTGATAGCTCAACTCAAAAATAAGTGGACGAATATTGTACCGATATTTTCGGCTTTTACGCTCGCGCTCCATCCAGATAGTTTCCTGCTCAAGAAAATTCTCGATGCTTTTGACAATAGTTTCTTCTGCAATTTCATCTGGATCAGCATAGATAATGATCGTATAATCTGCGCCGATGAGCCGACTTTGCAGCGTATCCGTCTTTAGAGGCATCTCCTCTAGCGAATGGACCTGCACACCTGGTGGCAACTTGGCCCGAATGCGGTCGGTCACCTCCCCTAATGGCTGCGGTGGCGATAGGATGATGTCTAGCGGCTCGCGCACGCCCGTAATGCCAACGCCAAGCGGCGCAGCGAACTGCATATGTGGCTGCGGGTTGAAGCCCTGCTTGTAGAGCAGCGGCAGATCGGCGCGGCGGATTGTTCGCTCCCACATGCGGAACTCATCCATATGCGAGATAAATTTAATCGCTTCACCCTTTTCGTAGAAGAGCCGCACACGTTGCCGCGGCAGCTCTTCTTCTGGCGTGCGGACATTTGGTGATTCGTTGTTCATTAATCACCCGCCTCTTCCAGAACAATCCCTTCGCCTTCTACCACATCTTCTACCACACCCTCTACACGTTGAGCCACCGTTCCGTGACGCCGTTGCGGAACCCGCTCGTTGAACTGCCCTACTTCATCGCTCATATCATCATTGAAATAAAGCGGAATCGGCACAATATCTACCGGCTGTCGCGCCTTGTCTTTACCCAGTGGAGGGCAAGCCCACGCATCATCTGGCGCGTCGCGACGTTGTTCTTTGAAATAGCCCAAAATGCCGCAACTGAAACAGTGCTCGCGGCAGTCGTCCACCACGCCACCTTTATACGTGTTGATATATTCGTCGACTAAGAATTTCTTTTGCAAGCCAGCCGAGATGTGCTCCCACGGCAGCAACTCATCGGTGGGGCGCTCGCGACGGGCGTACCAATCCATGTCGAGATCACTTTCTTCGAACGCCTCTTGCCACGCATCGAAGTTGAACCACTCGCCCCAACCTTCGAGCCGAGCGCCGCGGCTCCACGCACTTTGGATTATGTCTGCCAAGCGACGGTCGCCCCGCGTCAAAAGCGCCTCGATTAGCGTTTCTTGCGAATTGTTCCACGTTAGCTTAATGCCCGGGTGACGCAACTCCTGCCGCAGCCGACCAATCTGTTCTTGAATCACAGTTTCCTTTTCCATAGGGATCCACTGGAAGGGCGTGTGTGGTTTAGGAACCAATGTGCTTACGCCGACGCGAACTTTGGCTTTCTTTCCCAAAATGCGGCTCCCCACAGCCATGACTTCGTTGGTGAGGTCGGCAATGGCCTGCACGTCGTCTAATGTCTGTGTGGGGTGACCAATCATGAAGTACATTTTGATGGTTGTCCAACCGCGCTTAAAGACTTCTTCCGCCGTTTGCAGCAGATCGTTCGAGGAGATCGGTTTGTTGATCACATCGCGCAGGCGGTCCGTTGCGGCTTCGGGTGCAAAGGTAAAGCCCGAGCGCCGCCGACCTTTTTCAAGCAGCGCCATGAGATCAACGCTAAAGCTTTCGATGCGCAAACTAGGTAGGCCGATGCTGAGCTTTTTATTACCGTGTTTTTCCATGGTGCGGCGCACAAGCTCTTCGACGTGGGTATAGTCGCTGCTGCTTAGGCTCAGGAAACTCACCTCTTCGAAGCCGCAATGTTCAATCATTTCATCCACAGCTTGCAGCACTTCGTCGACCGTTCGTTCACGCACCGGTCGAAAGATCATGCCCGCTTGGCAGAAGCGACAGCCGCGGGTGCAGCCGCGCATAATTTCGATGGCCGCGCGGTTGTGGACCACATCGATAAAGGGCACAATAAATTTGGTAACGGGAGGCGGCATGACGGTGACAACCCGCTTCATCACCTGTTCTGGCGCGTGGGGGTTGTTTGACGTAATCGCTGCGATAGTATTGTCCGCGGCGTAGCTGATATCGTAAAATTCTGGCACATAAACGCCAACTATCTGCGCTAGCCTTTCCCACAACTGCACGCGCGTCTCATCTGTCTCGCGCCAAGCTGCGTGGACTTCAATAATGTCGAAGATGATTTCTTCACCCTCACCGATGATCATAGCATCGAAAAAGGGGCTCATCGGTTCGGGGTTATAGCAGCCCGAACCGCCCGCAATGATTAGCGGATGTTCTTTGCTGCGGTCGATGGTACGCAGCGGGATGCCGGAGAGATCGAGCATCGTTAAGACATTGGTATAAATTTGTTCGTATGGCAGGCTAAACCCAATGATGTCGAATGCCATCATCGGCTGGCGTGTCTCTAACCCAAAGAGCGGGATGGCGTCGCGGCGCATAATCTCTTCAAAATCGGGCCACGGGCAGTAGACGCGCTCGGCTACTAAATTGTCGCGTTTATTAATTAAGTCGTAGAGAATTGAAAGCCCCAAATTGCTGCCGCCAAGTTCATAAATGTCGGGAAAGGCAAGGGCTATTTTGGAGTCGAGCTGTGGATCGGACCACTCTTTGGTGATGCTGTTGAGCTCGCCGCCCGTGTAGCGTGCGGGCATCTTTACGGTGTGGAGTACACGATCGAGCGCGCGCGTGATCTGTTTAGGGGTCGTTAACATATTTATTCCTTTTCATCGCATCGTCTAGGTTATAACTATTATTATCAGTAGCCCGGAACTGTGAAACAAGTATCCCGCGAGTGCGGGTACCGCCGCTTGTTTCCATTTCGCTCTACTAACATATTAATTGCTATTGCCTAGTCAGGACTAGAACCCGATTGTTAATATTATGGTACGTCAATTCATAATTATACCTGTTGACCCTGTAATAGGGTAATCATCTTGGGCTATGGGGTGCATTTAGTTTGAGGGCAAAGGGTAAAATGTGGGTGCAGATGCGACGGCTCTCGAACTAAATCATGCCCCTGTACGCCCACAAATTTGACAATGAAGTGCCCAACACGTACAATCTGATTCGGCCCTAATGTTCTACACTGGCTTTGTCAGCAACATCGCTCAATATCGATACGCTATTGAAGTTGATATCGACGTTGAACTGATGCTGTATTTCGAAAGTCACGGTTTGGCGCATTCGTCTAGGGGCCTAGGACACCGCCCTCTCAAGGCGGAGACACGGGTTCAAATCCCGTATGCGCTACCATATAAGAGGTTCATCGTTTCTGCGGTGAGCCTCTTTTGTATTTTAGTGATAGGCTGCGGCTGGCATCTGTATACTTTTCTAATTTCTGCTTGTGGGAGTGTGGTACAGAACTTTTTTGAGTAAGTGTATGACTCCCCTTTAGGGATCTTGCGCTTTTATCGAATCGTCACAATATTTCTTGGTTAATTCCGATTATGCTAATATAAATGCCTTTGGCAAGTTAGAGTAATTGTTTCCCATTACCCCCGATTAAGACTAAATTAGAAGAATAATGGTTCAATTGAATCTCATGTGATTGCCAGAGCGCAACGCACTGTTGACTACATGATTCCTGCTATCTGGGCCATTCCAAAATAAACCGTAATCTACTTTAGAAAAATCTATAGAATCTGTATAATTATTTTTCTGGATTGGCTTTAGTTTGAAGAAACAAAGACGGCATGGATGATTCGTAAAGTCTGGGTTTAACCCAGCCCGCTACGGGCAATTTGGTACAGGACGCTTACGCAGCCACCGAAAGCGCGGCATCTACAAAATGTCCCGCTAAATAATGAAGAACTCTATTATCTATCATAGTTATTTTAAAGTATTCTGCTGCAAAATAGTACGCACTGCCCTGTTTGCCCTAAAATAAATATAGTTTTGTTGTAGATGAGAACTATATTGCACCCATAAGTTTTATCTACAAACAAATTTGGTGAAACAGTGCAAAAATGGCTCAATGCCGAGCGTATAGCAGAGATCGCAGTCAAAGGAGTAGATCGTCTTAATGTCAAATAACAAACAGCAAGCTGTCGCGGTAGAAATCCTTAGCCCCGAGGATGGAATGACTGGATCCTTGGGAAAATATCTAGTTAAAGGAACAGCAACGGCCCAATCAGAGGTCGTTCTTAAGATAAACAACCGAAAGTTGACGACACTTAAAGCGAATAAAAAAGGCCAATGGGCCGTCATGGTGAATTTTAAGAAGCCTGGTTCTCATACTGTTCGTGCATATGCAGCGGATATACCCGAGGACGAGGTTTCGGTTCTCGTCAATATGATCGCCCAGAACACGGATGGGGGTAGTAGATCGGACGAAAGCATGGAGACAGCGCGACGCGACGCTGCTTTGATTAGCGCGACGTCGGCTGGAGTTGCTGCAACCGATCATCCTGCTGTTGACGATATAACAATTGTCGAAGGCCATCCTCTTTCGTATCGACCTGATGATACACAGAAAACAGTTGATGAAGGCGCAATCCGCAAACATTACAACTGGAAATGGCTCGCGCTAGCGCTCCTACTGTTGCTCTTGTTGGTACCTTTCTTATTGCGTAGTTACGTGCCGGGCATGGAAGGCTTGCTTTCTGGCTTACCTGGAATGGGCAACGAGCCCACAATTTCTCTGCCGGATGGTCCGATTGAGGTTGGCGAATTGGGCTTAAGTGGAACCGGCACCCCTGGCGGTACGCTTGAACTCGTGCTTGATGACAATACGGCTGCCACCACAATCGTTTCGGAAAGTGGTAGATGGGCACAAAACTTAACCTTTAGTGAAGCTGGTGACTATCAACTAGTTGCCAATATGATTGATGGTGATGGTGAGATTGCACACTCTTCGGATCCTGTAACCGTTAACGTTGTAGATGCGCTGACATCTGCTGCTTCAGAATCAACTGACGCTGCACTAGCGGAACCAACAGATGAGCTAGCGGAAGAGCCAACAGAAGAAAAGGCAGAAGAGGTAACGGAAGAACGGGCAGAAGAAGTAACGGAAGAACAAACAGATGGCTCGACAGAAGAGCCAAGCGCAACAGGCGATTCTATCGAAGAAGTTGCCGAAGAAGCTACTGAAGAAACTGAACCAGAAGAAACCGAACCAGAAGAAGCTGAATCAGAATCAACCGGTTCTCTAACCGAAGAGGCGGATGATGGATCGCAATCTGCTGGTCCCCCAACCATTGATTTGCCAGATAGTCCCGTTTCTGTCGGCCCGGTTGACATTACCGGTGCTGCGTCCGCTGGCATGATCGTTGAACTGGTCGTGGATGGTGACGCAGGCGGCAGTGCAGAAACTGATGAAAATGGAAGATGGCAGATAACCGAAAACTTCTTTGAGATTGGTGATTACTCTCTTGTTGCGAATATCTACAATGACGCTGGCATCATCGTTGCTACATCGGACGGGTATATGCTATCCGTTCTTGATTTGGCACAGAGCGGTGCGGGTGACTCTCCTGAGGACGATGAGGCTGGCAGTGATGAAGCTGGTAGCGGCAATAGTAATTCGATTGTGACCATTCGCATTCCTGCTGAACCGATTGGCGCAGGTACATTCGTTGCAGATGGAACGGCACCACTTTCTTCGACTGTCAATATCATGCTTGATGCACAGATGATTGCGGCTGCTGTCCCAGATGGGAATGGTCGATGGGCAACGCCTATTACGGTCACAACGCCCGGAACCTACGTAATGCAGGCCAGCGCGCTGGATCCGCAAGGTGAAGTGTTGGGCAATTCTGAACTGAGCATTTTGACATTGGTCGACGATGCAGCTAATGATGATACAGCCAGTGACGATGCAGTCGGTAATAATACAGCCGATGATGATGCAGCTAGTGAAGCCGAACAGCCCGATACAAGCGATAGTCGAGAGCCGACTAATTCTGGGTCGGAACCTGCGGTAGAAGCACCATCTGCGCTCTCTCGGCCAACGATTGCTGTTGCGCCAAGCAGCGATGGCAGCAATTTGATTACCTTCTCGGGTACTGCTGAACCCAATACACAACTAACTATTTATCTAGATCGGCAGTCACTTATTGCGTTTACTGTAGGTGGTGATGGCACTTGGCAATACAGCACTCAAATTGCAATCGGCGAGCATGATGCGTTTGTCAACTCTTCTGCTACAGATGGGCGAATTGGCAGCAGTTCAACTCTAGTCGAATTCACGGTCGGTGCGGATGCAACCGATGAATAATCAGTTGAAGAAGCAACAATTGGGGGAGAAGCAGACGGAGTAGAGGAAACAAATGCGGCTATTCCACAAGCTGAGGATGGTGCATCCGAAGCTATCGGTCTGCAAACAGAAATCGTTAGCGCACCGAGATTCAATTATTAGAGCGCTGCTGGCATCTATGAAATGAGCGGTGAGGGCGAATCTGGTTCGTCTGTGCAGATCATTGTGGATGACTTTGCAACTGATGTTGCGTCTGTACGCGAAGATGCTACCTGAAGACATGGGGTTACGTTAATATCGAGGACATATGAGCTAAATGTCTATGGTTTGCGACCCGATAATCGTGTATAGCATTAGCGGCATTCATTCAACCAGCGGAGGGATTGAACGGTTGTTTTTTGCAAAATAGTGTAATAGATGGAAAATGTAGCACTATTAAACATGAGCTCTGACAGGTGTTTAACAGCAAGCTGACAGCCGCAAATGGATAAAGTCGTGCTATTATGATACCGAAGCAAGAGATTGTTTCATCTCTCATACCTGTCTAACTAAACTGTCTATAGAAAAGCCCCGATGAATCTAACTCATTGGGGCTTTTCTATTCTGTGGCGAATGCGTCTACTTCTGATTTGCTTCATTGATCAGCGCCGCAGTCTCGATCACTGTCGTGCTTGGGTCGGCCACCCCATTAAGCACCTTGATCAGCATATCGCCACCATAGCCCCATACCTCGGCCATTTCTGCTGCGTTTGGCATCGCGTGCGCAGTGCCAGCCTGTCGCCGAAATCCTTCCAGCAGCGGATCGCCGTTGATGCTGGCCCACTGGTTGGCCGGTAATCGACTGGCCTGTTGTGCCAGAACCGTTCCATTCTCTGCATTTGTTAGGCGTAACGCTAACTGTACGGCCATCATCTTATTTTGCTGCGAGCTATTTGGATTAAAGAGAAATCCTTCCGTGCTCATCCATGGGCGCGCTGGCCCGGTTGGCCCGGCTGGCAGCAACATCACCCCTAAATCATTCCCAAGCGCACCCCGTAATTCTGGAATGCTCCACGGTCCATCTACAAAAAAAGCAAACTCACCCTTTTTGAAGCGGTCAACCAACATTCCATAATCTGTATCGACATAGCTACCGGAACGCTGATTTATCTGTACGAGCCAGTTGAGAAAGTTTGCTGTGCCATCATTTTGATCAAGCAAAATCGTGCCGTCCGCACCAATTAACTGTCCCCCATAGGCTGGAATGCCCCAGTATAGAAAGTAGAGACTGTTATATAGACCAACGCCAAAAGAGGGATTTTGCTGCGGTAAAGCCAACAGTTCAGTCGTTGTGCCGGGCAGCAGCGCATTGTCGATCAGGCGCTGATTGTAAAAGAGGCTGATCACCTCGAAATAAGCCGGAATGCCGTAAAGCTGGTTGCTGCGGCGCAAATTTTTGACTGTTTCGGGCCAGTACGGGTCGAGTGCACGGGGCGGCAGCAGCGCGTCGATTGGGGCGATCACCCCCGCCGCGGCCAAATCGCCCAGCCACCAATTGGGCATGAGCACTAAGTCGGGACCGCTTCCGTTCTGCACAGCTTCGGCATAGCCCTGCGCCAAATTGTTGTAGGCAACAAAGAGCGTGTTGATAGTTAACTCGGGGTAGGCAACCAGCGTTGTCGCCAAAACTTTTTCAAGCGCTTCGGCGTCAGCACCGCTCCAACTGTGCCACAAAACAAGATCCCCCGAAAGCGGGATCGGCGTGGCGGTTGGAATCGGCGTTGCCTCAACTATCTGTTCATCAGATTGTTCGCTGGCACCATTCGATTCGGATTGGCTGCTGCTTTGCTGATCCACTGGCAGATCGGATTGTTGCGCTGCATCATCTCTGGATCCCCAACAGGCGTTAAGAGCCAACATTATGCAAAAAATGAGGAGCAGTAGAGGCAATCTGTGGACTGCGAAATAGGTTTTAGGAATGGGGTGGAGTAAATGGTTGGGCAATTTTGAACTCATATAGTTTGTGCGTGAATGACCTTATTTGATAATTGATTCGACCGCTTTGCGTACAATCTCTGTGCCAGGGTTGTCGATAATGATGACGTCTCCGAGTCCCTGGGGAATAATATAACGTAGCGTTTTGCCGGATCGTTTCTTGTCGTGAAGCATCGCGGCCATAATCTCGTCTGCGCTGTGGCCGCTGACGGTTACTGGCAATTCGACGTGCTCGAACGTCGCGCGAATTCTTGCGGCTAGTTCGGGTGTACAGCGGCCCATGCTGGCGGCCATGTTTGCTGCGGCGACAGTGCCAATGGCTACCCCTTCGCCATGGCGCACGCGAAAATTGCTGACTAATTCTATAGCGTGGCCAAAGGTGTGGCCTAAGTTAAGCGTGGCGCGGCGACCCTGCTCGTATGGATCCTCTTGTACGACGTCTATCTTAACGCGCACCGCATCTGCAACCATGTTGACCAAACTTTCGGGACCAGTTGATCCAAGCTGTTCGAAGAGATCCGGCGCGTCAATGATTCCGTGTTTGATGACTTCTGCTAACCCCGATGTAAATTCAATGGGTGGCAGCGTACGCAGCACATCGGTATCGATTATCACCAACTCCGGCTGCTTAAATGCACCGACCAGATTTTTCCCTTGGGGTAGATCGACGCCGGTTTTGGCTCCAACAGATGAGTCGACCATTGCCAGTAGTGATGTTGGAATTTGCACGAAGGGGACGCCGCGCAGGTAACTGGCTGCGGCAAAGCCCGCCATGTCTCCGATGACGCCGCCGCTGAGCGAGATGACTGGGGCACGGCGATCTTGGCCGTGTGCCAACAAATGGTCATAGATGGTGGCAACGGTGTCGAGCGTTTTGTGTTGTTCGCCTTCGGGCAGCAGACAGACACTTGGCTCGTAGCCCGCGGCGCGCAAACTTTCGGCCAGCGGATCGGCATGGCTGGCGGCGATCTCCTTATTTGTGATGATTGCGGCTGGCCCACTTGTCGCGTATCCGCGCGTGGCGCGACTGCGGATAAATTCTCCGCTTTGTGCGAGAAACCCTTCGCCGAGGCAGATGTCATAGCTGCCGAGCGGGTTTTGCACTGGCAGGATAGTGCTCTGTGGGGTGCTGTTGTTTGGTTGGTCTTCTAGTTCGATTTTGAGTGTCATGGCTTTTACAATATTTTGGGCGCTATATTTGAGGCACGATATATCATGCCCGTACGACCTATATGAGTAGGCGTGATTTATCTGAAAAGCGTAAAGTTTTCTGGGTGAATGTGTTGAGATTGGTGCATGAGCACGGCGTTCATCAATTCGATTGCGACGCGCGATTCGAGCGTGACGCCCGCACGTACACCCACGCATGGATCGTGCCGCCCTTTCTCTAATGTGAAATCAATTTCGGCAAGATTTTTTTGCACGGATTGCTGCGCCTTGTTGATGGTGGATGTCGGTTTAAAGCCAACGCGTGCGACGATTGGCATTCCGGTGGTCATGCCACCGATTAGCCCACCGTGGCTGTTGCTTTGATAGCCACCCTGTCGGATGGCGTCGTTGTTTTCGCTACCTACCCGACCAACAACGTCAAGACCTGCACCAATCTCGCACGATTGCGCTGCGTTGAGGCCACCTAGCGCGCCCATTAGCTTGACCTTGATGCTTTGATAGAGTGGGTCGCCCACAAGCGGCGGCACATTGACGGCGACCACTTCAACAACCGCGCCGATGGAATCGCCATCAATGCGGGTTGCTTTGATTAGCTCGCCCGCTTCGTGTGCAAATTCGGCATCGATTGTGTGGATCTCGGCGTTGAGCAGACGCTCTTCGATTGACTGAATTTGGGCAGCCGATATCTGGGACGAGGAGCGATTGCGGATCTGTTCTTCGACGAGCGTTGCAAGGCTGTTTGTGCTTTGGAGCGGACCCACTTGGACGATGGATGAAAGGATGGCGACACCAAAATGCTCTCGGAGAAAGAGGCGGGCAACGGAGCCACCAATCACGTCGGTGATGGTGGATCGATAGCTGGAACGGCCGCCGCCACGAATGTCGACAAATCCGCGCGATTTGTGATATTTGAGCAGATCGGTATGACCCGGTCGCACTTGGCCTGTTTCGCCCATAAACTGCTGATAGTCGCCCGACTTTTTTGCCGTGGAGAGGACGATGGCGGCGATGGGTTCACCTGTGGTATAGCCCGCTTCGTATGCGTTGGTGGAGAAGCTGTTTTCACCCACCGTTGCATGTAATTGCGGACCAGCCAGCAGCGCTTCATGATCGTCATTGTAGAGGCCAGAAAGCAGCAGCACTTTGTCTTTTTCGTTGCGCGGTGTGCCGTGGCGATTGCCACCTGGGCGGCGTCTGTCTAGAAATTGTTGGATCACTTGACGCGTAAGATGTAGCCCGGGCGGGCAGCCAAAGATGGTTGTGGAGATTGCTGGCCCATGTGATTCTCCTGCGCCGGCGACTGCATAGATTGGACCACCCAAGATTTCCATATTGCTCGTTTTTCTAGTTGAGATATTGTATATTTGTCGTTTGCTTTATAAATGATGAATCGATATTTTATCATAGTCGCTTCGAACCGTTGATATGATGGTGTAAGCGCAAAGATAAAAACAGCCTGGATGCGTTACGCATCTAGGCTGTTTTTGAAGTATATTCTTGTCGTTCGATTTCGTCTGTTTTTGGCTCTGGCGCAGTTTTCGGTTTGTTAGCGCATTGACCTCACCCAGCTCTATCTGTCACCCACAATTTTGCCACCTCCCTACACTTTTCCCTACTAGCGTGTAACGAAGGGCAAGAATATCGCCCCATCGACAGGAAATGTGGCCGTCTGTGTTAACCCTACATCCGGGCCTTGGATATCTCCGACTGTTGTATCAATTAGAAAGTTCGCACTACTGTTGCTTTGATACCCTGGTGGCGTGGCGTAGCTCATAATGTATTGTGTTGCGGGTACATCTACAAAGCGGTAGATGCCCTCTTCATCTGTCGAGGATGTAATAGTCAGTACTTGACCGGTCGTGCTTATATCGAGCAGAATCACAATCATCTCTGGAAAGACGCGTTCTCCACTATCGTACTGTCCGTTCCTATTTTCGTCGATAAAAACGCGCCCTATAATATCTCTTGTTTCACCGACTGTTGGATCCGTTGGCGGCACGCTTGTTTCTGTTGCAGCGGGCGTACTTGTTGCAAGCGGATTAGGCGTTGATGTGGGATTAGCGATTGGCGTTTTCATGACAATCGGCGTTGCGCCAGAAATCGGCGTCGCACCAGAAATCGGCGTTATATTGGGAACCGCAGTTGGCGTGCTGGTTGCAGTGGGTGAAGCCGTATCTTCTGGCTGGCACTGTGCGGTCTTACTATTCAAATTTACCTGATCCGGTGTTAGGTAGATATCATCGATGTATACCTTTTTGCTTTCCCATCCCGTGCGAGCATAAAAAGTTTGGAGCCGATCTCCCGTTCTGTTGCGGAATGAGAAGAGCGATTGACTATCGCTTTTAATTTGAGTGATTTCGCTCAAGTTCCCACCCTTGGCGTAAACTTCATAATGATCGGCGTTATTGTCAATCACTAGCCAAATACAGTGCCAAACATTTGGCTCAAATTGTGCATCTAGGTTTCGAGCTTCTGCACCATCGCGTGCCATAAAGTTGTCTGGAGATGAGTTGCTGTAGGAGCCAAATTGTGAGCCGAACTGTACTTCGAATGCGTTAAAGTCGCTTGGATTCGTTATATCCGAAAGACCGACAAAGACATCGGCATCTCCTGTTCGTTTAATGCGGAAGTGAAGTGTTCCTGTTTCACCCTGATCGATTCCTATTGGCAATGGTTTTTGCGCACCTGCATTGGCACCCAACATACTAAGCGCTTGATCTATATCCTGACTTGGGTTTGTCTCAACATAGGCACGAGCACCTCTCCACTGATTTACACCGTTGAGTACGCCTGACATGCCGCTAAACGATTCTGCAAATGGCTGTGTCTCCTCATTTGCTGGCTGCGTTGGTTGAGGCGTGGCTGTTGGCGGTAAGACGGTAGGCCATGGCGTTGCGGTTAGCTGCGGCATTGTGGTTGGCTGTATTATAGTTGGCTGTGGCGTTGCGGTTGGCTGTATTGTAGTTGGCTGTGGCATTGCGGTTGACTGTATTGTAGTTGGCTGTGGCATTGCGGTTGGCTGAGCTAGAGTAGGTGTTGCTTGTTGTGTAGGGGCTAATGTTGGAGCAGGCAGTGAGAGTTCACGCATTAATTTGTAGCTGCCTGGCGCTGCGTTAAAGTAGATCGACTTTCCATCTTCGCTAGCTGTAACAGTCTCTGTTCCGCTGCTGCTCTGGATAGACCATTGACCCGGTTGCAGATCGGTGACCAACGTTTTGACTGTAGCCGTACCGCTGTTGACGGTAATATTCACCTCATTGTCTAGCAATTGAGCGCTTTTACTAAAGAAAACGGCACGATCTGCAATCTGTACGCCAACCATCTGCGCTGAATCGAGCTTGGCTGTTGTCAGCGGAGATGGACCGCCTTCTGCATCCATTACCTGCATGATATTTAGGAATAGATCCGAAGCGGCCGGGCTACTGGGAGATAGCTCAATGCGCCATGCACCAGGCTCTACATTGGGGTTGCTGGGGTTCATGTATACGTTTCGATTATCGACCCAAAATTCGTAATTAGTGCCACCGATTTTATCGATTTGTTGATTACCAGCATCTGGTAGCAACACATCTGTTACCATACGCCCATTGTTTGCACCATCCGTACGCGCGATAGAGATGCGCGAGCCAGAAATTTGTGGTTCGTCAACGCTATGCAGTAGCCACTTCTTCTTATACGAGTCATCCGTCGCGGTAACTTTGTCAAAGACAATTAATGCCGCTGGATGTTCGGTATCTTTCAGATCGAGGAAGACAAACGAGCGCTTGATCTCTTCGGCTTTGGCTGGATATGCGTATTCTTCTGGTGCATTATAGCCAGGTGTCAAGTCACCCTTGAGGTACGTATAATCAGGCGCAAGCGCGTTGCCGACCTCATGGGCGAGCACCTCTGCCCTTTTCCCATAATCAAACATCTGCTGGATCGAATCCCACTCGTTGCCAAAGTTTGGACGATACTGTCCGCCATCACGTGTCTCTACTTCATACCCGTAGTGCAGCATAAGTGGCTCATTTGGATCTTCGATTAGTAATGAATTATGGGCAATTGTGCGTTGGTAGTAGTTTCGACTATGACGAGAATTATAGCCGCCACTGCTCCCTTCGTAAACGCCAGAATCTAGCGCAAGCGTTCCCTTATAGTAAAGGCCAAAGTGACCTGCATCTAAATGTGCATGGTTACCAAAATAGTATTCACCAACATTCATCATTGCCATCGCTACATTGGACTGCTCACCACCATCTACGTCCCAGCCTGTTCGTGCAACCATTGAACCAGAGGGCGATGGGAAATAGCGCGAGGTTGGCAGATCCTCAATCGCGTTTTGCGACACTGTTGGATTCCAGAAGATAAAGGTTCGTGCTGAATCCAATAGCGTCCAATATTCTCCATCCTTATTCAAACGCGTTGCTTCATTCATTAAGTATGGATCATCATGCAGCTGCGCCATGATTAGTTGATTTCGTGGATCGATATGTTTTGGGTCAAAGCTGTCGCCTTCGGTTAGAAATTTTCCACTTGGCGTGCGGGCATAGAGCATATGGTACGGCACTTTGCTCTGATCTGAACTGTAGATTCCATCGTAATTAATTTTGTTAAAAAGAAGTGCCGAATGTGCCTCATGAAAAAAGCGGCTGACGGCATAACTTGTCCCTTGATGATGTTTCCCCATTGCATAATACGCATTTCTCGATGGGGCGAGACCTTCTATAAAGCCTGGATAGATTTTATTAAATAGCTCTTGGTCTTCATCGAAAGTGGCTATCCCTGCGGCAAGCAACGCAACGGGTGCATCTTCACCAAAATGACCAGTTAGGTAGGTTGTCTTCTCAACAAAAGGCCATCCAAATTCGGAAAAGCTCGCTAACTTTTTAATACCGGCTATCATCTCTTGGCGTTGTGCATCGGAGAGTAGATCATAGCACCAATCATAGACTATTGCCGCCGCGATAATGCTTTCGTATAGTTCACGTGCCTCGCTCAATGTATCGTATGGTTTTTGAAGAGAATCAAGATAGTCCAACATCATTGTAACGGATTTTTGCCCGTTCCCTGTGTCGCCATTGATGAGATAGAGAAACGCGCGTGCTTCGATACTGCGTCGGATGGTTGTGTCTGCACGTTGGCTGGGCGAGCGGCCATTTTCGGCTGCTTGAAGCTGTTCTGCTAGCCGCGTCTTTACATAGGCCAAGCGTGGATCATTGTAACGTGCCTGAAGCGCCGCCACATCTTTTGCCTGCGCGTAGAGCCGGGGGTGTGCTGGAAGGGCTGGATACGTGGCAATGACAAGGTTGTCAATCCGTTTATTCCCAACGAGAATGGAGAAGTCCACTTTTTGTAGGTTGAGTAAATCAAGCTGATTCTTCGAACTATCTGGTAGTGCCACATCCACCGTAATCTGCTGTGTTTGACCATTCGCAATGGTGGCAGAACTCTGCGATAGACTCATCTCTAACGGTTGATTCGAAATTGTCTCCACGGCCAAATCAAATTGTTGAGCCGTGCCTGTACTATTTTGCAGCGTTACTTCGTGCTGCCACACCGTGCGCCCATTCACCGTGCGCGAATTCGAATAGGTCGCTTTGATAATCTCTGGAGAAAATTGTATATCGTCAAATGTAAGGGAGGTCTCCGGTGCAGGTTTGTTTCCCCATCCATTAGTGTTGAAGCGGACTCGTTGGATTTGATTCCAGCCAAGTGGCGTGCCATTTTCTCGAAAGTCATCAATTGATAAATTGAAAAAACGCCAACCTGTCCAATCAATCGTTAGATCATGAATGTAGATGTCAATGCCATTCGATGTTAAGTCGTTCGATTCTAAAACGATGTTAACCACAGCACGGTTAGCAACGGCTGAGTGTAGCCAAAATTGAAATTTGTGGCCATCTGGTACTTGTAATGCTGGCGAGAAATTGCGTGCCACCTCTGGATTATTTAGATGATCTGTCCACTGACCGGCATATGAACCCGTATGTGCGTTGGATTGTTGGCGAACAACGGAATCCCACGATGAATCTGATTCGAAGTCGCCAATGACGAAGATATTATTCGCATCAGGGTTGGAAGAGTGGAGGGAATTAAAGGACTCTGATTGGGCTGAATGAGGCGTCGTTGCGGATTGTGCTGCCGTGCTGTGAATGGTAGACAGAAGAAAAATGAGGAGCGATACAAGCACGATTCGAGGAAGATATATTCGTCTTGTATCTGTACGTCTTGTATCTGTACATAAATACGCGGTTTGATTGCAGTCATGCATAATGGTTTGATGGATTCCTTCTCGTTGGCAAGTTTGGGAGCAAACCACAAAGTGTATAAATAACGTCGTCAACGTAACATCGTCAATATAATCTCAATAGTACATAGTCGAAATTATATAATAGATTAAATGACCTAACGCTAGTCTATACGATTTGGGCAGCCTTATAGATTCGCCAACTGATAAAACTTCTTTGGTTAGAAAGCCTCCTAATCTCGAGGAATAGACATTTTTTTGTCTATTTATATGCTCAATGCTATCTTCAGCCAAATTAATTAGGCCATTCCAAAAAATAGAATATACCGCATGGCCGTTAAGCTACTCTAGAAAAACCTATAAAATCCATATAATTATTTTTCTAGATTAGTCTTAAGCTAAATAACATTGAGCGCTAGTGTGCAGTGTAAGGAGATACGTATTAAAATAAAATATATATAAGCAACAGTATATCCGAGCCGATGATTTATTACATTACGTTTTCTACACAAAATAGGTATCGTTACAATACAGGTCGTCTATCTAAAATAGAGTATATGTTTTTGGAAACTCTATCGAATTAATACGGTTGATGTACGACTGCCGGTGCGATACCATCATATTTTTGGATGGAATTTTTATAGTTCTCAATAAATAGTAGCATTAGTTGAATGCTAGATACTATGCTATGCACGCAGAATTTGAGATAGTCTCTATTGAAAAGATACGAAATAGGTACCAATTCTCTTAGCTTAACGGCCTTACCCCTAATACAGCTTCTACAAAATTCCGTACAGCCTGATGATCTTTCTTGCCTGGTTCGCGTTCTACTCCGCTTGCAACGTCGACGCCCCAAGGCCCGACATGCTGAATCGCCTTCGCTACATTGTCCGCACGTAAGCCACCGGCCAGCAGTAAACCAGGATACGCTTTGGCAAGCTTTGCTGCACTGTCCCAATCGGCGCGTTTACCCGTGCCACCATAGACGCCCGCTTCATAGGCATCTAACAGCCAGCTTGGTCTCTCATGGAATGGCATTGCATCACCCTTGGCATACCACTCGGCTTGATCGTTGGCCTCGCTTTCATCTGCTGGGCGCAATGCTTTGTATACCCGTTGTGGGTATGCACCCAGCATACTTTGATGCATATCTGGTGACTCATCGCCATGTAGCTGAACGAGATCCAGCCCTGTTTTTTCTAAGATATCGCCAATGTGTTGCGCGCTTTCATTGACGAAAACGCCAACTGTTTTGAACCGCATTGCGCTAGTGCTCTCTTCTTGTTCGCGCTGAATTGTTGTAATAATCTCAGCTATTTGCGCAGGGGATACATAGCGAGGTGATTTGGGGTAGAGAATAAAACCAAGCAGATCTGCCCCAACTTCTACTGCTATCCGCGCATCTTCGATGTTGGTCAAACCACAAATTTTGATAAATGTTTTCATCTCTGATTATTCTACCTACTCTTCTATTTCTCTTTCTGCATCT
>Ga0114957_1001977_pt1 | contig 20712 bp, 31 predicted proteins | sample BantaG_FD_87175 | JGI IMG/M metagenome (GOLD analysis project Ga0114957, IMG submission 87175) | Marine algal microbial communities from Bantry Bay, Ireland - BantryBay_4 metaG | ecosystem: Host-associated > Algae > Red algae > Unclassified | place: Bantry Bay, Ireland | collected 2014-11-21 | reverse complement strand
TGGTGGACATCCGCCGCCACGCGCGATTCTGGGTCGGCCCCCCCACGGCTGAACGGTGTGCTTAGTGGGGGGGGGCCGCCTAGAGGCACTGTTGCATGGGTGGGCGCGCGGCCGCAATGCGGTCGTGCAGCGGAAATCTTTGGTGGGGTGGCCCCCAGTTGACGCGCTGCTGGTGCCACCAACCTGCGCTGGGAGCCGATAGGGGGGGGGTTCCGCGCAGCGCATTATTGTGTGGCGGGCATGTGACAGTCCACGCTCAGACGCACTATTGGGAATGGGCACTGCATGGGGGTTTTCAGGCACGCCGCGCAGCCCAAAGTTTTGGTCACGCGGCCGCCACCGTAAATGGCAGCACGATCACTGGACCTGCCAATTGCACTTTCTGTGGGGGGGGGGGCGCGGAGTGACTGATCGACTCGGTGCGCCCGCCATCAGCGGCGCGTCGATCACACCTTCGTCGTCGGGGGGACCGCGATTGCGGCTCCGCCGGCGTCGGGGTTGCCCATCTCGTGTCCCCTCTCTGCCCGTCTGCTTCGCCGGCGCAGCAGCCGTGAGCGGCCGTGAGCGGCCGTGTTGACGGCCGCCTTTGCGGCCGCTTCTGCGGCCGCTCTAGCTCTCCTGACGTCGGCTGCACTTGTGGATGGAGATGAACGCGTCTACTGATGATGGGTCTGGGTCGCCGAGCGATGACGGCAGCGGGCAGTCGGAGGGCTCCGCGGACGAGTTGCTTTCGGCCGCCGTCGCAGCGCAATCTGTGTTCCTGATGCGCCGTCATCGCAGGAATGTGGCGCAACGAGCGCGCAGACGGCGATTCGTCGGGTCTGTGGCCGGGCGGCGTGCCAACCAGCCACGTGGTTTCGACTAGGGTATGCGCGGCATCATGCGGGAATATTTCGTTGTGGATGGGCAGCCGCCTATGTATCAAGAAGAGACGTCTGATCGTCGCTTCCGTGTGCCACGGTCTGTTTTAAGCGCATGTAAGCGGCCATCCGCGACTGGCCATTTTGGCGGCAGAGCATCAATGCGACGGGGCGGCCACAAGCTTATGCTCTGCAGAAGCTGGTGGCCGCCTTCCGTGTCCTCGCGTACGGGGAGTCGTATGATCGTGCTGATAAGTATGTCCGGCTGTCCAAGTCTGCAATTGAGGTGGCCACCAAGAAGCTGACTGACTTGATTGCTGAAGAGTGGGAGCCCGTCTACCTGCGGCCCCCTAGCGCCGAGGAGGTCAAGCGCATATTGGAGCGCAACGCAGAATGAGGCATGCAGGGATGCATCGGCAGCCTCGACTGCTCGCACTGGGAGTGTGCCGCGTGCCCAAAGGGGCTTGCTGGGCAGTATCAGAACCGCAAGAAGTGGCGCTCCATTGACATGGAGACGGTTTGTGATGAGGACATTGACATTTGGCATTTCTGTATCGGGGCGCCGGGGAGCCTCAATGACCTCATCGTGTTCCGCATCTCACCGTTGTATGTTGATGTGGCGGAGGGTGTGTGGCTGCCGAAGTCTTTCTCTTTCTGTGTTTATGGTCTTTCACGTCGTTTGTTGTATTAACGTACTGACGGTGTGTATTCGAAGTATCCATTTTTCGCTTCTCCGTACCCCAACCCCATCACACTCGCAGAAAAAAGTTTCAGCTGGCTCCAGGAAGCGCTGCGCAAGGATGTCGAGCGGATATACGGAGTTCTGACCGCGAGGTTCCACACTCTTCTGCACCCTGGCCGCTTTGGCTCTGTTGATCAGATGATGCTTGCCGGAAAGGCGGCCGACATTCTGCACAACATGGTCGTTGAGCAGAGGCGTGGCGAGTATGTTGCTCATATGCATATCGCGGCGGCGGCGGCCGCAAGGGTTGCGGAACTTGCGGCCGCCGCCCGCTATGGCCATGCCGGGGGCGCAGACGACGTCGGCTGGGATGGCGATGCGGGATCTGGTGCGGCGGCCGCCAGCGATGTCGCCCTGGTGGCGGCCGCCGGCGGAGACCCCTTCACAAGCGCCGTTTGGCCGCGACGACCTCGTGCCGATGGCGCGGCTGCCGCGGCCGCCGGCCTTGCCGCTGCGGCGGCGGCCGCCGGCGATCGATCGCCAAAGGGCGTCGGGGGTGGCGGAGGAGCTGATGGTGCGGGCGCCCCCGCCGCCGCCGCCGGTCCTGTTGGCTCAGCGGCTGCCTCCGGCGGTGGCTCGCCAGCACACGTGCGGGGCGGTGGAGGAGTTCAAGGAGCGGGCGCCGCCGCCGCGGCCGCCCCTTCTGGTAGCTCGGCGGCCGCCGCCGGCGGTGGCTCGCCAGCAGGCGTGATGGGCGGCGGAAGAACTGGTGATGCGGGCGCCGCCGCCGCGGCCGCCGACTTTGGTTGCTCTGTGGCCAGCGCCGGCGGTGGCTCGCCAGCAGGCGTGGGTTGCGAAGGACGCGGTGACGGTGCGGGCGCCGCCGCTGCGGCCGCCGACGTTTGTGGCTCGGCGGCCGCCGCTGGTGGAGGCAGGGCAGCCGCCGTAATGGGCTGCCGAGAAGCTGTTGGTGCGGGCGCCGCTGCCGCGGCCGACGCTTTTGGTGGCTCGGCGGCCGCCACCTGCGGTGCCTTGTCAGCGGGCGTGGCGTGCGGCGGAGGTTCTGATGGGTCGGGCGCCGCCGCCGCGGCCGCCGGCTTTGTCGGTCCGCCTGAGGCTGCGGGAGGTGGCTCCGCAGCACACGTGGGTATTGGAGGAGGCGCTATGCGTGCGGGCGCCGCCGCCGCGGCTGCCGATTTTGGTGGCTCGGCGGCCGTCGCAGGCAGTTGCTCGCCAGCAGGCGTGGGTGGTGGACGAGGTGATGACGGTGCGGGCGCCGCCGCCGCGGCCGCCGACTTTGGTTGATCGGCGGCCGCCGCCGGCGGTGGCTCGCCAGCAGGCGTGATGGGCGGCGGAGGAGCTAGTGGTGCGGGCGCCGCCGCCGCGGCCGCCGACTTTCATCGCTCGGCGGCCGTCGCCGGCGGTGGCTCGCCTCCGGGCGTGGGTGGCAGAGTAGGCGCTGATGTTTCAGGCGCCGCCGCCGTGGCCGCCGGTCTTGTCAATCCGCTTGCGGCTGCGGGGCGTGGCCCCACGGCCGCAGGACCGGCCGCTGATGCGGCCGCCGCAGCCGCCGCAGCTCCGCGTTTGGCGCCTTTACCGCATGCTCTCGTGGTTTTGGGCGGCGCGTACCCCCCTCCGGTTCCTGTTCTGTTCCAGTTGTGGGCGCGGCAGATCGCCACGGATAGAGCTGAGTTCTTCTGTCTCCGCGACGGTCTGGCTGCTCATATCTTTCTTGATCGCGGTTGTTTTCTGGAGCCGTATCTGTAGCGTGCACAGATTTTTTTTTTTGCCATCATTGCGCTTTTGTATTTCTCCACACATTTGCAAGTGTACAGCGGCCACTACGCCGAACCGGGATAGCAAAGACTCTCGAAAGGCCTCTGCTTTATCTTGGAAGACGGACAAGGCCGCCGCTCCGTCTGGCGCAGGCGGATGTCCGCGAGTGTCTTATTTTTCCATGCTGCAGTATGAATGGTGTACAAGTAAGGGGATCGCGCCGTGCTTGCCTCTTGGACGGACTCACAGGGTCGGACAGAGTCGGCGTGTAGGAAAAAAAAAACCCAGCGAAGGGGAAAAAAAAACCGTGTATGATTGTCGTGCAATAGTCGATGCAGCAGGCGTGCACTCCACACGCGAAGAGTCGCCACCGTCACAAATGTCAACAGGGATGCAACTAAGGCCAAGTCACCATCCGCGCAATCGCTGCCACAGGTACCACAGGCAGCATCCTTCTCGTCGTCGCCCTACTCGCCAGCGGCCACATTATGCGGCCGCGGCGTGATGAAACGGCCTGGACCCGAGACGGTGTTCCTGGCCGCCGTGAAGCGGGCCTGCTTGGTATGCATCGAGTTTCAGCCTCGCCACTTCCTCCGCTTGACCGAGCCGACACCGGCCGAGGCCGCAGCGCGGCACGCAACGGCCGCGCTTGCGGCCGGGGCTGGTGATGCGCTGGTACGCGGCGACGCGTCGACGCCGCCACTCGGGGAAGATGCAGACGGAGGCAATGCGGCCGCACTCGCGGCCGTTCGCAGCCACGCCGCCGAAAGTAGCGGGCACTCTATCAGACCCGAGAGACGCGGCCACACCGCTTCTTGGAGAAACTGCATATTCTGGCGATGCGGCCGCACTTGGAGCCCTACCTGCGGCCGCACCCGCCGCCGCCTCAGCGGCCCCGGTAGCCGCCGCAGAGGTGCCCGAAATAGACGGCGCCGTTGTTGTCGAGCGGGAAACGAGCCGTGACTCCGCTGCCTTGACCTTGCACAGTCTTGCGTTGGAGAGCAAAAGCCGCCGATTCGTCTTGTTCTTGCGCCACTGCTCCGACTCACCCGTCTAAGGTACGTACTTGGCCTTCTCAAAGTCGATGCCGGCGCGCTTGATGGCTGTCTGAGACAAGGACTGAAGGGCGGCCGCTGTCGTGGCGGCCTCCCTTTTGAATAGCAATGGCAGTCGAGGCCGCCGCTTTGGCGGCCTTCGTGCCGATAGGCTGGTCTTAGAACAGGCCGCGCCGCCTGCAGACCGTGGAGCCCGAGTCGTACTCCTAAATTGCCTCGACGCTTCCGTCTGGCACAGGACGGCCGCCGCGAGCGGCCACCGCCGTGGCGGCCGCCCCCGACGCGCCGCTGAATTTGTCTAACTTACGCATGACCTTCCAACACTTGACCCAATCGGCTCCTCTCTTGCCGCCCGTCTTCACCACCAAAACCAGCGCGTCCTCGTCGTTGACGTCCACCTGCACGGCCTCATACAGGTTCTCAGCGTAGAAGTGCGCGGTGGCCATGCGTATCAGGTCCTCGTCGGTCAAATTGCCCGTCATCTGGCGCCGTCCAACGGCCACCATAGAGAATCAACAGTGTTGAACGTTCTCAAAAACTGAACAACGCAGTTCGCGGACGATGGCGGTGTCCGTGCGCGCCCTGCGTACAGGGCCCATCAGGCAATGTGACTTATACCCGTTGACAATTGCAGCGGCAAAGGTTGCTCGGCTCTGGTCGGGGTCGACCACCGGGTCTTGCGTCACCGCAAACCAGACCTGGCGGAGTGCTACTTGCTCTGGCGCGGTCCATACGCAGCCTCGTCTTCTGCCCCTGGCTGTGGGGGACTCGTTGTCGCCGGCGGCGACGGCGTCGGCTGTGGCAGCGGTTGCTGAGGAGGAAGGGGACCCGCAACTGTCCACGCCTCCACCGGGAGCCGCTGCACCCCCTCCGTGTATGAACCCGCCTGGGTCGGCGGGTGCTGCACCCCCTCTATCGCCGACCCCGCTTCCGCCGCCGCGGCCGCCGTCGGCGGCCGCGCCTCCGGCTGTGCTGCACATCCAGTCGCGTAAGCCGCCGCTGACGCGTCCGCTCCGTGTCCTGATCGGCTGAGCCACGCGGCGCTGCGAGACTGTGCTGCGCCGCATTTGCCTCTTGCAGCGTCAGGGGCCGAGAGACCGGTGGCGGCTGCAGTGACAGCCTGTTCAGCGCCTCGCACCCCTGCAACCTCTGCACCGCGGCGACCGGGAGGGCAGCGCCCTGCAAGTGCTCCGCGCCTGCCCGCCCCGCAGCCGTGGACTGCAAGCCCGGAATCGGTGTCGAGGAGAGCATCTCAGACGCCGCCTTCACCGCGTCCGCCGGCGCCGATTGGGCCGCCAAGTGCATGTTCACGTCCGCGGTGTCGCCCAAGCCCTGTTGACCGCCCCGCGACGAGGTTGTATCTGCGTCGTGTGACGCTGCAGCTTGGAGGCGCCTCAACATGACCGTCAGCGCGTCAGTCTGCGGCCATGGCGCCGGCGTCGGGGGCTGCCCGATCGGCGCCCACGCCAGCCGCGTCCGAGGAGGCGACAGGTGACCTTGGATAATCTGCTGCTGCCCGTGTCGCCGCGTGTCTCACCAATTGCTCTTCTCCAGGGAGTCCGGAATGCCCTCTCGAAGCTGCCATTGCGCTGTCCGGTCCCCGATGTGGGCTCTGCGGGCACGCTCCTGCAGCTCCCGCAGCTTTCCTGCAGCTCCTGGTGGTGTTGGTGGCCGCGCTCGTTCCGAGAGACTTGCGGGACGAGACGGTCCGACAGATGGCCACGTCGGCTCAGGAGGTCCTTGACGCGGAGGGCTCGGGGTCTTGGCGGCCATTAGGGCGACGGCCGCCGGGTTGCAGAGGGTACACCTTTGCCAAGTGGGCTTGGCGGTCGCGCCGCGTGCGGCCGCCAGGTGGACCCAGATGCGCCTTGATGAGGGGAGCTTTCCGGAACTGATGTTGACGGCCGGGCTTGGGTACGGGGCGCGCATTCTCGAGGTGAGCTCGCCGGTGGCTGACGACTTCGCGACGGCTGGCATGCGCGAGTGCGGCTTTACAGCCACGCGGGTGCCGGCCGCCAATGAGGGGGACCCAGGCGTTGACGAAGCGGGCTCGGCGGCCGCTGCGGCGGCGGCTGCCAGTCGAAAGAGTGCAGGACTTTAAGGGGCGGGCTCGGCGGCCGACACGGGCCCGGCCGGTAAGCGGGGGGACACAAGCCTTGACGGGGACGGCTCGGCGGCCGACACGGTCCCGGACGCCAATCGGGGGGACGCAGGCCTTGACGGGGCGAGCTTGGCGGTCGCCACATTCCCGGCCGCCAATCGGGGGAACGAAAGCCTTGATGAAGCGCGCTCGGCGGCCGCTGCAGTGGCAGCCGCCATTCGGAAGAGCGCGAGCCTTGGCAGGGCGGGCTCGGCGGCCGGCACGGTCCCGGCCGCCTTTCGTGAAGACCCGGGCCTTGCCGAAATGGGCTGGGCGGCCACGTCGGCGGCGGCCGCCACGCGAAGGGACGCGGGTCTTGACACTGAGGGCTCGGCGGTCGTGACGGCAGTTGACCCAGGCAAGGAGGGTGTACAGCTCGAGGTGGTGGTGCATCGGCCCCAGCTGCTCGTGACGGAGCCTCTGAAATGGGCCTAGTGTGCGCCGCGCACGGAAACGGGCAGGAAGGCGCGCACAGGGGATGATCGTCACCGACGCTCAGCGTGCGTCGGCACACACGGCACAACTCCCGCAGACCGCGCCGGCGCTCCGTTTTTGAGATCGAACGTGGCGCGCGAAGAACCATGTTGCCGAAGAGTCCGGTCCTCGCACAGTCCGACGCCTCGTGGAAAGCGAGCGAACGGCGGCCACTTGTGCACAGAGCGGCTGCCACACAAGTGAGGCACCCCGCCTCCCGCCGCACACTCGTCCATGAACGGTCGTGTACCGGAGGCGGCCACAGAGAAAGACGGCCGCCAAGAGAAGCGCGCACGCGAACACGGTGCCGTTGCGGCCGCCAACAACAACAGCCGCCGAGAAAACGCGCGCGGACATGCACGTCCTCCCTCCCGTGTTGCAACGCGGCCGCCAACAAAGGTGGCGGGCGCTACGAAGCTCGCGCGCACGACGTCTCCTTTCTCGCGCTGCAACGGCGGCCACTGGCGACGATGGGGGCCGCACGCAGGCACGCAAATGCACACGGCTCCTCTCTCAGAGCCAAACGGGTCACGGCGCCGGGGCGGCTGCCCCCGGCGCTGCGACCCCACCCACGAATGGTCCACAAACAGAGTCTTCCCACAACGCAACCGACCGTTTAAGTTGGTCCCGCGGCGCCACCACCCTGCCACTGCGTAGAAGATCACAGAGAGGCCTGGAGGGCTCCACCGCGACCGTTCTCGACAGTCTCGCAGGTGACACGACCCCGGCGTACGCCCGCAAAACAGGCGGCAGCCCTTGATCACCCCCTCGCTGGAAGAGAATCGGGCGGCCTCCTTTCTTTCCTGCCACGCTCAGGGCCAAGCAGGCAATGTCGAGCATGATGCTGTGCTCCACACGTGGCCTGCCGGGCCCGCGGGTCTCATTAAAACGCCACAGAGCTTCCTGCGACTCATAAGCCGTTCAAGGTGGACGGCTAATCGAGGATATGGCCGGGGAGGTGCACAGCGAGAGTGCGTCTGACCAATGAGCATGCGGATCGCTGACACAAAGATCGGAGGGGGTCGCACAGTTCTGCCGCCCTTCAAGAGACGCAATCGTACGTGGCCCCTGCCGCGTCTCGGCAGACTCGCAGGCCGGGCCGCCCGACCTCCTCAGGTGGCCGCGTGGGAGCCCGCCATGAGTCACGGTGACCGGCAGACACCTCGCGGCCGCCTCACAAGCGCTCCACAATGCTGCAGTCTCGCTAGAGGTGAAAGCGTCACCAGATTGCACGCTCGATGTACGCATGCCAACTGGAATGGAGCAATCAGAGACCGACATATCACTGCAGTCGGTCGTGAAATACAACCGTGCCGCGTGATGATGAGAGATACTGCCAACGTGTCTCCGACATTTGTGCGTTTGACGTCTTTGTGTCTACTCGATTGCAAAACCTTACGGCCTATCTCGCTGCGTGTCTCACTTGACCGTGTTATTCACTGACAATTGCGGCCCAGATCAACGTGATCGCAAGGTCGATCGATGTTATGTTTGCTTGAATTTTGGCATTGGAAGGTCGGAATGTGGACAACTCACACGGAAGCCGTTCGCAAGCTCCAGTTCGCAGGTCCTCAAGCCAGCAACGTCACCTTCTCCGCTTCCCATACACTGCGATCTGCCGACATAAAAAAACAGGCACTCTCGATCCGAGCGGAGCGGGTTCGCAGAGCCTGCGCATATTGCTGCTCAACCGATTTTGGCCACTCACAGGCACACACGCTTCGCCCTTAACCGGTGCGCAGATGGTTCGCAACCGACGCTGCTGGTTATGCTCTGAGCTGCTGTAAACTGCTGTGACTTGCTGTGAGCCTTTCTTGGATTCGATCATTCTTTGGCGACGCGCCGTACTCTCCGATGTCTACCTTTTCAAGTACTTCCAGGCGGCTGACAGTAGCAGATGCTTATTCTGTCACATTTGGTGGAGCAGCAGAGGATTAGAACAAGCGCCGTCGTCCAGAATTACCTCGTCGTACCGTCGCTCCACGAAAAACTTAGCACTCGGCCGAGACCGATAGTACCATCGACATGTCACATGTGCCACATTGGCATTCGACACTTCTGCGGTTCGCACTACACCTCTAACATCGCTCGAGCGGAACCAGACGGATCAGCGATTCTAGGCCCCGAAGGGTGATGGTAAAAGCTCGATGCCAGTCGGTATTTACAGTTGAAAAACGTAATGGCCAGCTCACTTGTGCCGGACTTTCACACTCGTGGCAGCCTTGTCGGGGCTGTGGCACCATAATGACCACCGCACGCACACGTGGAAGACACTATTGCGGATTGCCAGAAATTGATGCATCAATTGTTGCCTCTGCGGTGACCTCTGACGTGGGTGCAGGCTCTTAGTGCCCTCTCAGCAAAAGGTTCGACCAATGAGTGGGCTCTGCTGCACCGCGTCTCAGGAGGGGCCCCTTAATAGATGCTCCACTTGTCTCCGGCTCAAAAGAGGCGGACCAGGAGTCCACGGCTCTGTATCGTGAACGAACTTCCTTTCTCTTCGAGAACAGTTCATGGGTCATGCGGCCGCTGTATGCTTTGCACGAGCCGACGCCGCGCCGCGCTGGGACGAGCGGACAAATTGGTTACTCCTGGGCCAGGCCCGCAGCAGAGTCACACATATTCGACTGTACACCGATCACCAACTTAAGAATCGCTGGAATTGAGCTGAGGACCATGGCACAGCTGAACATCAAGTCAACAGGAATCATGTGCAATCCAGTGATGGACCCCGACCGGAACGTGGACCGGTGCTAAATTATTCAGGACAGATTACGATCAATAGTGGAATCGATCGTCGTGTCGCTATTCAGCCCGGGTTTGCAACGGAATGCGATCGTCGCCATCCACCACCCTGCTGAAACCGCCAGGGGTGGCTGCGGCGTTCGAATGCCGCAGGCACTCGAAAATGTGACGGACTGCGCGTGAGTGGCCGGCTGTTATCACAGTCGACTGGTGACCGCTTAGTGCCGCGCGGCCTCGCTGTAGTGTCGGTCTTTTAACAGCAGAAGGCTGCCAGGTCACGACAGTTCGCCCCCCCCCCTCATGGATCAGAATTGGCAGAGTTTTTGACGCGCAGGGGATTCCTCAGGCACTGGTTGTGCGCATCCCTCATAGCCATCCACGTGTCGTGGAGCGGCCTGATCGGAAGCACGATTGTGTCCTTCGTTACAGTAAGAGCGCAGCGACTTCTGGCTTCAGTTTGTGCCCGCCGAGGATTGGGCAAGAACATTCGAATCGTCGGGGAATCCTCGTCACCGCCATCGTCGCTTTCTATCGCACAGAGTGACGTGCCGCCATCGCCGACCCCTGTTCGCCGCGGCTGTGCCGGCGCGTCCGCTACATTTGCCGTCCCCATTCCCGGGCCTCCATTGTCTTCTCGACCACCCACCCACTACAAAGCTGTCGCACGATGTACTTTATGATTTCTGCGTCACCATGCGGCCATTCCCCGTCGCCAACATTAAGACCGCCGAACACCGCGTGTTTCATGGTCCTCGTGTGCTCGTTGTGTCTTCTGACAAAACCACCGCTGCCTTCACGCTTTCGCACTATCTCCTGGCGCTTTGTTGTCACGTCATGCTTTTGAATGCTTTGTACTTGTCTTTTCCACCGCGCGTGTCCAGAAACGGTCGCGCCGCCATCGTCGCCTCGATACGGCGCAGAGGAAGAGGACGACGATCGCAACTTTGCCCGCGCCGCCGTCGCCGGCAAGCGGCAGCGCCAGCCACACCGAGTTTCAAAACATCAGGTACGCCGAAGTCGCCTGTGGAGTTGAACACTTGGCCTTAGTGTAGCTACATCTCGTTGACTGCTCCAGCAGACTTTTGCGGTTGTTGACGCGACGACCGCTGTCCTCCGTTGTGCCCACGTCCTCTTCTTTTGCTTGCTCCGCGTACCGTGCTGTTAATTTTGATGCTCTGGGTCCTCTTCTTACACGAAATGCTGTGCAACAGCCGTATCGAACCATCACCGTCAGGTTCATATGGCGTGGGGCCAACAGATGACGGCGAGAAAGACGTTCCTCAAAGATGCGGCCGGTGGACGGCGGCGACGTCGAGACTGCTGTTATAGCAGGCTGGTACGCCAAACTGCGTGATCAGGCGAGTAAAGGAAGCCAAGGTGGCTCCGGTCCAGTGTCTCCTCTCGTTGATTTTTTTGTTGGGCCATTGACACAAACACCGCCACACTCCCCCATCGCGGTCGCTGGTGAGCTGCTTTCTCGATGCGCTTTCCGAACTGGTGTGTGCTGTTGGATGCTTTGAGATACACTGTTCAATCCGCAGCTGCACGAAACTACGCCCAAAGCTCATCGTGAGCTCACTACGGTGCGAAGGAGGGGGAAGGAACGACGAGGACATTGACGAAGGCGCAGCAGTCGACGCGCAGCTGCTTGACCGCTGCCGCGTCACAGAATAGCAGGTACGACAAGCTTTGTTGTGTGGTGAATATTGGCAGGTCGTGCAGCTGTCGCCGTTCGTCTTCTCAAGCTGCATTTTCCAGGTGCTGATACGACCGCTGCTGTCGTCCATCGTTTTTGCGTCCTTCTTTCCGTCTGCTGGTTGCGTTATCTGTTCCAGTATGTTCTTTTGATTGCTATGGACCACTTTCTTTTCGAATTAACAGATGTAAAGCAACTTGTGGAGATGGTATCATGGAGCGGGGTCGCGTAAGGGGAGGGTCAGCAATGACATAGGCGTGTGCCGGCACTACCTCGATGTCCGCCGGGCGCTTTTTCGGAAAGTCTCCCAGCGAGCATGGCGTCAGCTCTGCGAGTGCCCGAAGACGAAACCAGAAAAGATGGAGAGTTGCCGTCAAGGCCGATGTTAGGGACTTCTGCTTGAGGTCGTGAGCATCAGGTTTTCGATATGATTGATATCGCAGTACGATTGTCTCCATTGCAGCTTTATGTGTTGTAATCTGTACTTGTAGAACCAAGTGGAAAGCTCTGTACCGAGCAGCGCTCTCCGCCCTTTGTAGTGCAACATATGCAGCTAGCTACCCATCAGGCGTCACATTGCTGTCGCGTGGAAGAGTCAACCGTTCTTTCCTGGGTTGTCACACGCACCACGCCTGTGCTTTGTGCATCCATTCAGGCATCCCCCTGTCCCAGACAGTGTGCAATCCCGTCACTATCTGACTACCGCGTGTTCTCGACACACGCGCCAGAAAAGTTGGTTTCTCCCATGCTGCACGACAACGACGTAACCCAGAGTAAAAGGGACACAGAGGACATCATGCAGTTTTCCCTTTGGCTGGTCTCTCCCAAGTAATCATGGCACCTGTTGTCTGCGCTCGTCCTAATCACTGCTAAATTCAAAGCAGCGCCTACGATGGCTTTGAATAAAACCTCATCCGCTGTCATTTGCAGTTGTCTGAGGGACGCTACTTCGTGTTGTCGAAATATTTGTCAAGCCCGCATGTGAGGCCAATTTCCGCGTGGGCAACGAATACTTGCAGATGCATCTGGTGCAGCGAGCTGCAGTCCTTGACTGTATTCCAGACGGGCCCGTAAATTCCGCCCAGACGCATGACGATCTAGGCTTCGTTTCTAGTCTAGCGCAGAACGCCGCTGACCAGGGCAGGTGGCAACGGTCGACGCGAAGCGCTCCTTGCACAAGCCGGTGCAGAACCACGCTGTGGCTTCGCTTTTGACCCCGAAATTTCCGAGCGCGACGGCAGGTGTCACGCTGTCACCGATGTCATGCGAGCTTTGTTTTCGGGCGCCTTTGACAGCAGACAATAACATGCCGCGGTGCATGTTGCGAAGGGGTACCTTGCCGCGAGTAGAGCCACGGGCACGCCCGCCGCTGCCGCAGGGACGGATTATCCTTGTGGTCACGTGACTCACGTGACGCGTTCTATCAGCTACCGCAAACGACGCGGCGAAAGCCCATGCCGCAGCTTCTGATCAGATACTTGTGGTGCCCGCGGTTATGGCCGGCGCTCCCTGATCATCTCAGTGACTCCATCTCCTCTTGTGACGTTGCTCCCCTCAACGCCGAAGGCCGGTGTAGATGAACGCTGGTGCTGTTCTTCATGCCGTGATGGCTTCAGCGCGAGATTTGGCTGGGTTCTGGCGCCGCAGTGGATCAGCGCGCGCCGCGCTTCTCTCGTTGCTGCTTTCCGGCTCCATACTCTCACGAATCAATCAACTCGCCTGCGCTGGCCCTCTTCGCGCTGTGCCTGACGCCGCAGCCCGGCCGCGCCTGCTGACCACATCTTGGTCGTACCGTCTGCGGCCGCTACCACTGCCCTGTATTGTCGTCATACCATCGCCTCCCCAGCTGGCTGCGGCATACAACCCCTCCTGCTGCCATCGACCACCACGGCTGCGTGCGGCTGTGGCCGCCGCCCCCCCTTCCACTTTGGCCGTCGCCAGCCAGCGCTGACGGCGGCCACCGCTGCCGCCCTGTCCGCTGTGGCAAGGCCGCTACCTCCCCGCTTCGTTCATCTACCCTGTGGCTCGCGGCTCCAGGCGGCGCCCCCCCCATTCCATGGCGCGGTGTTTCCCTCACGGAAGTCTGCTGCCACCACTGACCTTCACGCTCTGCGGCGCCTGACCCTTACCGTTATGAGCGGCGTGCAAGCAGTGGAGACCTCGATGGTGGGGCTTATCGTGTCGGAACGTCGGTGCCCTAGCCGTATGTGGCTCAGATGTACGACGGATGGTGTGCGCAGATTTATCTCCACCCCTGGTGTCGTCAAGTAAACCTGATATTTGACCACAAGCTTGGGACAAACCACTGGTCCAAGAGCGTAAAACTCTCCTTGATGGTGTTTTAATTGTCAACGCATGCCTGCTACACTCAAAGGCGGGACGACTGGCCTCCCTCAAGCAGACGACGTTATACAAGGACTTGGCATCCGGTCTCATCGACAGAAATTTCGACTCAGCGGGCGTGCGGCTGCGTGCCCGAACTATTGTGATTGATCCCAAGCTTCTGTCGGGGTACGATGTCGGCCTGCACTTCACCCCGACGAACAAGCGGCTCCATCCATCAGCGGGGTTGTCCCGGGTTGCTTTTTGGCGCAGCGCCGATGTTACGTGTGCACCACCCAGACACGCGCGCTCGTCTGTTTCGCGTGCAATCGCCGGGACGGGGGCGAGAAGCTGGTCTGTAGATCCAAGACCGGGCCTAGTGCTTTGCATCTCACGTGCTTTCCGTGCACGACTCAGTGCTGTGACGTTCCTTGGATGTCCTGCCTGTCTGAGGTATTTCTGGCGCCGCGGGGGAAGAGGGAGAAATGGGTGTAGACGATACCGTACATCACTGTGTCTGTTTCCATCTTGCAAAGACGCATCAAGTCCAACTGTCCAGGAAGGAATCGTCGGTCGTCTGGTGCAGATAGTCGGCACATGGCAAAAGCGGGTGGGCGGGAGGGGGTGAGTGCTTGAGCAACTAGGGGCGGTTCAGTTCGTGGAGTCGAGGACCGATCTTCGTCATGTACTTTTGTCCCAGACCACATGTAGTGCCGCTCTCGTGAACGGTGCCATCGACTTTATATGGAGAGTGGGCCGGTTGACTCGGTAAAGGGTGCCTGGAGACCTCGAGAAGCACAGGTGACACCCTGTAACGACGTCTTTTGTATGTACGCTGGCCGGAATCGACAACATCTTGATGAGATCAAGCCAAAACACTGTTATAGACTGATCCCAGGGCGTGGTAGAATCGACACTGGTTGAAGCCTACCGTACCGAGCAGGATTCGTAGCGCCCTGTGCCGACAATTGAACCAGCCTGAAGTTGTGGATTGAGTAAGACCTGAGCTGACGCGCAAGGCACAACCACGTTTTGAAGACCTGTTTAGACTCCTGCGCAGCGCAAGCGTCGCGCCGACCCCCGCTCCTGACGCTGCTTGTACCGTGGGAACCGTTGACGCCATCATGGTGCAGTCAAAGACGTGGTCATTATGGTGCTGTCCACTGTTCTTTCCTGGGCCGGCCGTCGCACTATGGCTAAAGACCAGGACATAGATATTGCTGCCGTCTGACCCGTGAGAGCGGATTGTGATGGAAGTCCCTGGTATCTGCCTGCCCCTTCAGCGCTGGCTGTTTTGAAAACGACCCTGCCGATGTGTGGCTATCACGCGATCTTTTTGCTGAGCGCCGCTAGTTGGACCGGACTCTGTATGGAGGCCGGAACCAGAGCTGAAGAAATGCGCTCGTCAACGCGACATTCTGGAGACCTATGTTAACGCCTGGGTAGCTCACAAGTCGTGCTGGACAGCCCATGCTGCGCCATCTGTACCTCTGGCATCGCAGACGCCAGAATGGCTCAGTCCTAGACACGGTCAGTGTAGTACTACGCCAGAGGAGTTGTACTCGTGGCTGTGGGCGCTGGTGCTCAGAAGCCGGGTGGTCGGTGGTGTGTCGCTTTTGTGGCGTGCTACTGCGTTGTGTGAGCGCCTGCGGCGCATGTGTCTGGGTGAGCTCGTCGGATTGTCCGGTGCTGAAAGCGGGGCGTGTCAATCCAGATTGGGTAGTGCCATGCATTGGAGGGAATTATCTGCATCGTAGGTATTTGGAAGCGCGGGACCGGGCCAACTAGTGGCCCCGGTCCCCGCGCAGCGGTTTCCGCCCTTTAAGGACGAAGGGTGACGACGGTGCGAGGCACCGTCGTCGCCGGCAAGTAAACCGTGCCTGTTTGTCTTGGCATTTCGGTCGGCCTGACTTCCTGGACGTCAAGTCCCATAGCGGCTGACGAGCGAGCGACTAGGACGGCCGGTACTTCCCTCCTCTCCGACGTGATCGCGATTCATTGTACTACAGTCAGTACGGCGCTGTGTCGTGTTGGTCCCGGAAACTTCTGTGTCACCCGCACACAGGTGGTTTGTTGACTGTGCTGACCATTTCTACGGCTGTCATGTTTCTTGTCAGGCTTTGTTGCCGTTGCCGTGGACTCCTGCATCGTGGGCAAGGGGCTACATAAAGCTCAAGCGATAATGGAGCTCGCACGGCCCAGGGTAACATCACTGAGATCCGCAGATTCTGCACTGTATCGTCTGTGACGGGTTGCTTGCGTGCCAATACGACCAATAAGGGCGCTGAGGAATTCATTCTCATCCCACTGGTGTGCCCTTGCATTGACATTTGAATGCGTTTTTCAACGTTGCGCTCGCCAGAGACCTACCAGGACCACGCGGACTACTTTTCTTCCCGTGCGTGCTTCTGAAACTCCCGCGCATTCGTCTCATGTCAGCACGGGGGGTCACAACGCTACCATGAGGCTCATCTGAGTCGATAAGAACTCTGCGATGAGCAGGTAGGAAAAACATTCCGCGTTCGGATCGTGTGCAGGACATCATGGTCTTCGATGACACCGCGTGGATTCTGGCGGTCTCCTGGGTGCGATTTGAGGGCTTCTCCAATAATGAGGCTGCGCGGCGCTTAGTTTGCAATTGCGCGCCGGTCCATGTCTGGATAAGCGCCTACGTCGCGTCGGGCGCGTGGTGGCCGGACCCTGTTTTACGCAATCGACACGCCGACATCATCATTCACGCCTCCCACTTCCTTCAAGCCGTCAATGCTGTCATCCTTTCGGACTTCGAGCAGCAGATAGGTGAAATAAAGGATGTGTTTACCCATCCATCCACTCTCCTTGGCTACCGCGACTCATACAAGACCTCTATTGGGACGCTTGACCGTATTCTCCGAGCTACCGGCTTCTCCCACCAGAAGCTGTATTAAATGTAACGGGAGCAGGACCAGGAGCGCCGGGAGGCGTTTGCGAGCGTTATGCTGCCAATCCCGCTGCGGTGCATTATCTCAGTTGACGAGACGCACAAGGATGGAGGCGACGTGCGGCGCAGGCGTGGTCGGTGGGTGTGCGGGGTGCGATATGACGGCCTTTCGCGCGTTGAAAAGCACATCTTCCGAACTTCCACGATGATGGCCGCGTCCTACCAGACGGTCGTCAACCACTGCGAGACGACACCCAGCCCCCCGTCACAAGACTCGGATGACTGGCTCATCTTCCTCGCAGGGATGCTGCCAAGGATGACTAAGTTCGTCCTGGGGTTGCATTGGGCACTCCAAGCCGATAGGTCCGTCCTCCTATTGGACAACGCACCCATTCACACGGCGGAAGCGGACGCGTGGATTGCGGCGGCGGGCGCTTTCCCACTGCGGTTTCCTCCCTACAGTGCAGATTTTAAACCAATCAAAGAGGTCATCAGTGAGCTGTCCAACCTGCTCCAGACGATGCATCATTCCTTTCCGGAGGAGCTCAACGCCCTCCGCCACGCCTTAGCGATCCTCTCTTTGTCGGCGGAAAATATTGGCGAGCACTTTGAGCATTGTCTTCTGGAGGCCGTTCGGAATGTGCCGGAGCTCGCTGGTCCAGAGGTGCCTTGGCAAGATGCCTTTCAGCAGTTGCCAGTGGAGCGAGAGTAGACGATGATGAAGATTAGGACAGCCAAAGACACATTTATTGATAAAGGTGCGAGACAAACCAAAGGAAGGCAAACGGCTCCAAACACCAACGCTCAACGATGAAAAGACGCCCAGCGTGTGACTGTGTCAACCAACCCCACGGAATAGTCCTCGATAGATGGATGGTCCCGCCCGGCGCTGCCCCACTTACACAGAATGAGTGCCACCACTGCAGACGTAGCCAAAGACGACCCTGAAACCATGTGTCTACGGACACATGGGCTTTCCATCCCCGCCCTCGCTTTTCAAACTAGGCTCTCCCGCTCGGCCGAGGAGCTTGGTCCATAAATGAACAGTACAAAGCCCTCGGGATGCTCCGCCGGGCCAAAGTGATTGAACGCGGCGTTCCCGTCGGCAGCAGCAGCGCTGCTAGGTCCCCGGGACAGGCCAGTGGCTGGCGTTTGGGTCCCAGACACTTCGTTGGCAGCCGGCAGGTTGGCGCGAGACTCAGCAGGCGCTGGTTGGCCGGATGATCCATCTTGGAGGCTGTGAGCGTCCGTGTGAAGCGGATTAGATCCAAACGCAAGAATATCAGGGATGTCGATGGAGCTCGTGTTAGTGTCAAGTTGCAGCTTTCGCTCGCTCAATCGGAATGCGAGAAAGAGGGGGGGGAGAGAGACGACGAAATAGAGAAGCGATACAGCTAACGTACAGTCTGGATGACCCGGTAGGGCCACTCAATTAGCCCAACAGCTTGCTAATGTGATCGGTGTGGGCTTGCTTTTTTGTCGCACTCGCTTTCTGAAGCCGCTTGCGAATCCCGCGCCGAACCACCTCAGTGTTGGGCACTTCCCCAGAAGCCGATTTGCCGAACTCAATACCGGCTTGAGTCGCACTGGCGTACAGCAAGGCGACGTTCTCGGCCATTCTCAAGCCAAAGCCACCAGCGTACGCCTTGTCGTAGGCAGCGCCGCTCGGACTAGTTACCAGCGCGGCTCGGGCGTGATAACCTGTCATCGCGTCGGCAACGCGGACCATTCTTGCAGCCCGGGCGGCTGGGGGAAGGTTGATGACATCGGGACAAAGCGCCGCCCGCTTCTGAACCTTGACCGCCTAGCGCCTTTCCGCTTTGAGCATAGCCGCCCGGCGCGCCGACGCCGCCTGGCGCTCGAAGTGCATAGCCTCGGTCTTGGGGCATACCGTAAAACGGGGCTCGAAGCGCGCCTCTTTTTTTTCACGTATCGATAGCCGACCATTCTTCGTACGTCCAAGAGTGAAGGCCTTCGTCGAGGACCTGGTGTGGGGAAGGTGTCCCTCCTGGAAGCGCAGCGTGCAACTGAAAAACAACCAGCCAATGACATTGTAGCGAGAGACACACGAGTTAGCATTTGTCTTCCATTCATCATACGGCGTAGCGAGCACGACGCTGTGATCCCACAAGAAACTTGTGCCACCTCCACAGGAAAACGAAAACGTACACAGCCGACTTGGCGCATGTTTTTGCCTTCTCAGTCGTGTTAGGGCAAGGGCAAACCTCGGCCCGGAACTCGGCCGGTACGCTTGGATTGAAAGGGCATTCGAGGCTTCTTGCACCGCACGTCCGTGCGTTGTGCTTGTCGTGCGAAAACCACTTCCGGTACCCGCCAATCGAACACGCCTGGCCCAGACGGGCCTCGTCGTCCTCGTCAGTCCCCTCGGACAACCCATCGTCAGAGGAAGCAGCACCTTCCGATGTCTCAGTGGGGCCGGAACACGACGTTACCGATCCAGCCGCGCGTCCCTTGTCGGCCGCCCCATCGTCGGCCGGGCAGGCGCAGACCGGCGAAATCTCATCACCAGATTACATGGTTGGGTGTGTGGACCGAGCAATCGTTGGGCGAGTCGATGACGCGGGGGGAGGGGGTTCGGGCCTGGGAAGGTGACAGCGTTACGACGGTGTTGCCATCCCAACCGCTAGACGTCGTCGCCGGCACTCACTTTAATACGTTCGGCAAACTGGTGACACGCGGTAGACAGGGCGGCCCGCGCACCAAAGTAATGTCCGCATGGGGCCGGCGCGTTATCGTCAGCAAACGTCACCGGGGGCCAGGTTTCGCCGCCCGTGCGGCGAGTTGTACCCACCCGCACAAGAAGGTGACCTACGATGCCCCTGAACAGCACGTGGGTGGCTGTCGGGCTCCAGGAACCACCTGCGTGCTGGAGACACTGCCGAATTTGGTTTCTATGAAGAGGGGGAGGTAGGGGGACCCAAGGTGTACCTGGCCCCCACAAAAACGTCCTGCCGTCGGAAACACTGCCAATTTGGGGTATGATGAGGTGGGGAGTGGCGCGGGAGCAGTGCCTGGCCCCAAAAAGGTCCTGCGCGCCAGACACACTGCCAATTTGATACCTCACGATGGAGGAAGGGGGGGGCGCCCAGTGCCCGGCCCCTGAGGCACCCCGCGTTTCGGAAACACAGCGAATTTCGGATACAAGGTCGGGAGGGGGGGGCTCGTCCAGTGCCTGGCCCCGGAGACGTCCTGCGTGTCTAACCCAATGCCAATTTGGGACGTCACGTTGGAGTGGAGGGGGGGCGCACAGTGCCTGGCCCCACAGGCGTCCTGCGTGTCGGAAGCACTGCCAATTTTGGATACCAGGTGGGGGGGGTGGGGGGGGACGGTTGTTGCAACACCCCCGGCTGTTGCCGTTGAGCGGGGCGTGCACCGCTGGCCGGCCGCGCTGCGCTAAACTATCATCAATCGTCGACCACGACCGCAGGCCACCACGCGCAATCTGTCACAATTTTCGCGTGCCTGCGGCATTCACATGCGGCGGCCACCGCCGCCTCATCCAGCAGGTGGCGGATGACAACGATCGGAATCTTGTGCGGTCCCGGGCTGCGCGGCACGCTGACGATCGATTTTAATATGAATCGATATTGATCCTGAATGGTTTGGCAGCTTTCCAGATCCAATTTGAGGCCCATCACTGGGTTGATTTAGATTCATGAAGACTTAGGAGCCGATCGGGCGGGTCCGACAGTACAGTACCAGCGAGGCGTACCGAGAACGGGTTTGGAGTCGAATCTGGCTGTTTCTGGCCCCCGCTGCGCAGTGGAGCAACCGATTTGGCCCCGAGGCCCAGTGCCACACTAACGGGGCACTGAGAGGATCCTGGAAGTGGCAACACAAGGCAGTGTCGGCTCGCTGCCAGGTGCAGCAATGATGCTGTTCGGATCAGATTCAACCACACAGTGCTCCGTGGCACATTTTTCTTTGCTCTTTTCCATGTGTTCATAAATCTTGGATCTTGTCCATGGTACTATTGGTCTCGGCCGAGTGCTAGGTTTTTTGTGGAACGACTGTATCTTTG
>Ga0114957_1001976_pt1 | contig 20734 bp, 18 predicted proteins | sample BantaG_FD_87175 | JGI IMG/M metagenome (GOLD analysis project Ga0114957, IMG submission 87175) | Marine algal microbial communities from Bantry Bay, Ireland - BantryBay_4 metaG | ecosystem: Host-associated > Algae > Red algae > Unclassified | place: Bantry Bay, Ireland | collected 2014-11-21 | reverse complement strand
GATTACAAGGATGCCTACACCGATATTCCGCCCAATGTGATTATCGAGGGGTGGTATCCGCAGCCCTCGGTCATCCCGCAGGTCGATGCGGTGATCCACCATGGTGGCAACAACTCGTTTACCGAGTGCCTCTACTTTGGCAAGCCCGCGATTATCATGCCCTATGTCTGGGACGGTCACGACAACGCGATGCGCGTGCAGGAAACCGGCTACGGCTTTCGCTCGGATCGCTATGAGTGGACCGACGACGAGATGATCGCGAAGATCGAGGCCTGCCTGACCGATGCGGAGATGCAGGGCAGACTGGCGAAACTGTCGGCGCATATGCAGGCCTGCGAAGGGCCGGTCAAGGCGGCGAAACTGCTGGCCGGGCTGGTGGCATGACCGATTTGGCATCCAGCGCGCCGCACATCCACGGCGCGCGCGATTTCGACGATCTGGTCGATTGGGGTGCGCAACCCGATGCGCTGGCGGGAGCGTCGCACTCGACCGGACGGTTGCTGTACAAGGGGCCGGACAATATCCCCGAAACGGGAATCTGGGATTGCACACCGGGGCGCTGGCGCCTGTCGGTGCCGCGCGACGAGTTCTGTCACTTCGTCAAGGGCCGCGCGCGCTATACGTCCGACACGGGCGAGGTGATCGAGGTCACGGCGGGCACCTGCGTGCTCTTTCCCGCCGGGTGGACCGGCGAGGCCGAAATCTTCGAGACGATCCGCAACATCTATATGCTCAGCTAAGGCCGGACCCATGAAAACACCTGTCATGCGCGACCCTCTCGCGATTACCGATACCGTCGACTGGGGCGTGATCCCCACCATGATCGAGGGCGAATCCCGCGTCAGCGGCGTCGTGCTGCACAAGGGGCCGGAGGGGCAATCCGAATGTGGCCTCTGGATCTGTACGCCGGGCAAATGGGAATGCCATGTGACCAGCGACGAATTCTGCCACTTTCTCGAAGGGCGCTGCACCTATGTCCACGACAGCGGCGATGTGATCGAGGTAGCGCCCGATACGGCAGCGTTCTTCCCCAAGGACTGGAAGGGTGTCTGCACGGTCCATGAGACGATCAAGAAAGTCTACATGATCCGATGACCCGAAGGACATTCCATGCCCGATAGCCAGACCCCCGCCTATTTCATCACGCCCGATTTTCACCCCGCCACCGATCCGGGTCATCCGGTTATCGACCCTGCGACACTGGCGACCGTCGGGATGCGGGCCGAGGTGACCGGGGATGAGATCAAGGCGGCCCTCGACCGGGTCGGGGCGGCGCAGGCGGCGTGGAAAACTCTCGACGTCAAATCCCGCGCCGCCAGATTGCACGCCCTCGCCACCCGGATCGAAACCGCCGATCTGACCCAATGCGCCATCCTGATGAGCCGCGAGATGGGCAAGCCCTACCCCGAGGCCATCGGCGAATTGTCGAACTGCGCCCCGATCTTTCGCTATTTCGCCGAAATGGCGCGCGACGAGGCCGGTAAGATCGCGGGTACGACCCAGGCCGGATCGCTGCAATTCGCGACTTACGAGCCGCTCGGCGTGTCGGTCCACATCATGCCCTTCAATTTTCCAGTGCTGCTCATGTGCTGGACCGTTGCGGCATCGCTGGCGGCGGGCAACGGCTGCGTGGTCAAGCCCGCCGAGGCGACGACGCTCTCGACGCTGGAATTCATGACCGTCTTCTCCGATCTGCCGGAGGGTCTGGTCGCCTGCCTGCCGGGCGGGGCCGGGGTCGGCAAGGCATTGGTGGCCAGCCCCGAGACCCACGCCGTCGCCTTCACGGGGTCCGTCGCGGCGGGCAAGGCCGTGGCCATCGCGGCGGCGGCGGGCATGAAACCCGCCGTGATCGAGGCGGGGGGGTCGGACCCGATGATAATCACCGCCCATGCCCCCCTCGATATCGCCGCCGCCGGGGCCGTAACGGGCGCATTTCATATGACCGGACAGGTCTGCACCTCGACCGAGCGGATCTATGCGGTCGACAGCGTTCACGATGCCTTCGTCGCGGCGTTCAAGGCCGAAACGACCCGCCTGCGCATCGGGAACGGTCTGGATAAATCCGAGATCGGGCCGCTGGTCAGCGAGGCGGCGCGCGACAAGGTCGAGCGGCTGGTCGCGGATGCCGTGGCAAAGGGGGCGGCGGTGGTATGCGGCGGTCGTATTCCGCCGGATCATCCGACGGGGTGGTTCTACGAACCGACGATCCTGATCGGATGCACACCCGATATGGCCCTGCTGCACGAGGAATGTTTCGGCCCCGTCGCCGCCATCGTCCGGGTGCCCGATTTCGACGCGGCGATTGCCGGGGCCAATGCCTCGGAGTTCGGCCTTGGCGCATCGGTATTCACCACGTCGCTGGAGGAAGCGCACGAGGCCCATGCCCGGCTGGAAGCGGGCATGGTCTGGATCAACAATCCGATGATCGACAATGACGCGCTGCCCTTCGGCGGCTGGAAGAACTCGGGTATCGGGCGCGAATTGGGCCGCGTGGGTCTCGACACGTTCCGCCGGTCCAAGATGGTGATATTGGATCACAAACCGATCCGCCATGACTGGTGGTATCCCTACCCCGACGACTGGTTTCTCGATGCGGGCGGGCGCAGGATATCATGACGACCGACCCTCGGTTCGCCAATGCGCGCCCGGTTCCCTACTGGTTCGATACCGTTGCCGAAAGCGCCGTCTGCGCCCCCGCCACCAGCGATTGCGCGTGCGATCTGGCCATCGTCGGCGGGGGGTTCACCGGGCTGTGGAGTGCGCTGAAGGCCCGCGAGCGGCACCCGGATGCGCGGATCGTTGTGCTGGAGGCCAAAGGTTGCGGTCAGGATGCCAGCGGGCGCAGCGGCGGCTTTTGCGCGCCGTCGATTTCGCATGGTGTCTCGAACGCCCTGTCCCGCCATGCTGCCGAGGCCGAAACGCTGATCCGGTTGGGGCAGGAGAACCTCGACGCCTATGCGCTCGACCTCGACCGCTATGGCATGAACGCGGGGTTCCAGCGGTGCGGCAAGCTCAATGTGGCCGCGACACCGTGGCAGGTGGCGGGCCTGAACGACATGGCGCGCAAGTATGAACGCTTCGGCATCGCGCACACGCTGCTGGAGGGAGCCGCGCTGCGCGAAAAGCTCGACAGCCCCGTCTATGGCGCGGGGTTGTTCGAGCCAGCCTATGCACTGGTGAACCCCGCGATGATGGTATCGGAGTTGCGCCGGGTTTGCCTTGCCCACGACATCACCATCCACGAACAAACCGCCGTCAGCGCCCTGACCCGTGATGGCGCGGGGATGCGGCTGCAAACGGCACAGGCTACACTGACCGCACGGCAGGTGATCTTGGCGACCAATTCCGCCGAGCCGCTGCTCAGACGGCTACGACTATCCATCATCCCGATCTATGATTATTCGCTCGTCACCGAACCATTGAGCGAGGCGCAGTGGACCAGTATCGGCTGGACCGGGCCGCACGGTATCGCTGATAGCGGCAACCAGTTTCACTATTTTCGCAAGACCCCCGACAACCGTATGCTCTGGGCCGGATACGATGCGATCTATCACTACGGCAGCGCCCGCGACGAGGCCCGGCTCCAGCGGCCCGAAAGTTTCGGGCGGTTGGCGGATCAGTTCGCCGCCGCCTTCCCGCCCCTCGCGGGGGTCCGGTTCGACTATACGTGGGGGGGGATTATCGACACCTCGGCGCGCACGACGTTCTTTTCGGGCCTCGCCGGTGGGGGGCGTGTGGCCTATGCCATGGGGTTCACGGGGCAAGGTGTTTCCGCCAGCCGCTTTGCCGCCCTGACCATGCTCGACAGGCTGGACGGTGCGGATACCGAGCGCACGCGCCTGAAGATGCCCTCCCGTCTTGCCGTCCCTTTCCCGCCCGAGCCTTTACGCAGCGTCGCGGTAAGCCTCGCGCAACGGGGATTGGCCCATGAGGACGCCACCGGCAAGCGATCACGCTTTTTGAAACTGCTGGATGCTTTCGGCATCGGTTTCGATTCATAGTGCTCGCGCCCTGAACCGCCTTTTCCCCGCAAACCTGCATGCGGTTGCGCCTGTACATCGATCTGAGTTTGCGCGCGAGCGTCAATGCTGCTGTTTACGAAAAGCCCCGCCAACGTGAACCGCGACTCGTCAGATCGTCGGTGAATCCCGACGATCCCGACGATCTGAGCCTTCTTGATGGACAAGCACTCTTCTAGCCTTGTGGCCTTGGAATGAACGAGGGGGGCTTCAATGAGGGGTGCGGATATTCTGGCCGATATGCTGATCGGCTACGGCGTCGAGACCATTTTTGGCGTGCCAGGCGACACGAACGTGCCCTTCTATGAAGCGCTACAGGAGCGTGAGGACAAGATTCGGCACATCATGGCACGCGATGAGCGTTCAGCGGGCTTCATGGCCGACGCCTATGGCCGTTTTACCGACAAGCCGGGCGTTTTTGAATGTCCGTCGGGCGCGGGAGCGATGTACTCCCTGCCGCCTGTGGCCGAGTCCAATGCGTCCTCCGTGCCCGTCATCCTGCTGACCATCGACATTCCTCTGCCGGGCGAGGGGCGCGGCGTTCTGACAGAACTCGATTGCGCCAAGCTGTTCGAGCCGGTCACGAAGATGTCGGTTCAGATCAAGTCCGCCGAAAAGCTGCCCGAGATCATCCGCCGCGCCTTTCGCGTCGCGTGTTCGGGCAAACCGGGGGCCGTGCATCTGCAAATCCCCGAAGACATACTGCTCGCAGAGGTCGACCCTGCGCGCGTGTCCCTGCATGTCGAGGAAGAATGCAAGACCTTCCCGGCCTTTCCCACGCGCCCGGCGCCGGGGTTGCTGGAGACATTGCTCGAAAAACTCGACGCGGCGAGCAAGCCGCTGATCGTCTCCGGCGGCGGGGTGATCCGCGCCTGTGCGGGGGACGATATTCTCAAGCTTGCCGAGCGGCTCAATATTCCCGTCTGCACCTCCATGACGGGACAGGGAACGATGCCCGACGATCATCCGCTCTCCATCGGCGTGATCGGCGATAACGGCTATCACCCCCATGCGAACCGCGCGCTGGAGGAATCGGATTTCGTCGTCTTCGTCGGCTCGAAAATGGGATCGGTTGTCACCATCGGCTGGACCTTTCCGAAAATCACGCTCAACAAGCGCGTTGCGCAGATCGATATTGATCCCCAGATCATGGCGAACAATTACGAGAACGTCATGTCCATCGCGGGCGACGCCAAGCTGGCGCTGCGCGACATGCTCGACGCGGTTCCGGACGGGTTCGATACCGCCAAGCATCAGTCATGGATCGACCATCTGAACGAATACCGCAGGAAGTTCTGGGAAAATGCCGAGAAATTGCTGTCCGACAACAGCACACCGCTCCGCCCGGAGCGCGCGGTGCGCTGCTTCAACGAGGCGCTGGAGGCCTCTGGCGAACCGGCGCTGATCTATTCGGATGCAGGCACGCCCACGCCGCATATGACGCGATTCCTGAAGATCAACGATCCACGCACGCGGTTTGCCATTCCCCGCGCATTCGGTGGGCTGGGTTCGGCCCTGCCCGCAACCGTAGGCGCATGGCGCGCCGATCCGGACCGCCGCCCCATCGGCATGTTCGGGGATGGCTCCTTCGGCATGACCGTGGGCGAGCTGGAAACACTTGTGCGGCTCCAGATTCCGGCGATCCTGATCCTTTTCAACAATGGTCATTTCGGGTGGATCAAGGGGCTGCATCGCCTCAAGGGGCATAACCAGTGCTTCGGCGTCGATTTCACGCCCCCGCGCGGTCAGGCAATTGCTGAAGCCTTCGACATGAAAGCCTGGACCGCCAAGAGCGCCGAGGCGTTCGACACCGCGCTTGCCGAGGCGTTCCGGCACAAGATCGGCCCGTGCTTCATCGACGTGCATGTCGAGTCAATCGCCGACCGCGTGCCCCCGGTCTATTCATGGCTGGCCAAGAAAGGCCGCGACCCGCTCAGCCTTGAAGCCGAGAAAGTGAGCTTCCTCTGATGGCGGACCCCACCCCCAAAAAACCGCGCCGCAAACCGGCGACAGGGAAGAAAAAGACCCAGGAGAATTCGATAATGAGCACCCTTGCAACTGTCTTCGAGCGCAGCGGTATCCCGGCCTCCGACTATTCCGGCGGTACGCTCTCGGTTTTCTCGCCCATCGACGGGACTGAAATCGCCCGGCTGCACGAGACGCCGCTGGACACGATGCCGGACGTAATCGCGCGGGCGAAGGCAGCTTTCAAGCAATGGCGCGAGGTTCCGGCCCCCGTTCGCGGCGAGTTGGTCCGCCTCTGGGGCGAGGAATTGCGCGCTGCCAAGGCCGATATCGGCTATATCGTCTCGGTCGAGGTCGGCAAGATCATCGAGGAGGGTCTGGGCGAGGTGCAGGAAGCCATCGACATCTGCGATCTCGCGGTTGGCCAGTCGCGTCAGCTTTTCGGCAAGACCATCGTGTCCGAACGCCCCGGACACCGAATCATGGAGCAGTATCATCCGCTCGGCCCGGTCGCGATCATCACGGCGTTCAATTTCCCCTCCGCCGTTTTCGCGTGGAACGCGGCGAACGCGCTGATCTGCGGTGATCCGGTGATCCTCAAATCCTCGGAGAAATCCCCGCTGTCGGGCATGGCCACCTTCCGCGCCCTGGAGCGGGCCATCGCCCGATTCGATCAGGCCCCCGAAGGGCTGGCACAACTGGTGATCGGCACGATGCCCCATGGCGAAGCTCTGGTCGAAAGTCCCGACATTCCGCTGATTTCGGCCACCGGATCGACCCGCATGGGCAAGGCCATCGGGCCGAAAGTCGCGGAGCGGTTCGGGCGGCGCATTCTGGAACTGGGCGGCAACAATGCGATGGTCGTGACCCCGCAGGCCGATCTCGACATGGCCCTGCGCGCGATCCTGTTCGGTGCGGTCGGCACGGCCGGGCAGCGTTGTACGTCGCTGCGCCGCATCATCGTCCATGCGTCGGTCAAGGACCGGCTGATGGACATGGTGCTCAAGGCTTATTCCAGCCTCAGGATCGGCAATCCGCTGGAGCCGGGTGTCCTGGTGGGACCACTGATCGACAAGACTGCGTTCGACGACTTCAGCCGCGCAGTCAAGCAGGCGCAGGACGAGGGCGGCACGCTGCTGACTGGGGGCGAGCGGATTCTGGCCGACACATTCCCCGACGGATATTTCGTGCAACCCGCCATTGTTGACATGCCAGCGCAGACGGCCTGCGTGAAACACGAAACCTTTGCCCCCTTGCTCTACATCCTCACCTACGAGGGCGATATCGACGACGCGATCGAGATCCATAACGACGTGCCTCAGGGCTTGTCCTCCTGCATCTTCTCCCGCGACATGCTCGAAGTCGAGCGGTTCATAGGGACGGCAGGGTCCGATTGCGGCATGGCCAATATCAATATCGGCCCGAACGGCGCGGAGATCGGCGGAGCGTTCGGTGGCGAGAAGGAAACCGGAGGCGACCGCGAAACCGGGTCGGATGCCTGGAAATACTACATGCGCCGCACCACGAACACGATCAACTACTCGACAGAACTTCCGCTCGCCCAAGGCATCAATTTCGGTTGAGGTGACACGCGCATGACACGCTCCTATCCCCGAACCGAAGCGGATGACCCTTTCGCCTATCAGGCGGATACTCTCGGCCTGGACCCCGAAACGATGCGGCAATTGGGGTATAAGGTGGTCGACATGGTGGTCGACCGCCATGCCCGCAAGAATGCCGAACACGCGATCCTTATCGGTGATCCGGCCGACCTGATGGCGGCGCTGGGGGGCGCGCTGCCGGAGTCGCCGATGGATCCCGAAGGTTCCCTCGACCTGATGGCGACGATGGCATTGAGCCATCAGCAGCACGGCGACCACCCTCGATATTTCGCGCGGGTGCCCGGCCCGTGTTCCTTTGCCGCGATCCTAGGAGAGTGGATGGGAACAGGGTTCAACACCATAAGTTCAAGCTGGGGCGGCGGGTCCGGCCCGGCAGCGATTGAGGTGATCGTGGTGGAATGGATGCGCCAGATGCTGGGGTTGCCGGAGGGCACCGAGGGAGTGCTGGTTTCGGGCGGCTCGATCGCCAATCTGACCGGCTTTGCCGCCGCGCGCTCTGAACTGGGGCACGGGGTCGCTTATTGCTCGGACCAGACCCATTCATCGCTGCCGCGGGATCTGCGCGAGATGGGCTGTCCGACCGGCCATGTCCGGATTCTAGAATCCGATGACGGGTATTGCATGAGCATGGCGACGCTGAAAGCGGCCATCGCCGAGGACAAGGCCGCCGGACGGCGACCCTTGCTCGTCGTCGCGACCGCCGGGTCGACCAATACCGGTGCCACCGATCCGCTGAACGAGATCGCGGATATCTGTGCTGCGGAGAACATGTGGATGCATGTCGACGGGGCCTATGGCGGACCGGCGGCGGTAACCGAGGAAGGGCGGGCGTATCTCGCCGGGCTGGAGCGGGCTGATTCGGTCGTGCTCGACCCGCATAAATGGTTCTTTCAGCCCTATGACGTGGGCGCGTGTTTCGTCACCCGTCCCGGTGCACTGGAACGCTGCTATGCGATGTCGCCCGAGTATCTCAAGGACGTTCAGGCAACTACCGGCGCGGTGAATTTCGGCAATCGCAGTCTGGAGCTTACCCGCCGCAGCCGTGCGCTGAAGCTGTGGATGTCGATCCGGACTTACGGTGCCGCGACGTTCCGTGCCGCCGTGCAACAGGGTATCGAAAACGCCCGTATCGCCGAGGCATATCTGCGCGAGCGTGACGATCTCTGGGACATCGTGACCCCGGCACAGATTGGCGTGGTTTGCTTCGCGCTGAAGGACGCGTCACCCGGCGAACACGGGGCAAGGGCGAAGGCGGTGTCAGATAGCGGCTTCGCCTGCGTCTCGTCCACGGCGCTACGCGGGCGCAGCGTGCTCAGACTCTGCGTCATCAATCCGCTGACAACGCGGGATGACATCGTTCAGACAATCGACCGCCTTGCGCGCCCGGTATGACTGGCTTCGAGCTATGTTGTCAGTCGTTCGTGGCCGGGGGAGCGGTGAAGATACTTGGGGGGGAAAGACCATGACCGACAAACCCGTACTGAAGGGATTGACCGAGATCTTTGGTTACCTGCGCCGGAACGAGGAACCGATCTACATCGTGACGCCGACGCCGTTCAGCCTGATGGGTCTGGACCAATGGGTCGGGGCGCTCGAATTCGTCAATTACTTCGATATCTTCGACGGCGGGCATCCGCGCGTCTTCGTGCCGGGGCGCGAGGGACCGCAGAATTTCAGCTCAATGGAAGATGTCGCGAATTATCTGATCGCGCATCCTGAATTTCTCGCCAAGACCAAAGAGCGCGGCGGCAAGGCGATTTTCGTCATGTTTGACGATGAAACCGAGGAATTGTGCCATGCCGCCGGGATCGAGGTGGCGCTGCCTCCCGCCAAACTGCGCACGCGGCTGGATTCGAAGATCGAAACGACGCGCCTGGGCAATGAAGCCGGGGTCGCCAGCGCCCCGAACTGCATGGGCGAGGCCGACAGCTACGCGGTCCTGACCGCTCTAGCGGCCGATGCGGGACTGGGCGACGACCTTGTGGTCCAGACGCCCTATGGCGATAGTGGGCGCACGACCTTCTTCATCAAGTCCGAAGACGAATGGAACAAGTACAGCTCCAAGATCATCGGCGAAAAGCTGAAGGTCATGAAGCGGATCAACCACCTGCCCGGCACCATCGAGGGATGCGCCACACGGCATGGTACGCTGGTCGGCCCGGTGATGACCGACATTACAGGGTTCGAGGAAATCACCCCTTACAAGGGTGGCTGGTGCGGTAACGACATTTCGACGAGCATCCTGCCAGACGGGGTGCCCGAAAAAGTGCGCGACATGGCCCGCAAATTCGGCGACCGGCTCTATACCGAAGGTTACAAGGGCGTCTTCTGCGTCGACTTCCTGCTCGATACCGATACGAACGACGTGTATCTGGGTGAATTGAACCCGCGAGTCTCGGGTGCGTCGCCGCCCACGAACCTTATCACGACCACCTATGGCGGCTGTCCGCTTTTCCTGTTCCATCTGCTCGAATTCATGGATGTCGAGTATGAGATCGATGTGGATCACGTGCAGTCACGCTGGACCGAATACGACAACTGGACGCAACTGATCCTCAAGCAGACCGAGGACAAGGTCGAACTTATCACCGAGGCGCCCGCCTCCGGCATCTGGCGGATGGAGGGAGACGGATCGGTCACTTACGGGCGCGGCGCGCTCCAGATCACATCGCTCGGCGACGAGAACGAGGCGTTCTACCTGCGCGTCTATGGGGCAGGAGAATACTGCTATCACGGCGCGGATCTCGGGTGCCTGATTACACGGGGCCGGATGCAGAGCGATGCGCGCGAACTGCTGGAACGGGCGAAACGCTGGAACACGGGCATCAAGGGCCAGTTCAAGAGTGTTCCCCTGTCACCACAGGCCGCAGAGCCGCCAACGACGGTTGGCGGCAAGTGGTTCTGACCGACGATTCCGTCCTGACTTTCAGGGGATTGCATGAAGAGGGGCCGGGACCGGCATGGGATGCGGTCCTGGCCCTCGGCTGGCCGGGCTGGCGCGGCTGGTATCTTGAACGCAAGCGCACCGAAAGGTCCGAAATCACCGCAGGCCTTCGCGCCATTCGCCGGCATATCCCGGCATGGGAACGCGTCTGGGAGGCGTTGGTGGCGCGCGGTGGCGGCGATGACGACCTCGCCGCGTTCCTGACTTTCTGGAGTCCTCCGCGTTACCTGCTGGGGTGCAGCCAGCTTGCCTTTCGGGGCGCGGACGGCCCATGCCTGATCCGCAACTACGATCTCGATCCGGTTCTGAACGAGGCGACGGTCCTTTCCACCCGGTGGTCGGGCACGCGCGTTATGGGGATGGTCGACGGGCTGGCCGGATTGGCCGATGGCATGAACGAGCACGGGCTGGCCGTTTCGCTTGCCTTCGGCGGCCGCGCCGTGGTCGGCCGGGGCTTCGGCGCGCCGGTGATCGTGCGCTACGTGCTCGAACGCGCGCATAACACCGAAGAAGCCGTCGAGATGCTGCGCGCGATCCCCAGCCATATGGCCTATAATATCACGGTCATGGATCGGGCGGGGCGCTCCGCCACGATCTTTCTGTCACCCGATCGCCCCGCAATCGACGCAAAGCGCGGCTATGCGACGAACCATCAGATCGGCGTCGAATGGGCGCAACATGCGCAGATGTCCAAGACGGTCGAACGCGGGGAGCGGCTGGCTGCGCTGGACCCTCAAAGTACCGGGGTCGCGCAAGCTGTGGGAGCATTCCTGTCCGGACCAGTCTATTCAACGGGATTCCGGCGCGGCTTCGGCACGGTCTATACGGCGATTTACGATTGCAGCACGCTGACGATAACTTTGGTATGGCCCGACGGCACGCACTGGTCGATGCGGATGGGCGAGGCCCCTTCGCCGCCCGTCCTGATTCGATACGCCGCCACCGGCGCGCTGCGCGCAGCCTGATGCCCCCCGCCACTTCAGTACGCAAGGAACCCTCCATGGCCCATTACGCAATCGCTGGCATCCAGATGCATATCGGTATGCAGAACAATGTCGACCAGATGACCAAGCGCCTCGAAGTGCTCATGCACATCTACCCGTGGGTGCAGATGGTGGTCTTCAGCGAACTGGCCCCCCATGGCCCCTCGCTCCCCTCGGCCCAGCCCACGGGTGGTTCGCTGGAGGAGAGCCTACGCGAAGTCGCGCGTCGCTTCGATATATGGCTTGTGCCCGGTTCGATTTTCGAGAACCGCGAGGGCAGGATCTACAACACCACCCCTGTTATCAATCCGCAGGGCGAAGTCGTTACCCGCTACCGCAAGATATATCCGTTCCAGCCCTATGAGAGCGGCGTCACTCCGGGCGAGGATTTCTGCGTGTTCGATGTGCCGGATGTGGGGCGGTTCGGGGTGTCGATCTGTTATGATATCTGGTTCCCGGAGGTGACGCGCACTCTGACCGCGATGGGAGCTGAAGTGATCCTCAACCCTGTGTTGGCGCATTTCATCGACCGCCCCGCCGATCTTGCCATCGCTCAGGCGTCGGGAGCGATGTTCCAAAGCTACATTTTTCATATCAACGGGTTGATGGCCGGAGGCAACGGCTATTCGACTGTCGTCGATCCGGCGGGGCGGATGCTGCATGAAGGGTCAGTCGGGGAAGAAATGATTCCGGTCGAGGTGGATTTCGATTTGGTTCGGAGGCAGCGTGTGCGCGGCCTGCTCGGCATGGGACAACCGATCAAGAGCTTTCGGGATAAGGCCACGGCCTATCCGGTCTATCAGCCCGATTTCGACCGCCGCTATCTCGACAGCCTGGGCGTGCTGCAAAAGCAGGAACGGGAGATGCCGGGCGAGGACGGGGGCAAGGCGCCGTTGCCCGCAACGGTCATGCCCTTGCCCGATTCCGCGCTTTGACCAGCCATTGACGACGATTCGTCGGAATGGAGCGTTAGTTCTGGCGAAGTGAGGGTTCTTTCCGACACGTTAAACCTCAATCATTCCTGTTAATTGGGGGGTGATGGATGACCAAGGTTGCGGTTCTGGGCGGTGGAATGGTGGGTGTATGCTGTGCGCTTGCCCTGCAACGCAGCGGCGTCAATGTCACTCTCATCGACCGCCGACCGCCGGGGCGGGAAACCTCATACGGTAATGCGGGGGTCGTTGCGCGATCATCGCTCATGCCGCTCAATAATCCGGGGTTGTGGAAAACGCTTCCCAAGATGCTGAGCAATCGGACCGCCTCCCTGCGCTACAACATACCATTCCTGCTGCGTAATATGGGGTGGGTCATTGGCTTTTTAGCCAATGCGCGGGCGAAGCCATTTTCTGAAACCACCGCCGCGCTAGACGCGCTTATCCGCTGCTCGGATACGGAACACCTCCGCTTGCTGGACGAGGCGGGGGCGACGGGGCGTCTTACGGACAAGGGCTGGATTTTCCTCTACCGCTCCGGCGCGGGCTACGACGGTGCGGCGCTTGGGCGTGAGACTTTTGACCATTTCGGCCTTGAAACCGAGACTATCGACAAGGCCGGGCTGAACGATCTTGAGCCTTCGCTGAAGCCGGTTTTCGAGAAGGCCCTTTGGATCAAGAGCGCCCATTCGATCGACAACCCCGGTGGACTGGTCGAGGATTATGCGCGCCTGTTCGCCTCGCGGGGCGGCATCATCTGCGAAACGCCCCTGCAAAAACTTGAACAGGAAGGCTCTCGCTGGACCGTGGTCGAGGAAGACGGCACGCGCAGTGTCTGGGACAAGGTGGTCGTGGCCCTCGGCCCGTGGTCGAAGCAGTTTCTCGGACGCATGGGGATCAAGGTGCCCATGGGCTTCGAGCGCGGATACCACATGCATTACGAGTCTGTCGGCAATGCCCGACTCGGTCGACCGATCTACGACACCGCGCGCGGCTACGTGCTCTCGCCGATGGCGCAGGGCCTGCGACTGACGACGGGCGTGGAACTGAACGACTGCGATGCCCCCGCAAACCCCGCGCAGCTTCGGATGGCGGTCACCTCGGCGCGCGAAGCCTTTCCGGTCGGGGAAGCGCTGGAAGAAACGCCCTGGCTCGGCCGTCGCCCGACATTGCCCGACAGCCGCCCGATCATTGGCGAGGCGCCGGAACGCCGCGGGCTTTGGCTGGCCTTCGGACATCAACATATCGGGTTCAGCACCGGGCCGGGCACGGCGCGTCTGCTGACCGAACTCATGACCGGGGCGAAGACGGTCATCGACCCCCACCCGTTCCGGGCCGCCCGTTTCATACGATGAGCCCGTTCATCGACACCACAACACCACACACCAAGAAAAACCCAACGGAGGAAACAGACCATGAAAATGACGAAAATTCTCGCGACGGCCACGGCGATGGCGCTAATGCCCCTTGCCGCGCATGCGGACAAGTGGGATATGGCGCTGGCCTATTCGTCGACCAACTTCCATTCCGAGGCCGCCGCTGCCTTCGCCAAGGAAGTGACCGAAAACTCGGATCTCGAAATCGTCACCCATCCCGGCGGATCGCTGTTTTCCGGCAACGAGATCTTCGGGGCCGTGCGGCGTGGTCTGACGCCCATCGGCGAGCGGCTGATCTCGTCGCTCGGCAATGACGACGCGCTTTACGAACTCGATTCCCTGCCTTTTCTCGCGACCAGCTTCGCGGCATCGAGAAAACTCTACGAAGCTTCGAAGCCGGTTCTGGAGGAAACGCTGGAGCACGCACGGGTCCACCTCCTCTATTCCTGTCCTTGGCCGCCGCAGGGGTTCTACAGCGTGCGCCCTGCAGAAAAACCCGATGACATCAAGGGCATGAAGTTCCGCGCCTATAACGCCACCACCTCGAAAATGGCGAGCGAACTGGGCATGGCACCCACGACGATCGAGGCCGCCGAATTGAGTCAGGCTTTCGCGACCGGCGTGGCCCAGTCGATGATCTCGTCCGGATCGACCGGCTATGACCGTAAGTTGTGGGAGAACGTCGATTACTATTACGACGTGAAGGCGTGGCTGCCCCGCAACATGGTCATCGTCAACGGCAAGGCATGGAAGCGTCTGGACGACAAGACGAAAGCCGTGGTCGAGAAGGCCGCCGCCAATGCCGAAGAAGCCTGCTGGGCCAAATCCGAGGAACTTGACCAGTGGTATATCGAGCAGTTCAAGGAAAACGGAATGACCGTCGGTACGCTCAACAAGGAGATGCAGGCGGCCTTCGAAAGCGTCGGCGCCCAACTGCGCGAAGACTGGCTGGAACGGGCAGGCGACAAGGGCCAGAAGGTGCTCGACGCCTATAAAGCGATGAAGTGACCTCCGCTCGGACCGTGGCGGCGCGTTTCGCGCGTCGTCACCATTTCATGACTGTGGAGGGGGACATATGCTCAAAGTAATTTCCGACCTGCTGGACCGGGTATACCGCTTTGCCGGTTTTTTGTCCGGCCTCTTGCTCATCCTGCTTTGTTGCCTGGTGCTGTAAAGCATCCTCGCGCGGATGCTCAATCTCTATTCCGGCGGTTCGTCGGATCTCGCAGGCTATGTGATGGCGACCAGCACCTTTCTGGCGCTGTCCTATACTTTCCGCTCGAACGGCCATATCCGGGTACAACTTCTGGTACAGCGTATCAGCGGCGAGATGCGGCGACGGATCGAGATTTTCTGCCTCTCGATCATGTCGGGGATCACCTGCTTCGTCGCGTGGTACATGATCCGGCTGGCCCATGACAGCTATAGTTTCGGCGAACGCAGTCAGGGTGCGGACGCGATCCTGATGTGGATTCCCCAGACCCCCGTCGCGATTGGCGCGGTGCTGCTGGCGATCTCGGTGCTGCACAGCCTCATCCAGTGCCTGTTCGATTATGACGCCGTCAATCCAGAACTCAGCGAAGGGCCAGGTGAAGTATGACCGAGACATTATCCATCGTAATCTTCCTGTCCACGCTGTTTCTTCTGCTCGGACTGGGTGTGTGGGTCGGCGCGGCGCTGCTGGCGACGGCGATTGTCGGCATGGCGCTGTTCACGTCGGCGCCCATCGGCGATTCCATGGCCGTCACGATCTGGGGCGAGCAATCTTCCTGGACGCTGACGGCGCTGCCACTCTTTATCTGGATGGGGGAAATCCTGTTCCGGACGAGGCTCAGCGAGACGCTATTCAAGGGGCTGGCGCCATTTCTGCGCAATCTGCCGGGCGGCCTGCTTCACGTGAATATCGGCGCATCGGCGGTCTTTGCGGCCATTTCCGGTTCCTCCGCCGCGACCGTGGCCACCGTCGGCAAGATGGCGATCCCCGAACTGCGCGCGCGCAACTATCCCGAACATATGATTATCGGCACTCTTTCGGGTGCCGGTACGCTGGGCTTGCTGATCCCGCCCTCGATCTCGATGATTATCTACGGCGTGACGGTGAACGAGAGCATTACGAAGCTGTTCATGGCCGCGATGATTCCGGGCCTGTGCCTTGCGCTGTTCTTCATGATCTACGTAGTGGTCTGGGCCAAGATAAACCACAAGACCTTCAAGCCCGACATGACGATGGAAGTGGGCAGCCTCGGAGGGCGGCTTCTGGATCTGCTGCCGGTCCTGTGCCTGATCGGGGCCGTGATCGGCTCGATCTATTCGGGTGTCGCGACGGCCACCGAGGCGGCGGCACTTGGCGTGCTCGGCGCGCTCATCCTGTCGATCTTCCAGGGCGGACTGACAATGACGAACGTGGTCGACAGCATCATGGGGTCCGTGCGCACGACCGCGATGATTATGCTGATCCTGATGGGCGCGGGCTTTCTGTCGCTTGCTATGGGGTTTACGGGCATTCCGAAGGCGCTGGCCGAAACCATCGGCGCATGGGACCTGTCCCCTCTGGCGCTGATCGCGATCCTGACGCTGTTCTACATCATCCTCGGGTGTTTCCTCGACGGGCTGTCCTCCATCGTCCTGACGATGGCGGTGATCGAACCGATGGTCCGTGCGGCGGGCTTCGATATGCTGTGGTTTGGCGTCTATGTCATGATCGTGGTGGAGATGGCGCAGATCACACCGCCCATCGGCTTCAACCTGTTCGTATTGCAGGGGATGACCGGCAAAGACATGGGGTTCATCTCGAAGGCCTCCTTCCCGATGTTCCTCGTGATGTGCGTCTTCGTCGTGTTCCTCGTCTTCTTTCCGGGCATCGCAACCTGGTTACCGAATTTCCTTAGTAACTGAGCGAGGCAATCATGACCCAACCCGTTCTGCTTGCCATTGACCTGGCGCATCGCGACTCAGCCGCTGCGGCCCTGCCGCGGGCCCTGAGCATCGCCAGAGCCGCCGATGCGCCTTTGCATCTGGCCTATGTGATGGCCTACGGCCATTACAGCTATATCGAGCCGCTGATCTCCGCTTCGGTGATCGAAGACACAGCGATACGGGCGAAAGGCGACCTCGACGCGATGGTCGCCGAATCGGGCGCACCCGAGGGGACCGTGACGACCCATGTTCTTCGGGGCGGTGTCTCGCAGCAAATACTGGATCTGGCGGATCGCATCGGGGCAGAGCATGTCATTGTCAACGCCCGCTTCGAGGCAGCGTCGAACAACGCCTCCGGCCCCAATGCGGCCCAGATCGCGCGCTTCGCCAAATGCAGCGTCACGATCCTGCGTTAGAGTCATTCCCGATCAAGTTGGGTCATATTTCGCGCCAAGAACCGCGCGAAATATGATACTCTTTGGCTCAACCTGATCGGGATTGACAGTAGCCTCAGCAGAAAGGCCGGTCACGGTAGCGTCACCGGCCTTCCACGCTGCGCCTGCGGTCGCGGGTCGCGCGCAGCAGCCAGTCGCGAAACTGGATGATCTCGCTGTAATGGGCCTTGTAATGGGCGTAGACAGCCCAGTAGGAATCGCCCGACGGGACCGCATCGCCAAAAGGCATATAAAGCTGCCCGGTTTCCAGTTCATGCTCGACAAGCACGACCGGCACCACGGCAAGACCTACCCCAGCAACAGCGGCATTGATCAACATTCCCGTATGAGCGAAGCGCGGTCCCTGAATGACACCGCGATATTCAAGCCCTGCCGCGCGCAACCATTGCAGCCAGAAACTCGGCCGTGCCGCATTCTGAAGCAGACGATAGGAAGCAAAGCTCATCGGGTCGAGGCGCTCTTCCGGCGATATCAACCGGGGCGAGGCGACCACGGCGATCCGTTCCTCGAACAGCAGATGCGAATGGGCGTCTGTCCACGGTCCGTCGCTACGCAAGAGCGCGATGTCGAAGGAGCTGTCCTCGAAGGTCACCTGATTTGTAGCATAGGCTATTTCATAGATGCTGTCCGGAAACTGAAGGGCGTAGCGCTCGAGTTGCCCCGACAGCCAGCGCGAGGCCAGCGTCGGCAGGCACCCGATCAGAAGGCCGATATCGGCCTTTCGGCCCCGGACTACGTCAAGGGAGGCTTTTTCGAGGGCATCGAGAGCGCCGCCCACCTCCACGGCATAGGCGCGCCCGATATCGGTCAGGATCAGGCGCGATCCGCTCCGCTCGAACAGCGTGATGCCCAGATAGTCCTCCAGCGCCTTGATCTGCCGACTGACCCCACTCTGGGTTATGCATAGATCTTCGGCGGCACGGGTAAAGCTCAGGAGCCGCGCCGATGACTCGAACGCATTGAGGGCGGATAGCGATGGCAGAAAGCGGCGCATATGCTGTCTCCTTCTGAAAAGATCATGACAAAAGATCATGACAAAGCAAGTTTTCCGAGTTTCCCATTACCCTCCGATTCGGCGAAAATGGCGCACAGGATGGTAAGATCACCGTCTCCAAAAACCCCGGAAAGGGCTGGTGAAGACATGGCGCTGAGAAACAGGGATACGATCGACCGGCAACTCCTCGCCTTGCTGGAGGAAAACGCCCGCATGTCGACGGCTGATATTGCGCGCGAAATTCATCTCGCGCGATCCACGGTACACGAGCGGATCGGCCGACTGGAGCGCGACGGCGTAATCATTGGCTATTCCGCCATCGTCGTGCGCGCGCAAGACGATGAGGTGACCCGCGCATTGGCCGCCGTTGCCACCGACCAGCAACATGTGAAGACCATCGTCACGACCCTCAAGAAGTTTCCGGAAATCCGGAGCTGTCATTCAACGATCTGAACCAAGGATCTGATCTGTTTCGTCGAAACGCCGTGTCTGGAAGATCTGGATGCCCTGATCGACGACATAGCCGCGCTCGCCCATGTCAGACAGGTCGAAACGACAATCCTGCTGGCCACAAAATTCGACCGTATAAATCATTATTCTGGCGGCCATAGCCGGTGGTCTGCGGAACCTGAACTCCTGAGGGAAACCGGATGACTGGAACGGACGGCGGATACGCCACATACGGGCAGGATGTGGGTATTCTGGTTCTGGATACGACCTTCGCGCGCGTCCATGGCGATATCGGGAATGCGCGCACTTTCTCCGCGCCGGTCAGCTACAAACTCGTGAAGGCGGCAACGGTGGGTGAAATCGTGGGGGACGCGGACCGCGCCCGGCTCCTGCTACCCGCCTTCATCGACGCGGCACGCGCGCTCGAAGCCGAGGGGGTGCGGGCGATCACGACGACCTGCGGCTTTCTGACAGTCGTGCAGGAAGAATTGGCGAGGGCGGTTTCCGTGCCGGTGGTGACATCGAGCCTGTTCCTCTACCCGCTCGTTCGGGCCATGGTCGGGGACCGCCCGATCGGAATTCTGACAGCTAATCGCGCCAGCCTTTCCGAACGGCACTTGCGCGCGGCAGGAATAACGCCGGGACCGGATGTCCTGTTGCGCGGGCTTGAGGATCAACCGGGTTTTGCAGGAGCGATTCTCAGGCAAGGGGCGCTGGCGGGCCAGCCGCTCGACATGACCCGTGTAACGGCAGAGGTGGCCGGGACATGTGCGACCCTGCACAGGGAGGTTCCCGATCTGGGCGCTCTTCTCTTCGAATGCACCAACTTGCAACCCTATGCCGAGGCCGTTCAGGCCCGAACGGAGCTGCCGATCTTCGGAATCTACCATCTCGTAACACTGCTCCAATCCGCGACACGCACCCCCCGTTTTGATGGGCATGTGTGAACGCGACACCAGCCGAGATTTCACTGACCATAGAGGTGACAGACATTATGACGAACACAACCGCCAATCTGAAGACACGCCGCGACCGCGCCGTCGCAACGGGTGTCGGAACACGCGGCATCTATGCCGTCCGGGCCGAGAATGCGGAACTCTGGGATGTCGACGGAAAGCGCTATCTCGATTTCGCCGCCGGGATTGCGGTAAACAATGCGGGGCACCGGCATCCCAAGCTGATGGCGGCCGTGGCGGCGCAGGCCGAATGCTTTACGCATACCTGTTTCCATGTCGCGCCCTACGAAAGCTATATCGCTTTGGCCGAGCGGCTCAATGCGGCGACGCCGGGCGATTTCGAGAAGAAGACGATGCTCGCCACGACCGGGGCCGAAGCCGTGGAGAACGCTGTCAAGATGGCGCGCGCGCATACGGGTCGTTCCGGCGTCATCGCCTTTTCCGGCGGTTTCCATGGCCGGACCCTGACCGGCATGGCCCTGACCGGCAAGGTCGCGCCCTACAAGAAGGGCTTCGGCGCGATGCCGCCGGAGATACACCACGCGATCTTCCCCAATGCTTATCAGGGCGTGACATCCGAACAGGCGGTCGCCCATCTGGAACTTCTGTTCAAATCCTCGATTGATCCCGAGCGGGTCGCGGCGATGATCGTCGAGCCGGTGCAGGGCGAAGGCGGCTTTAACGTCGCACCTCCCGCTTTCCTGCGTGCCCTGCGCGAGATCGCCGACCGTCACGGCATCGTCCTGATTGCCGACGAGGTACAGGCGGGCATGGCGCGGACCGGGCGTCTCTTCGCCTTTGAACATGCGGATGTCGCCGCCGACCTCGTGACGATGGCCAAGGGATTGGCCGGGGGATTTCCGCTATCGGCGGTGACCGGCCGCGCGGAAATCGTCGATGCGGCTCCGGTGGGCGGGCTGGGCGGCACCTATGCCGGCAATCCGCTGGCCGTCGCGGCGGCCAATGCGATGCTGACAGTCATCGAGGACGAAGATCTCTGCGCCCGCGCGACCGAGGTCGGCAGCGTCATCGAAACTCGCCTCACCGAGCTTGCCCGGCGACAGGGCATGGAGGCGATCGGCGATATCCGGGGCCTCGGCGCAATGATGGCTTTCGAGCTTG